>Ga0208459_1004372_pt1 | contig 10580 bp, 10 predicted proteins | sample AD_UKC087_MetaG_FD_184433 | JGI IMG/M metagenome (GOLD analysis project Ga0208459, IMG submission 184433) | Active sludge microbial communities of municipal wastewater-treating anaerobic digesters from USA - AD_UKC087_MetaG (SPAdes) (version 2) | ecosystem: Engineered > Bioreactor > Anaerobic >... | reverse complement strand
TCAATAATGGCAACATGGTTTATGTTGTAGTTTTGAAACAGCGATTCTGAGAAGTTGCTCTGGATAAAAGAGGGATATTGATGATTTACGTAATCCCTCATGTCATCCCAGTGAGCCCAATCCCGCACTGTCTTTTCCAGCTCTTTTTGTTCCTGCTCCAGGCCGCTGCGCAAACTGCGCAGTTTGGACAAAATGGTATTGGTCTCCAGATCCTCAAAAGAGCTGTTGATCACCATGTTGGTGGCAAAAATGATGATTCCCAGGATCAGAAAGAAGCTCAGGAGCAAACTGATGATGGTTCTATTCTTTATACTCAAGGGATCCCCCAGTCCTGGGTTGAAGACCTCATGCCCCCATCAACGAAAGCATCGCAAAGAAATGGCAGATGCTGCCTGCCAGTACAAACAGATGCCAAACCGCGTGATGAAAGGGCAGTTTGCGCGCTACATAGAAGATAATTCCGAGGCTATAGGCCAGGCCGCCGGCAAGAATCCAGATCAGGAATTTGGTTGTAACCACGGCTATCAGCGGTTTGATGGCGATCAGAATGATCCAACCCATCATCAGATATACTACTATGGACAGCCATTTCAGCTTGCTCATGGCGAATATCTTCAGGACTATGCCCACTATAGTGAGGCCCCAAATGACCCCAAAGAGGGTCCACCCCCACCCGCCGCGCATCGATCCAATGGTTACTGGAGTATAGGTGCCGGCAATGAGGAGAAAGATGGATGAATGATCCAAAATACGAAAGAATCTTTTCAGATAAGGCTGGGGAAATGAGTGGTACAGCGTGGACGATAGAAAGAGGATGATCATCGTGGCGCCATATATGCTAAAGGATACCACCTTCCAAGTGTCGCTGATCCGGGCGGCATATACCACCAGAATCACCAGGGCCGCGATCGCCAAGCCCACGCCTATGCCATGAGTGATGGCGTTTGCCACCTCTTCTTTGAGGCTCTGTTTGGGGCTTAAGGGCACTCTATCGAGGAAACGTTGATTGCTCATCTATATAAATCCATGATTTTTTGTTCCAAGCCAGGTGGTACTAAACCTTCCAGGCTCTCATTTCGAGAGATTCTGGCCCGAATATCCGATGAAGAGATGGGACACAAGGGCATCTCCAGGATAGTATGCCCGATCATGCTCAGGACATTGCAGGGCATTGAGGATTCTGGCCTGGGCAGGATAATGAAATGCAGATTGTCCTTCAGCCAGGCAAAATCGTGCCATTGGGGCAGCTTTTCCAGATTGTCCGCTCCAATGATGAAAGCGAAGTTTTGCTCCGGCATTTGGGCCTTTAGCTTGCGGATGAGGTCGCTGGTATAGCCACTTTCACCCCGCTCAGCGTCCCACACCTCGATAGGTGACCGAAAATCCTCTGCAGGCTGTATGATGAAGTGTAGCGGACAATAGTGATCGACCGCCTCTTTAGCCAGCTCCAGACGTTTGTTGTAATCCAGAACGATCTGATCTCCCTTGAAATTGTGATTGAAGCTGGGCACCAGGATTACTTTCTTTATCGGACTGAGGCTGAGCACCTCTTTGGCCAGGTAAAGGTGACCATTGTGGATGGGATCAAAGCTCCCTCCCAAAAGTGCCCACGCCCCATTCAAGCTGATTAAGGGGTTCATATTCGCCATCTCAAAACTTATCAGCCAGTTTGGCCGCTTCCTTCGATCCCGGATACCGGGAACTGAGACGTTGATAAGCCGTTTTGGCTGCTTCAGCATTCTTTTGGTGCAAATGCAGCAGTGCTGAATAGTACAGAGACATCTTGTCCAGATTGTCGGTGTTACCAAGAGCGATCACTTCGTCGAAGTACATCAACGCGGCGCTGTAATCCTTCATCTTGTAATAGATATAGCCATTCTGATACTTCTTTTCAATGAGTTTAAACTGCCCCCGGCGGATGTACTCCACGGCCTGGGAATAACGGCTGTCCTGAGGGAAGCGATCCACGAAATTGCGAAACGCCTCGATCGACTCCACCGTCTCGTTCTGGTCATAATCGGGTTTCAAAGATTCTTCAAACAAACACTGACCGATCCGGAAATAGGCATCGGACACGTTCTGGTGATCGGGAAAGGAATCGATGAATTGCTGATACTTCAGCCTGGCATCGGTAAACTTATTCACAGCGTAATAGCTATCTGCCAGACGTAACGTGGCATAAGCGGTTGACGCCGATTTGCGCTCAAAAGATATTTCGTCGTAAAGCACGGCAGCCTTGGTGTATTTCTTTGCCGCGTACAATTCATCGGCTTTGGCCAGTTTGTCGGCAGTACTGATTTCAGTTTTATTTTTGCTGCAAGCTGTGAAGGCAAGCAGCAAGATCATTACTAAACCAAGATAAGGTTTCATCCATTGTCCTTTATTCGATGGTCCACAGCAGGAAGATGATCGATGCCAGCGCAGTGCCGGCAATGAGAGGGTCAAACCAGCGGAGGCGGGGTGCAGATATACTGCTATCTCTGGACCCCACCGGGCTGAAATCATATGTATCTACTTTGTTTAGCTGATGTTGGGGCAGCACTAACTGCTTCACCACAAAACGGTAAACAGGGATTCGTTCGCTACGATAAGAGAAGAAGGATTTATGCTCGATCACTTGCCAGTGCAGATCCAGATTTACTTGCACAAGTCTGGCTTCCGTGATCCCATAATCCGCCAGCAGTATGCTTTGAGGCATTTCAGACTCCTCGTCAAAGAGTGTATGAGTCTTGATCTCGCGCAGATCCACTCCTTTGGCAAGCAGTTCTTCAGATAGACTTTGCGACAGGGCAGGTGTCCACTCGCCGCAACGTAGATCCAAAAAAACTGGAGATCCCGCCTCGATCAGCAGGGCCAGATTACTGGCGATCTCATCTGCTTCTTTCTGCGTTTGCTCAGCCCAAAGGCAGGGCACACAGATCAATATGAGGATCAGTGCTATCGTACTTCGCATCCCGTAAATCAGTCGTTCCAGGCTGTTCTATTGATTCATTTGTTCCAGGTATATATTCACCAGATCCATACGGCCATAGTATGGGAAATCGCGTTTTAACTTATTCAAAGCAGAACGAGCTTCGCTATTGTTACCCATATTCATCTGGCACATTCCAATCTTCAGCTGAGAATCAGCCACTTTCCAGGAATCTGGATAAGCGGTAACCACCTTTTCAAATTCCTTTAGGGCATCGGCCATTTCGCCTTTGGCATACAGGCTTTCCCCCTTCCAGTAATGCGCATTTCCAGCGTACTCGCTTTTGGGATAACGGGCCACGAAAGCATCCAGCTTTTGCAGGGCTTTGTCGTAATTACCTTGGTTATACTCCATGCGAGCTTTTTCGTATTCGTCCCGTTCGCTGTTTGCGTCTGAACTCCCAGCTACCACGGGTTTCAAGCTTTCTCCGGCAGAATCTCTGGCGGCCAATTCTTTACGAAGGGCTTCCAGTTCAGCTTCCTGAGCTTTGCGTTGCGCTTCGATCTGAGCCTGCAGAGCAGCAACTTCCCGGCTGCCGGCAGCAGCTGATGCGGCACTCAAAGATCCTGCTTTCAGAGCATTGATGTCTTTCTGCATCGCGGCTATCTTCTGATTTAGATCGATAGAGCTCTTCTCCAGATTGTCAGCTAAAGCGTTCATCCGGTTCACCATCTGAGGATCGGTACTGGTGGCAGTGCCGCTGGCATCGATTACTGGATTTTGGCTCATTTTGTCCATTAAAAAAGCGATATCTTCTTGCATCAAAGCGTTTTGCTTCATCTGATCGTCACTCATTTCCCGGATCACGGTGACCAGAGCTTCGATCTCTTCCTTGGAGCTACCCGCCCCGCCACGGCGATCTTGCATGATCTCTTTGCGCAATACACCCAGTTCCGTATTATTCTGAGCCAGTGCGCTTTCAATCTTGTCGATCCTTGCCTTTTCCTCGCGGAAAGCCTTGTTGCTGACACAGCCGAATATTAATAGCGGTATCAGTGCTAAAAGTAACAACCTTTTCATTACGAACCTCCCATGCTAATTGTTAAGTTGCCAAAAACGCCTTGTAAGCTTTGTAGGTGGAATACAGATCCGCCTTGGAGCAAAGCTCGTACAGCGAATGCATACCCATGATTCCCACTCCGCAGTCCAACACCTCGGCGCCCAGGTTTGACAGAATGTAAGCAATGGTTCCGCCACCACCTTCATCCACTTTGCCCAGTTCGCCCATTTGCCAGAATACTCCGGCTGAATTCAGGATTTGTAACACCTTGGCGGTAAATTCCGCGCTGGCGTCGTTGCATCCATATTTACCACCGCTTCCGGTGAATTTGGAGATGCCCATGCCGTGATTGAAGATCACCGCATTCTGCTTTTCATGCACATTTGGATAGTTTGGATCCACCACAGCGGTCACGTCGCCGCTAAGGATCTGGGAATTGAGGAATACCTTGCGCAGGTTGGCGCTGGAATTATCCTCGCCCTTATATGCCAGAAGCTCGCCCACAAAGTCGCGTATAAACACGGAATGAGCGCCTGTAGCGCCCTGAGAGCCCACTTCTTCTTTATCCGAAAAATAGACAATCATGGTACGTTTAGGTTTGATCTCCATATTGTCCAGCAGCGCGGTGAGTGCAGTGTAGGCGCATACGCGGTCGTCCTGACCATAACCCACCACCATGGAGGAATCGATGCCGGCATCGCGAGCCTTCACAGCGGGCACCAACTGCAACTCTGCAGAGAGAAAATCAGCCTCAGTGATGCCGTATCTATCGTTCAAAACCTTCAGAGCGTATGCTTTGGCAGCTTCCTTTTCCTCAGAGCCGGCTTCAATGATGCCGGAAAACACCAGATTCAACTTGCTGGCGTCGATGGCGTCTTTCAGATTTTTGGAATACTGCTCTTTTGAGGCCAGATGAGGTAGCAGATCGGGGATGATGAATACAGGTTCATCATCATTTTCGCCGATGCTGATGTGCAACAGGCTGCCGTCGTTTTTCACTACTACGCCGTGCAGTGAAAGAGGGGTGGATACCCATTGGTATTTTTTGATGCCGCCGTAATAGTGCGTGCGCATGCAGGCCATTTGGCTAGGGCCATCTTCATAGAGCGGATTTTGCTTTAGATCGATGCGAGGCGCGTCGATATGAGACGCCACCATGTTAAATCCCTGGTTGAGCGGCTCTGAGCCCAAGATGGCCACGGCCATGGTCTTGCCGCGAAACACTCTGTATACTCTTTTGGAGCCTTTCTTTGAGTCAATACTCACAAACTTATGTTTTTTCAGCAGCTTCTCAATCCAGATGGCTGCTTCACGCTCTGTCTTGCATTCATCGAGAAACTTCTTGTAAGGAATGGCATAATCCATCGCTGCTTTTTGCTCGGTAGCGGGTGCTTCCTTCCAAAAGTTCTTACGATCATATCTAAGGTCAGGTTTTGGGTTGGCTTTTTTCATTGGTTCTCCGTTTATATGTTATTTTATTTCCAATATCTTTAGCTGTCGTTCGCCCATGGGAGCTTTGATTAGTGCGATCTCATTCAGTTTTTTGCCTAGCAGGCCTTTTCCGATCGGTGAAACCACCGATACCACCTGCAATGCCTTCTCGTCTTCATAAAAATTCAATTCTGCAGCGCCTACGATCTTGAAGCTGATCTCCTCATCGGTGTGTTCATCTACTGTCTTGCACGTGCTGCCAAAACGCACCGCGTCCTTGGGTAGATGGCTGGGATCTATCACCTTCAAAGTGGCAGCCCGTCTGCGTAGATAGTCTATTTCACCGTCAATAGCACGCTGTCTTTCTTTGGCAGCCTTATATTCGGCATTTTCGCTCAAATCGCCAAACTCTCTGGCAATCGCCACTGCCTTGATCACTTCCGGACGCTCTGTCATCAGGTCATTGATGCGTTTCTGCAGGCGTTCCATTCCCTGTGTCGTGATGTATATGCTCAGGTCCACTTCCTTTTCAGGCTCCTTTCTTTCTCATTATCAACCGGTAAGCGTTAGTGCCGGCCTTCTTTACCCGGGCATTGCCACTTCTGGTCCATAGATCGATCATGGGCTCGATCTCCGCGTGGTAGTCCTGGATGGAAGAACACAGGATTTCCACGATCTGGGGATCTCTGGATATGCCATATTCGTGCCAAACATTTAGATAAAGCTCCGGATTCAGCTTGGCCACAGTTTTCAGCAGCGTCACATGAAAGCCTTGAGCCTCTCCCAGGGGATACGACCACATGTTTTGAAAGTGCTTGAGCACCTCGGGGATCAGATCCTCTCTGCGTTTGATCAGTTTCAAGCACAGATTGGCGGCTTGTTTGGCCACCGCGTCCGTAGCGCGCCGAGTCCATCCAAAAACGATCGGCAGATACTTTTCGTCATGCTTGCGGCAAAGGGGCAGCATCACTTTATCCATCAACGAGCCAATTTCATTGCTATCCGCTTTGGCCATCACCTCTTCCATCAGGGGGATATAGATGTCAGACTCCTTGTGAGCTATCTTGCTCATGATCGAGGCAAAGGCCAGCTTGCCATTATCGCCTTTTTTTAACCACAGATGACGGAAAAATGGGATATGCTCTGTGTGCTTCTTTCCCAGGCGCTGCACGATGATCCCAGAGATGAAGACAATCACATCTGCCGGGATCTTGCCATGGCTGCGTTCGGGATAAGCATTGAAGATGATCTCAAAATCATAATCCTGAAGCGGTAACTTGTGCTCCAAGTAGTAGTCCGTATCCAGCGTCAAGCGTTCTTTCCAATCTATGGTAAGCATCTATATCTCCTATTATTACTATATTTTTTCACTTACGCCATCAGACGATGTTGTACTAATACTGTCAAGGAAAAAGTGGCTGTAACGGTCTTCCCAATCGGCATGACGGATAAAGAATCACCACAAATAGCAAATTCGCTCACAGATGCTTGGAAAGAGGTAATATATATGCACCCAATGCTAATGTCGCTACATTTGTAAAACCCATTTTGCCTAGCTTCGTATATCATTTGAGCTTCACTATCTTGCTAACTAATTTCATATCATGAGATTGTGTTCCTGGTTCTCTGTGATGATCTTATTTTAGCTCAGCATTCTTATCATAACCTGCAGGCTGATTTCTCCTATACAAACCAAAGACTTCCCAAGGACATCCCAAGCCACGCTCAGGATGTCTTTGGGATGACCTTGACTTGCGTAGCTGGTGTAAGGCAGGAAGCGATGTCCTATGTGATCGTGAAAGCGATCCCTACGTTTTCAGGCTGTATCACAAAAACAAATGGGAGGGGCGGGAAAATTGTTGACAGCTTTGGGGCTTCGTAGTTCTGGTATTCACATACATCGTTAGTCAAAGGAGATGGATTTATGCAATCAAGCAGCTCTACCGTATCTCATCAGCAGATCAGAGTTAACTTCAATTCGTTTGACCTGAAGCCATATCAGGCTGGAATTATCAGTCTGGCCATTCTGGCTTTTCTTCTGTATTTCGGGCTCCCAGTGCTTTCCTGGAGGTTCCTGTCCCTGATTCCCAAGCTGGGGCTGGTGCTTTTACCCTTTGTCTTTGTCTGGAAAGCTCAGAAACCCATTGTCTATGTATACGTCATCCTGGGCTTACTGTTTCTTATCCTCACCATCTCTTCCTCCGGATTGTTCCGGGCAAAGAGTTACCGGGGCATGATCGGAGATATCCAGAAAGAACAATTCTCGGAGTTGGTCTCACCGATAAATATGAATCAGGTTCCCATCATCGACCAGGCCTTCGCTGCTTCCCTGGCAGAGAAAAAATTGGGAGAAGATTTTGCCCTGGGCAGCAGGGTGAATCTGGGCACTCCCACCATTCAGATGGTGAATGGCAAGCTATATTGGGTGGTGCCATTACTGCACAGTGGATTCTTTAAGTGGCTGGCCAATACGAAGAACGGCACTCCCGGCTATATAATGGTGTCTGCCACAAACTCCCAGGATATCACATTTGTACGCGAATTGAATGGCAAAGCCATTAATGTCATTTACCAGAGATCAGCCTTTTTCAATCAGGATTTGAAACGTCATCTGTATCTGAATGGCTATACTGGAATCGCCATGGCAGGGGACACCTTTGAACTTGATGATAATGGGGAACCGTATTGGACCATCACGGTATATAACCATAATATCGGGGTTAGAGCGCCTGAAGCCCTGGGTTTGGCCACCATCCATGCGGGAACAGGGAAGATCAGTTATTACCCGCTGATAAAGACCGAACATGGTTTTGACGACAAACTGATACCTGCCTGGGTTGATCGGGTACAGCCCTCATATTTTGTGATCCCGCAACTGAACTGGTGGGGCAGATATGTGCGAGGATTTTGGAATACCATTTTTGGCAAGCGGGATATGCTAAGCACCACAGAGGGATTCAATGTAATCTACGGCAACGATGGCCGCAGCTATTTCTATACTGGAATGTCCAGCGTGGGCGCTGATGAAGGTACGGTGGGTTTCGTCCTTTGCGACACGCGCAATAAACGTACAGCTCTTTACATGGTTTCCGGAGCCACTGAATACGCAGCAATGCGCTCAGCGCAGGGCAAGGTGCAGCAATTCAAATACTACGCCACTTTCCCTATTTTGGTAAACTTAAACGGTTTGCCGACCTATTTTATGACCCTCAAGGATGCTGCAGGACTGGTGAAGATGTATTGCTTTGTCTCGGTGAAGGATTACTCGCTGGTCGGGGTGGGTGAGAGCTTGAAAGCAGCCCGTGAGAGCTATCAGATGGTCCTGGCATCGGCACGTATCGGCACATCAGCTGATGGGGGCGTGGAAATGGTGAAAGCAGAGGGGAGTATATCCAGGATTGCCATGGATATCAAGGACGGGAGATCATATTACTACTTTTCCCTGCAGGAAGATCCAGGGCATATCTTCGTTGCCACCAGTAATTTGAGCAGCTTCCTTCCCCTTAGCAGGATGGGAGATTCGGTTCATCTTGAGTATATCAAAACCACCGAGCGTGAGGTTAACATTACCAGCTATAAGAATCTTACTCTTGAGGAATAAGATTTGCTTGACATAAATGCGGGAGATTATAACTCTTGCGGAAGAGCGGGGTTTCCCTGCTCGAAGATGATGCTTATTAATCTGAAATAAGGAGAAGACATGCAAACTAAGCTAAACCGACTGTTCCTGACGCTGCTTTTTGCGGTGATTGCCCTTAGTGGCCAGGCATTGGTAAGTGAATACACTTTTGCCGGAACCACGGGCACCTACAGTGAAATCAGCGGGGGAACCATCCTTGCTGCTCCCGGAGTCACAAACCCTGTATTCAATGCCATTCCGATCGGGTTTGATTTTGAATATGATGGAGTTACTTACAACACTGTAAGTATCTCGGAAAACGCCTTTTTAGCCATGGGCAATGAGGTGGTGACAAACAATCTTCCTCTTAGCTCCTCCACAGGTACAAACAATGTGGCGGCTGCTCTGAGCCGTGATCTGGTGGCCAGAGATGATGGCAATATCATGTATCTGGTTTCCGGAACTGCGCCAAATCGCACTTTTACGGTGCAATGGAAGAACTTCCGCCGTTCTCCCACTTCCACGGCTAATGATATCTTCAATTTCCAGATAATACTGCAAGAAAGCACCAATAAGGTCATCTTCAGTTATGGAGCCTTCACCGCCATGAACGTCAGTACTGCCGCAACAGTACAGGTTGGACTGCGTGGTGCCGCCAATACGGATTTTAACAACCGCACTACTACTTCCGATTGGACAGCCACAGAAGCTGGTACAGCCAATAACAACAGCTGTCGCTTGACTGATGTCATCTATCCTCCCAATGGTCTTACTTTTACTTTCAGTCCCGTGCAACAGGGAAATCCTCCCATGCCGGCTCAAAACCCTGTTCCTGCCGACCTTGCCACAAGTATCAGCCCCGCCATAATGCTCTCCTGGAGTTCCGGTGGAGGCGCTCCCACTGGATACAAGGTCTATCTGGGCACAGATAATCCGCCCACCAGCATTGCTAATGGCGTTTCACAGACCGGGACTACTTACCAGCCCGCAAATACTCTGAGCTATAATACTCAGTACTTCTGGAAAGTGGTGCCCTTCAATGCCGATGGTGACGCAGTGGATTGTCCCGTTTGGAGCTTTACCACATGGGCTGATCCCACCATCACTAGCTATCCTTTCACTCAGACATTTGACACTCTCACACCTCCTACCTTGCCGACAGGATGGGGAACCTTGAACCTCAATGCCGATACCTACACTTGGGAAAGCTATGCCGATGCCAACGCAAACACTGCGCCCAACGCCGTTCGCATTCGTTACAATTCTACACTTGCCATGAACGACTGGCTGATTACACCTCCGATGCAGATGGTAGCGGAATATACTTACAAACTGAAGTTCTTCTACCGTTCCAATAGCGCCACCTATCCGGAAAAGCTTGCTCTGTATATGGGTAACGAGCCCACTTCAGCTGCTCTTACTCAGCAACTCTGGATCAATGACAATATTACGAACTCCACCTATCAGATGGCAGAAGTAAATATTCCGCTCACCGCTGATGCCACGGTTTACTTCGGTTTTCACGGCCACAGCGAAGCTGATCAATTCTACCTTTATAT
>Ga0208459_1004363_pt1 | contig 10594 bp, 12 predicted proteins | sample AD_UKC087_MetaG_FD_184433 | JGI IMG/M metagenome (GOLD analysis project Ga0208459, IMG submission 184433) | Active sludge microbial communities of municipal wastewater-treating anaerobic digesters from USA - AD_UKC087_MetaG (SPAdes) (version 2) | ecosystem: Engineered > Bioreactor > Anaerobic >... | reverse complement strand
GGCCCATTTACTATCAACCGCCGCCTCCGGCGTATTACGCACCGCCCCGGCCCGTGTACTACGCCCCCCCGGCCTACTACGCGCAGCCCCCGGGCTATTACTACCGTAATCGCGGGCATCACCATGGTCACCGTGACCGTGGTGACCGCTGGGATCGTTGATGTCACCCCCTGTGCCAGGGGCATGCTTGACCATGGCTGTCGGATTCAGCTCAGGGTGGATGTAAGCACCGGCGCCGCGCCCGGGGCAGAGGGCACCGCATAATCCGGCGTCTGGCCTGCCGGTGTGGCAGGCGGATCGCCCGGAGTGCATGCCTGTGAAAACCGTTTTTGTCCTGAATGGCCCCAACCTGAACCTGCTGGGTACCCGCGAGCCTGCGGTGTACGGCGCCCAGACGCTGGCCGACGTCCAGCAACTGTGCGCCGCCGCCTGTGCCCGCCACGGGTTTGCGCTGCGCTTTCACCAAAGCAACCACGAAGGCGCCCTGGTGGACTGGATCCATGAGGCGGGCCGCCTGCACGCCGCCGGCGAACTGGCCGGCGTGGTGCTTAACGCCGGGGCCTACACCCACACCAGCGTGGCGCTGCTCGATGCCATCAAGGGCACGGGCATTGCGCTGATCGAGCTGCACATCAGCAACGTGCACGCGCGCGAGAGCTTTCGCCACCATTCCTATCTTGCCGCTGCCGCCAAGGCCGTCATGTGCGGGTTTGGCGTCAAGGGCTATGGATTGGCCATTGACGGCCTGGCCGGGCTGTAAGGGCCTGATTTTTTTGTTTGCACCCTTCTCCCTCGTGTCTTCTGCAATGACTGATTTTTTGTTTCCGCCTGAGGTGCAGCGCCTGGCCGCGCAAGCCGTGCGCCGTACTACGCCTTGTGGCGCGGGTGATCTGGTGTGGCATGTCTGGGGCCAGTCCCGGCCGGGCGTTCGTCCCTTGGTGTTGCTGCATGGCGGCAGCGGCAGCTGGACCCACTGGGTGCGCAATCTGGATGCGCTGTTGGCCGCCGGCCACCAGGTGTGGGTGCCCGATCTGCCCGGTTTTGGTGATTCGGCGGAGCCGCCGACAGGGGGCGATGCCGATGCGCTGGTGGCACCGCTGCATGCAGGGTTGCACGCGCTGTTGGGCGACACGCCCTGTGACCTGGTGGGTTTTTCTTTCGGTGGCTTGACGGCGGGCCTGTTGCTGGCCGCCCACCCCGAGCTGGCCGTACGGCTGGTGCTGGTGGGGGCGCCTGCCATGGGCGTGGTGCCTCGCCGGCCGTTCGAGCTGAAAGCCTGGCGCCACCTGAGCGACCTGGACGAGCAACTGGACATTCACCGCTACAACCTGGGAGCGTTGATGCTGCACGACCCGCAGCGCATCGACGGCCTGGCTTTGCAGATCCATGTGGCCAACGTGGTGCGCGACCGCATGCCGCGCCGTCGCCTGGCGTACACCGACATCCTGGCGCGTTCGTTGCTGCAGGTGGCTTGTCCGGTGCATGCCATTTACGGTGAGCACGATGCGCTCTTTCAAAGTTGGATCCATCAGCTCGAAGCGGCCTATGCTGCAGCAGCCCCCGATTTTCGCGGCATGCACCTGGTGCCCGACGCGGGCCACTGGGTGCAGTTTGAGCGGCCCGAGGCGTTTGATGCGGCGCTGCTGGCGGCGCTGGCCTGAGCGCCTGCACAGCAGGACGCCGGGGGGCTCATGACCGCCGCACTGCTGCAGGTGGCTGAAGCCGAGGTGGAGTTCACGGCCATGCGCGCCCAGGGCGCCGGCGGCCAGAATGTCAACAAGGTATCGAGCGCGGTGCACCTGCGCTTTGATGTGGGTGCTTCGTCGCTGCCCGAGGATGTCAAAGAGCGCCTGCTATGCCTGCGCGACACCCGCATCACACAAGATGGCGTGGTGGTCATCAAGGCCCAGCAATACCGCAGCCAGGAGCAAAACCGCACCGACGCGCTGGAGCGGCTGAATGCGCTGGTGCAATCGGTGGCGCAGCCGCCCCGCACGCGCCGCGCCACCAAGCCCACCTTTGGCTCCCGGCAGCGGCGGCTGCAGGCCAAAACCCAGCGCGGTGAAACCAAGGCCTTGCGGGGCAAGGTTCGCGACTGAAGGTGTGATGGGTGTGCCGGCCACCTTATTGGTTCAGTTTGTGGAACGATTTGTCTGAGTGCTGCGGGATTGAATCGTTGCATGATTGCTCCTACATTCAGGGCATTCCCTGAAAGCCCGCCATGTCCATTTCTGCCCCCGTTGCCAGCCAAGTCCCCAGCCCTGCCGTGGTTCCGGCTCTGTATGTTTCGCACGGTGCACCCTTGTTTGCGCTGGATGCGGGCGAAACCGGCCCCGCGCTCACCCGTTGGGGCCAGGATCTGCGCGCGCAGTTTCCGCAGCTGCGTGGCGTGGTCGTCATGTCGCCCCACTGGATAGCCCGCACCCCGCAGGTCATGACGGGCCCGCAGCCTGCCACTTGGCACGACTTTGGCGGTTTTCCGCCTGCGCTGTACCAGCTGCAATACCCCGCACCCGGCGCCCCGGCGCTGGCGCAGGAAGTGTTGGCCTTGCTGCAGGCCGCTGGCGTGGCCGCCCAGGGCGATGCGCAGCGCCCGTTTGACCATGGCGCCTGGGTGCCGCTGATGCATTTGTTCCCCCAGGCCGACCTGCCCGTGGTGCAGGTGGCGCTGCCCGTGGGCGCCGGCCCCGCCGAGGTCTATGCCATGGGCGCTGCGCTGCGCGGCCTGCGCAGCCAGGGGGTGCTGGTGATGGGGTCGGGCAGCATGACGCACAACCTGGCCGAGTTTTTTGGCGGGGCGCGCGAGCCGGCGCCTTATGTGATCGAGTTCAGCCGCTGGATTGAAGCCGCCCTCGCGCGCGGCGACCTCAACGCCTTGCTGAACTACCGCAACCTGGCGCCCCACGCCGAGCGCGCCCACCCCACGGAAGACCACTTTTTGCCGCTGTTCTTTGCGCTGGGCGCTGCCGGCGACGATTTGCATGCCAACTACCTGAGCCGCGAGGTGATGTACAGCATGCTCGCGATGGACGCGTTTGCATTGCAGCCAGCGGCCTGACCGCGCCGATGTGCCCCATTTACCAACCAAAACCGCTTATTGCGCTTGACCATGCTTGACCTACCGCTCACATTTTTGCAGCGCTCTGCCGCTGCGGGCACCCCCCGACCCTGGCTGCTGGTGCTGATGCATGGCGTGGGCAGCAACGAGCAGGATCTGTTTGGCCTGTCCGCGCATATTCCTGACCGCTTTCATGTGTTGAGCCTGCGCGCGCCCCACCGCATGGGGCCGGGCGCGCATGCGTGGTTTGATTTTTCGGTAGAGCCCGGGGGCGCCCGCAGCATCAACGAAGCGCAAGAGGCCGCCAGCCGGGCGTTGGTGGCGCAGACCGTCGAGGCGGCGTCGGCTCAGCTGGGCATTCCGCCCGAGCGCGTGGTGGTGGGGGGCTTCAGTCAGGGCGGCATCATGGCCCTGTCGCTGCTGCTCACGCGGCCCGATTTGCTGCATGCCGCCATGGTCTGGCACAGTCGCCTGCTGGCGCAGGTGGTGCCGCTGCAGGCCCCGTCCGATGCCTTGCGCGGCAAGAAGCTGTGGCTGAGCCACGGCACGCACGACAACGTGATTCCGCTGGCCCACGCGCAGGCCATTGCGCACCACATGGCACCGCTGCCCGTGTCGGTGAGCTACCACGAGTTTCCGGGCGCGCACGAGATTCGCCCGTCCGAGCTGGCCGCCACGGTGACGTGGCTGGAGTCGCTTTCGACCACCCCCACGCCCTATTGAGGGATTTTTGCTTGCTATTTAAATAATAGCTAATAGCGAAGATTTCTAGAGGGCGAGAGTTGCATTTCGCTCTTGTCGATCAGCGTCGCGCGATTACTTCGGCTGGGGCAGGCCGGGTCGAAAGAACTCATCGAGCACGGGCATCAGCGCCGGAAACTCCTGCGCAAACTGGGCCCGGTTCACAAAATACGCCTCGCACGCCACCGCGAAAAATTCGGCCGGTGCCGTGGCGCCATAGGCGTCCAGCCAGGGTTGAGCGGCGCCAAACCGCTGGGCCATGATCACGCGCTCGCGAAAATCGGCATAGGCCGGCTCCCAGGCGGCCCACCAGGCTTCGTGGGCGGCACGGGCTGTGCGGGTGCCCATGAAGCCGGCTGGCAGGGGTGGGCAGCCGTTGGGGGCGCCGCTGCGCATGTCGAGCTTGTGCACGAACTCGTGCACCACCACGTTGGTGCCGCGCTCGGTGTGGTGGCGGGCAGGGGCCACATGCTGCCAGCTGAGCATGATGGGGCCGCGTTCCATGGCCTCGCCCAGCAGCACCTCGGTGTGCTCGTGCACCACGCCGGCTTCGTCTACCGTCTGGCGGCGGGCCACAGCCTCGCCCGGGTGCACCACGATGCCTACAAAATCGTCATACCAGCCCAGGGCTGCGGCCGCGTCGCCCCAGTGCAGCAGCGGCAGGCAGGCCTGCGCTGCAATGTCGATGGCCATGGCGTCGGTCACCACCAAGCCGTGGGCGCCGTGGAACTGCTTGTGGTGCAGGAAGAGGGCGCTGAGTGCGCGCAGCTTGGACTGGTCGTGCAGCGGCAAGGCGGCGAGAAACGGGTAACGCTGCAGGGTTTCCAGCCACAGCGTGGCCGAGATGTCGGGCACGGGGGCCACGGTGGCGCGCAATGTGCGCCAGAGCTTGTTCAGGACATGGGGCATGGGGGCAGTGCCACGCGTTCCAGGCCTTCAGCCGTCAGGCGCAGCACCTCGGCGCGCGGTGGCTGGGCGGTGGCGTCCCAGTCGCTGAGCACCACCCGTTGCAGGCCAGGGGCCAAGATGTGGCTCGCGGGTTGGTGGGTATGGCCGTGGATCAGGGTGTGCGCATGGGCGGCCGTGAGCCAGGCGATGGCAGCGGGGCCGTCTACATCGGCGTAGATGGCGCCCGACTGCTTGCGCGCTTCGCTCTCCTGCCGGATACCGCGTGCCTGCGCCCGGCGCATGGCCAGGGGCTGCGTCAGAAAGCGTTCTTGCCACTCGGCACTGCGCGCCTGTACGCGAAAGCGCTGGTAGTCCACATCGTCCAGGCACAGCAGGTCGCCATGGCTGAGCACCAAGCGATGGCCACCGAAGGCCAGCACCGTTGGGTCTGCCAGGCCGGTGATGCCGCAGTGCGCAAGGAATGCCGGGCCCGCCAGAAAGTCGCGGTTGCCGTGCATGAAGTACAGAGGCAGGCGCTGTGCGGCAGCCCGCAGGGCTGCGCAGCCCTGGGCTTCGAAACTGCCGGGTTCGTGCAGGGCGTCGTCGCCCACCCACACCTCGAACAGGTCGCCCAGAATGAAAAGGGCGTCGGCCTCGGTGGTCTGCAGGTAGTGCAGCCAGGCGGCCACGGTGGCAGGTTCGCTGGTCTGCAGGTGCAGGTCCGAAATGAAATCGACCGTGCGCCAGTGCGAAGGAGCGGCAAGCTCCTCGAACCGGGGCACGGTCGTGGTCACGGAGATCGTTTTCAGATCAGAGGGCGACGGCCTTCTCGATCACGACGTCTTCCTTGGGCACGTCGTCATGGAAACCGCTGCGGCCGGTCTTGACGGCCTTGATCTTGTCCACCACGTCGGCGCCTGAGACCACCTTGCCGAACACGGCATAGCCCCAGCCCTGGGCCGAAGGTGCGGTGTGGTTCAGGAAGCCGTTGTCGGCCACGTTGATGAAGAACTGCGCGGTGGCCGAGTGCGGGTCGCTGGTGCGGGCCATGGCCACGGTGTAGTTGGCGTTCTTGAGGCCGTTGTTGGCTTCGTTCTGGATGGGTGCATCCGAGTCCTTTTGCTTCATGCCGGGCTCAAAACCGCCGCCTTGCACCATGAAGCCAGGAATCACACGGTGGAAGATCGTGTTGTTGTAGTGGCCCTTGTTCACATAAGACAGGAAGTTCTCGACCGACTTGGGGGCCTTGTCGGCGTCGAGTTCGAGGGTGATGACGCCGTAGTTGGCGATGTGCAGTTCGACTTGGGGGTTGCTCATGGGGGGCCTTCTTTCAGAAAAAATCACTTCACCAGGGTGGCGGAGTGGATGGTGATGGGGGAAACAGGTACGTTCTGGGCACCGGCCTTGTTGCCGGTGGCCACCGCCTTGATCTTGTCGACCACGGCCGTGCCCTCAACCACCTTGCCAAACACGGCGTAGCCATGGCCGTCTGGCTGGGGTGCATTGAGCATGGCGTTGTCCTTCACGTTGATGAAGAACTGCGACGTGGCCGAGTGGGGGTTGCCCGTGCGCGCCATGGCGATGGTGTAGGTGTCGTTCTTGAGGCCGTTGGCCGCTTCAAGCGGGATCGGTGCCCGGGTGGGCTTTTGCACCATATCGGCCGTGTAGCCGCCGCCCTGGATCATGAAGCCATCGATGACGCGGTGGAACACGGTGCCGTCGTAGTGCTTGTCTTGCACGTAGGCCAGAAAGTTCTCGACTGTCTTGGGTGCCTTGGCGCGGTCGAGTTGCACCACGATGTCGCCCATCGAGGTCGCCAGCTTGACCTTGGGGGTGTCTTGCGCCTGCACCGGGGTTGCTACTGAAAAAATAGCTGCCAGTGCAATTCCAGTAATGGCAACAACCGATTTTCTTTTGGAAATCATGCACAATTCCTTGGTTGAATTAGGGCCGTCAGCCATTTACGGCTGCGGCGATGGGAAGGTGGAGAATAGATTGCCAGCAACCCGCCAGCGGTGTGGCTGGCATTGCCGCAAGCGCCTGCCTGCGGGGGGGCTTGTCAGGGGCGTGCGGTCGCCGGCTTGGCCGGACGGGCCGCTACCGGCTGGAGCAGCTGGCGCACCAGGGCCAGCTTGGATTTGACGGCGGCGTTGTTGGCCTCCAGCTTTTGCGCCTTGGCGTAGGACTGGTAAGCCTGGCGGGCGTAGATGTCGCCCAGGTTCTCGTGCGCTGCCGCGTAGGCGGGGTTGTTGCGCACCGCCATCTCCAGTGCCGTGCGGGCCTTGTCCAGCTGGTTCTGGCTGGCGTAGATGACCGCCAGGTTGTTGTAGGGCTCGGGCAGCTCGGGATATTCCTGAATCAGCTGGGTAAAGGTGGCAATGGCGGCATCGGTCTGGCCGGTGTCCGTCTGGGCCACGCCGCGCAGAAAGCGCAACTGTGGATCGCGCGGGGCTACGCTCAGCCGCTGGTCTGCCTTGCCCAGGGCTTCGGCCGCCTTGCCACTTTGGAGCAACTGGGTGATCTCGACATAGTCGCTGGCGTGGGCCATGCCCGCACCCAGCCATGTGGCCAGGGTCAGCAGGCGCAAAAGTCGTGGGAGGGTGCGGCAGACTTGCTTCATGGCGGGTAGGGAAGAGGTGGGCGCCGTCCGGCGCCGGGCGGGGCTTATACTTCGGCGGATTGTAGCTGAGGGGGCTGTCATGGCGGTGCGCTGTTGCCGCGGGTGATTTCACTGGGAGCCCCAGGCTGTGCGCAACTTCTTGCGGGGCCTGTACCTTTCGCTGCAGGGTGAACCGGCTTCACCCGTCTCCACCAAGTTTCCCGTCATAGAAATCCCATGAGTTTGCGCATCTACAACACGCTGTCGCGTGCATTGGAGGATTTTTCCCCGCTCGAACCAGGCCATGTGCGCATGTATGTGTGCGGCATGACCATTTACGACCTGTGCCACATTGGCCACGCCCGCATGATGATGGCGTTTGACGTGGTGCAGCGTTGGCTTAAAGGCAGCGGCTACCGCGTGACCTATGTGCGCAATATCACCGACATCGATGACAAGATCATCAAGCGGGCGCTGGAGCGGGGCATCACCATCCGTCAGCTCACCGACGAGATGATCGCTGCGATGCACCATGACATCGGCCTCTTGGGCATCGAGCCACCATCGGTCGAGCCCCGCGCCACCGAATACGTGCCGCAGATGCTGTCGCTCATCGGCCAGCTCGAAGGTAGAGGCCTGGCCTATCGCGCCACCAATGGCGACGTGAACTATTCGGTGCGCAAGTTTGCGGGTTACGGCAAGCTCTCGGGCAAATCGCTTGACGAGCTGCGCGCGGGCGAACGCGTGGCCGTGCAGGACGGCAAGGAAGATCCGCTCGACTTCGTGCTGTGGAAATCCGCCAAGGAGAGCGAGCCGCCCGAAGCCCAATGGGACAGCCCTTTTGGCACGGGCCGCCCCGGCTGGCACATCGAATGCTCGGCCATGAGCTGCGCCACCTTGGGCGAAACCTTCGACATCCACGGGGGCGGGGCCGACCTGCAGTTCCCGCACCACGAGAACGAAATTGCGCAGAGCGAAGGCGCCACCGGCCAACCTTTGGCACGCTTTTGGGTGCACAACGGCTTCGTGCGCGTGGACAACGAGAAGATGTCCAAGAGCCTGGGCAATTTCTTCACCATCCGCGATGTGCTCCAGCAGTACGACGCCGAAACGGTGCGCTTTTTCATCGTGCGTGCCCATTACCGCAGCGCGCTCAACTACAGCGACGCGCACCTCGATGACGCGCGCCAGGCGCTCAAGCGGCTGTACACGGCGCTGAGCCTGGTGGCACCAGCCGAGGTGGCCATTGACTGGGCCGAGCCCCATGCCGCCCGCTTCAAGGCCGCCATGGATGAGGACTTTGGCACGCCCGAGGCGATGGCCGTGCTGTTCGAACTGGCCGGTGAGGTCAACAAGACCCGCTCGCCCGAACTGGCGGGCCTGCTCAAGGCGCTGGCGGGTTGCCTGGGGCTGCTGCAGGGCGATCCGAAGGCCTTTTTGCAGGCCGGGGCGGGTTTTGACGAAGCGGCCATCCAGGCGCAGATTGCCGCCCGCGCCGCCGCCAAGGCGGGCAAGGATTTTGCAGAGGCCGACCGCATCCGTAATGCCCTGCTGGCCCAGGGCATCGTGCTCAAGGACTCTGTCGCCGGCACGACCTGGGAAGCCGCGCAGTGAAAATATTCAACATGAAATTGGCCTCCGGGGCAGATGGGGCGAGTAGTGGCAGCTTCTAAAATTGTAGCGACTGAGGCGCTCACGGCATCCAGCGCGGCGCTGGCCACGCCCGACTATTGGGCGGACGCCTGCAAGCACCTGATGAAGAAGGATCGGGTGATGAAGCGCCTGATTCCCCAGTTTGGCGACGCCGCATTGCAGACGCGGGGCGATGCATTCACCACGCTGGCGCGCAGCATCGTCGGGCAGCAGATTTCGGTGAAGGCCGCGCAGACGGTGTGGGAGCGTTTTGCTGCGCTGCCGCGTGCCATGAAGCCCGGCAACGTGCTCAAGCTCAAGATTGACGACATGCGTGCGGCGGGCCTGTCGGCCCGCAAGGTCGACTATCTGGTGGACCTGGCGCTGCACTTCGATGCGGGCAAGCTGCATGTGAAGGACTGGACCTCGATGGACGACGAGGCCATCGTTGCCGAACTGGTGGCGATCCGCGGCATCGGCCGCTGGACGGCCGAGATGTTCCTGATTTTTTACCTGATGCGGCCCAATGTCCTGCCCCTGGATGATGTGGGCTTGATCAACGGCATCAGCCAGAACTATTTTTCGGGCGATCCGGTCAGCCGCAGCGATGCCCGCGAGGTGGCCGAGGCCTGGAAGCCCTGGTGCAGCGTGGCGACTTGGTATATTTGGCGATCGCTCGACCCGTTGCCTGTGGCCTATTGAGGCCCGTTTCATCAGACATGAACCGGTTGCAACACGGGCCTCGCACCAGAGGCACCGCGGGCGCGACCCAAGGAGAAATACGTTGGCGAAAAAGACCTTTCTGGATTTCGAGCAGCCCATTGCCGAACTGGAATCCAAAATCGAAGAACTGCGCTACGTGCAGACCGAGAGCGCGGTCGATATCTCGGAAGAAATCGACCAGCTCAGCAAGAAGAGCCAGCAGCTCACCAAGGACATCTACAGCGAGCTGAGCCCCTGGCAGATCACCAAGATTGCCCGCCACCCCGAGCGCCCCTACACGCTTGACTATGTGCGCGACATCTTCACCGACTTTGTCGAGCTGCACGGTGACCGCCATTACGCAGACGATTTGTCCATCGTGGGCGGCCTGGCGCGCTTTAACGGCCATGCCTGTATGGTGCTGGGCCACCAGAAAGGCCGCGACACCAAAGAGCGCGCCATGCGCAACTTCGGCATGAGCAAGCCCGAGGGCTACCGCAAGGCGCTGCGCTTGATGAAGACGGCCGAGAAGTTCAAGCTGCCTGTGTTCACCTTTGTGGACACGCCGGGCGCCTATCCGGGCATCGACGCCGAAGAGCGCGGCCAGTCCGAGGCCATTGGCCGCAACATCTTCGAGATGGCGCAACTCGAGGTGCCCATCATCACCACCATCATTGGCGAAGGCGGCTCGGGCGGCGCGCTGGCCATCAGCGTGGGCGACCAGGTGGTGATGCTGCAATACGCCATTTATTCGGTGATCAGCCCTGAAGGATGTGCCTCCATCCTCTGGAAGACCAGCGACAAGGCCCAGGACGCTGCCGATGCGCTGGGCATCACCGCGCACCGCCTCAAGGCCCTGGGCCTGGTGGACAAGATTGTGAGCGAGCCTGTGGGTGGCGCACACCGCGACCCCAAGCAGATGGCTGCTTTCTTGAAGCGCGCGCTGGGCGACGCGTTCCGCCAGGTCGCCGATC
>Ga0208459_1004362_pt1 | contig 10594 bp, 8 predicted proteins | sample AD_UKC087_MetaG_FD_184433 | JGI IMG/M metagenome (GOLD analysis project Ga0208459, IMG submission 184433) | Active sludge microbial communities of municipal wastewater-treating anaerobic digesters from USA - AD_UKC087_MetaG (SPAdes) (version 2) | ecosystem: Engineered > Bioreactor > Anaerobic >... | reverse complement strand
ACATCCCTGAGGGTATTGTCCGCCAATACCCGATGCTGCTTGCCGGCGGCATGTGGGGAACGATCGAACTCACCTATGACGAGACGGAAGTCCACAACAAGAAGATTCGTCCCTTCAAGGTAACCGCCTTTACCCCGTTCCAGGTCAGCGTCATCAACCTTGATGAATACATCGAGAAGCGTAAGGAGTTCTCGACCGACGAGTGGATAGACATCTTGATCAATTCCTGCGGTCTTTCGCCGGACACGATGAGCAGGCGTCAGAAACTCCTTTATCTCTGCCGCTGCATCCCTCTCGTGGAAACGAACGTCAATATGGTGGAGCTGGCGCCACGGGAAACGGGTAAGACGTATCTCTATCGGAATATCTCCTATTACGCCCATGTCCTGTCCGGCGGCAAGGCCACCCCGGCCCAGCTTTTCATCAATCTCAATACCGGCAAGATAGGGGAGGTCGGCACCCGCGACGCAGTGGTTTTCGACGAAATAGCCAATACCGACTTCACTGACCCTAAGGCGTTTGTGAGCATTATGCAGGGCTACATGCAGGATGCCAAGTTCAGCCGGGGGAAGAAGGAGATGCTTGCCTTCGCAAGCCTCGTCTTTGTCGGCAATCTGGACGTGCAAGGCAATCTTCCCCATGAGAAGTATTACCATCTGTTCGAGCCGCTCCCCGATTTCCTTCAGGTCATTGCCTTTCTGGACAGAGTTCATGCCTATCTGCCCGGCTGGGAGATCCCCAAGCTCACTCCCCATAGCTACTCACAGGATTACGGATTCATTACCGATTTCTTCTGCGAGATCATGCACGAACTTCGTCGGATCGATCTCCTCTCCTCGCTCCGTTCCCGTTTCGCGCTGATCGATGTCGCCAGAACATCACAGGGTCTCTCCGGTCGTGACCAGCGGGCCATCATGAAGACCGCATCCGGGCTGCTGAAGATTCTTTACCCCGACGGACGCATAACGGACGAAGAGTTGGCCGAAACGCTGCAACTGTCATGCGAGCTGAGACAGCGGGTCCGTGAGCAGCTTCACCTGATCGCGCCAGGTGAATACGATCGTTTGAAACTGGGGATACGAATCACGGCAACCGGCCAGGAAGTCGCGCCGGTGTTGCCGGACGCGGATCGCGTCCAGAAAGTGGCCCTGCCGGAGCAACCATCTGTCGGTGAGGTGATTGGCCTTGCCGTCGATGGCGATCATGGCTGCATCCTGCACTTTGAGATGCAGGCAACCAAGGGAAGCGGCCGGATCGTCCCGCTTGGTTCAATTCAGAGAGTCATGCGCGAGAGTATTGAGGCGGCGGCCCAGTACATCAAGGCAAAATATGAAGATTTGGGCATCGCTGCGGATTGGCGGCAGAACTATGATGTGGCCGTCCTCGCAACGTTTATGGGTATTCCCAAAGAAGGTTCTTCCGCGGGAGTAACGATAGCCGTGGGAATTGTCTCAGCGTTAAAAGGAATGCCGGTTCGTAATGACCTGGCCATGACCGGAGAGATCACCATCATGGGTAAAGTCCTACCGGTCAGCGGTATTCAACAGAAGATTCGGGCTGCTTTCGATGCCGGTGTGAAAGAAGTATTGTTGCCGGCGGATAACCTGAAGGATGCACAGGTATTGCCTGCCTATATCCTCGAAGCGGTCAAGTTGACGCCGATCGAGAGTATCGCGCAGGTACTGGAGCTGGCTTTGATTAAGGCTTAGCAAACGCCGGGAGAGACGGCATGGAAAAGACGCGAGATCAGATCAAAGAGGAGAAGGCAGCATTAAGAAAGTTAAAAGCAGCTTCAAAGAAGGAGAGCAGAGAACAAGCCAGAAGCCTATTAGAAGAAAAGGGAGCCCCCAAATCCTGTGAATATTGCGGCATAAATGAAGAAGATTTTCCCAGAGTATGGGGGAAATTTTACGACGGTAACCGCGGAAAGAGGTTGGAACCAGATCATAAAGATAATGATTACAGAAACAATGGCCTAGAAAATCTTTGCTGGGCTTGCTCTCTCTGCAATTGTGCCAAAAGTAATAAGCTGACCCATAAAGAAATGATAGAAGTTGGTGCAGTGATTAAAACAATATGGCAAAAAAAGTTGTCGGCTCATATAGCCTAACAGGTTAAAAATATGGACAAAGATGATCTTAAAAGTATATCAGACAGCTTGTCGGGCTTCATAGAGCATTTCGTTTCAGTCAACGGATATCTCTGCAGTCCCCCCAACGTCCTTCAGTTAAAGATCGATCTTCTCGAAAGAACCCTTGAAATTCTCCGCATACAACAGAGACATCTCGAAAACGAGCTCCCAATGGAGGAATTCGTTCAGGGAGACATTCAATTGAGCGGGGATAAAATCATATTTAGTGCTCCAGATAAGAGCAAGTTTTTGGGAAGCGGTACAAAACCAATCGCATTGCAGCCGAAGCTTTTGCTTTATCTCCTTTATCGGCATCAGCATGGTTATGAAGCGGTTTACGATATCATCGACAATTTCATCAAGCTTATTTGGGGCCATCTTGACCTTCTGGATTTTAAAAAGACCCGTACAGGCGTGTTTCGCTGTTTTACGAACACACGGTTCGCTGCACTCACTTTGAGGGATTATGGGTTGCTGCGTTTTACGAAGGAGGAAGCTTACAAGACGTGGGTACTTTCCCTGCCCGGCATTCTGGTAGCTTCCAAGGTTATGGAGGGAAACAACTGGGAGATACCGCCCGTCATCCAGGGTCAATATCATTTTGACCTTCATCCTGATATCCGCAATGCCTTCGATGATCTCAAGACTTACGATAAATTCGTTCAAAGGCTAACCTTGGTATGCAAACCAAACACAAAGATCTTTACCGACTTCAAGGAAGGCTCAAAAAGGTCTTATTCTTTGATGGCTGATTATTGGAAAATTCTTCAAGACACCTCAATATCCGCAGATGAGCGGAAGAAAAAAAGTACAGCCAAGTTGAAGCAAATTGACCAAGATCAGGAAATCCACGATTTCTTCTCCGCTTTTTCTACGTGTGTGAAAGTTGGAGATCTGTTGCACACAAAGATCCATTGATGACTGGGCGACGTTTTCTGGGAATTAACTGAGACCCTCTCATGCCCTCCGTCCACTTCGGCCGCAGAAAATCCGCTTGGCGGCTGTAGTTTTTGGTTTGTTATCTGAAGCGACCGCTTTTTGTCCGCAAAAAATCCGCTTTTTCGTGTTTTCCCATCGCAATAGGCCGGAACGGACATAATCTGGCCGCACATTAGCCGCTTGTCGGCCGAGCAACGGCCATAAATCCACCATAACCGCCGATCCACTCCCTCCCGGCGTCCGCAAAATAACCGCAAAAAGACCGCTTTTTGTCCGAAACTTTTATGATCCCTTTGGGGTATTGCTCTGGCGAAATGGAGACATGTGACGATTGATGACGTGTGGCGCTTTCCGGGTCTGGTCAGAGGTGTAAATGATTTTGTGACACGACATGCCGGGGGTTGCCTGTGCTCTTTGATCATATTCATTGTTTGTATTGTGATCAGACCATGTACGAATGCCGCTGCCCCCATGATGGAAAGAAACTGGCGGAATTGGCCCGGCCGCCTCTGGCCCTGGGCCACTACGACTACCCCTGTGAATGCGGGAGGTGGGTCCGGGGGCAGATCATCCTGGAGCAGGGGACGGACTGCATCCTGGCTGTCGATTCCTGCCCCTGCGGGAGACTGACTCGGAGGGTCGTCGGCCACCTGGTCGCCATCCAGTGTTCCAAGTGCAGAAGAATCATTAGCTTTTAGAGGCCCCCGAGGCCCGAAGTATCAATAACTCAAAAGGAGCAGGCTCCGAGGCTCCCGAAGCCCATGCCGCACGTGACGCATGGGCTTATCTTTTTCCGGCTACCGGAAGGAGCTTTCCTCCCGGGCATTCAGGCGGGCTTATGAGGCGGTGCAGTCGGAATGCCATGAGCTGATTCCCTTTGCCGATCCTCACGAACTGATCGCCTTCTTCCATGACCAGGCGGAGGATCTGGACCGGAAAGACACCATCCTCTTCGATCTCATCAAACGTTACCGGAACGATAACCGATACCGCGACATTGCCCCGCTTTTCATCGTGCTGTTCACCCCGGCCCTGGCGAGCATCTACACCTCTGTCCGGCGGAGCCATCCAGCCTTCGACCGGGAAGACTTCATCCAAGATCTCTGTCTTTTTCTCATTCATATCATCAGGGAAAGTGCCATCACCCCATACAAGGTCGCCTCCAGGATCGTCGGGGAGCTGAGAAACCGGATCCGGGGATTGCTGAAACTGATACCTGACGAAGATTTCGTCACGCTCAAAGGGGTCGGTTCTGACGAAATCGAAGCGGGACGGACCTGGGAACCCGCTGGCCACAGTGAAGAGTTACCTATCGACCGGATCGTACAAGAGATGGTCGCCTTCCTGGACCGCTTGATCCGGGCCGGAAAGATCAACATGAAGGACAAACGGATCCTTCTGGAGACTTTCATCAGGGGGAAGTCTCTGAAGGATCTCGCATCGCCGCGCGATTACGACCGCCTAAAACACCGACGGCGGCAGGTCATTGCCTTTATCAGGAACAATTCTGCAAGTGATTGAATCTATATGGTGAAAAAAGATTTTTTCGCCCCCGGAGCACTGTTTTTGACGTATCCAGGTAGGAGGGATTTTTTCGGGAGGAGGATTATGCACAGCCTTACACCGACCAGCACGACCCGCATCGTCAGGGATACCTTCATCGACATGGCTCTATACCTGGAGTGCCTGTTTCTGCTCCACGGCGTGAATGACATTCTTGTCGAGGACATCGTCCACTGCATGGAGGAAGGCTATGCCAAGGCCATGAAGAATCTAAAGAAGATCAACAGCCCGCGACCGAAGCCGAAAAGAACGACCGCCGTGGATCGCTTTCTCAAGAGGCTGGAACAGGAAGGAATCTGATCGGGGGCTGTCCGGGGGTGAATCTCCGCGTGATTGCGGCGACATCTTCGGAAAGGAGGATCGGTTATGCAAGCAAATGAAGTTGCCGTTTCCCCAGAGACGGCATTGGACCGGATGGTTCTGGGGAGAATGGTTTTGGGGATCGGGGAATCCGGCAGGGTGGTTTCGCAAAGCGGGGTGTCGGAAGCCGGGGCTTCTTACGGCGCGGCGCCGGGAAGCACGGCGCCTCCTTCGGCCGCACCGGCTCCATGTCCGTCTCCGGGAAGTGCTGACTTGGATCAAGGCAGCCCGCAGGTCACTTCCGTCCCGGATGCAAACCCATTCAAGAGTGATGACAGCAACGGTTTCTACCTCTCCAAGAGCCGCCTGAACCGTTACATCGCCTGCCCCCGCAGTTATCAACTCCATTATGATCTGGGGATTGTCCCTCTCCGGCCGGACAGGGATCTCCTCATCGGCCGGTCCACCCACCGCCTCATTGCGGCCCATCATCTGGCCCGGAAGAAGGAAGAGTTCATCGATGCCCAGGGCGTTCTCGACAGCTTCTGGTCGAAGTACATGCAGAAAGAAGAGCCGCCGGAGGCTCGGCAGGATCTGGAAGCGGCACGAACGGAATCCCTTCGGTATGCGCAGTTGTTCCTCCGGGAGGCACCCCTCGATCCCCTGGAGATCGAGCGGGATTTCTCCCTTCCCTTGGTCGATCTGGAAAACGGTGACACCCTGCCTGCGCCCCTGGTCGGCGTCATCGATCTGGTGGATCAGCCGAACGGCGTCCTGCGGCCCCTGGAGATCAAGACCCGCGCCCGCAAGGCCGACGCCTGGCAGGTCCGCGTGGCGCTGGAGCTGACCTGTTACGCCTGGTGGGTCCGACAGCGGATCATGGAAACCGGTGCCCGCGAACCCGAAGAAATTCCTGTTGGCTACGTCAACATCATCAAGACCAAAACCCCCACGATCCAGTGGCAGACGGACCACCGTACTATCGCCGATTTTCTCGATCTCTACCGTACCGCCCGGGCCGTCTATGAGAACATCATGGACCGGAGGTTCTACCTGAATCCGGGCACACACTGCAACTGGTGCGATTTCCCGGCAGTCTGCGGGAAGGACAAAGACGCGATCGTGAGGAACTTCGGCGAGGCCGCCTGTCTGCGCCTCTGGGAAGCGGATCTGATCTGAGGCTGTCAGGGGGCGAAAGGAGGACGAGAGGTGAAAGAGCTGCCGTCAGTGCTGCAAAAGATGAGAGCGGAAAAATCCGGAATGTCTATCACGAAATTTTTCAGAAACAGATTCCCTGTACTATTCGGAAGGCCTCGCATCGGGGCGGCGGCCAACGGGCCAGCCGGTCCCGCGCCGATCGCGCCAAAGGCAGCGGCGAATCCGACCATACTCTGCATCGGCCGGATCCACCGGGGACGGATGACCATGGTTGCCACATTTCCCAGGAAAGGGGCCGAAGGGGACGGGAAACAGATCCGCAAGGATCAAGGAGGTCAGGACCATGACAGAGTTTCATAAGGCAGAACGGAAGAAGGGAAAGCTCAGGCTGGCCATCGCCGGTCCCGCGGGATCGGGGAAGACCTACTCGGCGCTCCTGATCGCCCTGGGGCTGGGCGGCCGGATCGCCATGATCGACACGGAACGCGGCTCCGGGGAGCTTTACGACCATCTGGGGCAGTACGACGCCTGCACCATCCACCCGCCCTTCGAGCCCCGGAAGTATGTCGAGGCCATCCGGGCGGCGGAAGATCTGGGCTACGAGACGATCATCATCGATTCCCTGTCTCACGCTTGGGTGGGGCAAGGCGGACTGCTGGATGTCCACGGCCACATCGCTGACAAGACAGGCAACTCCTGGAGCGCCTGGCGGCAGGTGACGCCGAAGCACAATGAGCTGGTGGACGCCATGCTCCAGTCCCGCTGCCACATCATTGCCACCATGCGGAGCAAGATGGAATACGCCCAGGTGGAAGAGAACGGGAAGAAGCAGGTCAAGAAGCTCGGCATGAGCCCCATCCAGCGGGACGGCATGGAATACGAGTTCACCGTCTTCATCGATCTCGATCAGCAGCACACCGCCACGACCACCAAGGACCGGACGACCCTGTTCGATGGGCAGTATTTCGTGCCCACCATCGAAACGGGCAGGACGTTCCTCGCCTGGCTGGAGAACAACGGGCAGGCGGTGCCGGGAGTGATAGCCCAGGAGAAGCCTTTTGCCGGGCGGCAGACACAGCAGGAGACCCGGGATGATCGGGGCAAAGCTGCAGGGGCCAGGGTGGAAGCGACACCGTCACCGCGGGAGCGGCAAGCCGATGATGCGGGGAAGGCTCCCGCAGTCATTACCCCGCAGGGTGAGAAGAAACCGGAGACGGCCGGTATGAATAACGGCGTGAGGACCCTCTTTGCCCGGATCGGCGCTCTCGACCTGCCGCGGGAGGGCTACAAACGCTATTGTTACAAGCGCTACGGCATCGCCTCCATGACGGAGATGGCACCGGAGCAGATCGCCGAACAGGCGAAGCTCCTCGATTCCCTCAAGCGTCCGGCGCGCCTGAAGGAGTTTAGGACCGTCCTGGAGGGATTCGACGACAACGGCCAGGGCACGGGAAAATCAGAGTCCATGAGCGCACCATCCTTGAACGCCGCCGGAACAGATGCGGCAACGGTTTCAGTGCGAGGCGCAGGCGGACCGGTTCCGATCCCGGCACAGGCAACCACAGGCATTGCCCCGGCTGCCGGTGGGTTTGACCTGTTTTGACAGACTGTAAGCCTTCGTCACTCCTTCGCCGGGAGGGAGCAGAAGATCCCTCCCAGCAAGGGGCGACAGGGGCGCTGATGGAAGGAGAACGACCATGAAGATCGAAAAGATCACCTTACAGGATTTCAAATGCTTCGAGGATCTGAAGATCCGGTTCACGAAACCCGTCAACCTGATCTTCGGAGAGAACGCCTCGGGCAAAACCTCTATTGCCCAGGCCATCGCCCTGGCTCTGACCGGCCGGGTTAATGGTCAGAACGGCGGCGGCAGCGACCGCCGACCCCTGGTGCGGCATGAAGCGGAGGATTTCGCCGTCTCCGTTGCCCTTTCTCAAAACGGTATCCCCGGCCGCCTGGAGCATTACGATCTGACCCAGTACGCCAGCACCAAAGAGAGCACCGATCCCGAGGCATTGTTCCAGGGACTGAAGACGAACCGGGAGACCCTCGGGGCCCTCCTGGAAACAACCGGATTCCTGAACCTCCACCCCGACGAGAAGAAACGGATCCTCTTCGATCTCTTGCCCGACCTGAAGGTGGATGGGAGCAACATGGCCCGCCACCTGGCTACCTGGCTGAAGGCCCGGCCGGAGACGCTCGCAAAGTTCGCCATCGCCCCGGAGGAAGACCTCCTGGGGATGCTTGCCTCGCCGGCCACACTGGAAGAGGCCTACGACCAGGCCTACGAGGAACGACGCATCGCACGGCGGGAGCTGAAGACCATGGGTGATCCTCCCCGACTTCCCCGAGGGCTGACCAGGGAACAACTGGATGCAGGCATCGACAAGAGGCGGGAAGAGCTTGCATCCCTCCACGTCGCTATCGGCGAGACGAAGGGCCTGGCGGAGGGGGAACGCAGGCAGATCGAACGTGAACTGGCAACCATCGCCCAGGAATTGGCACGCCTTGAGACGGTTCTGCGTGATGCCGATCCGTCTGAACTCCAAGCCCGGCTCGACGACCTCGAGAAACAGCGCCTCGTTGTTGGCAAAGAAATCCAGGGTCTCAAGGAAGACTACGCAGCACTCCAGCGGGAGACGGGAAAGCTCCTGGCCCGGCAGGAACAAGAGGAAAAGAATCGGGCAAAGGCAAAGACATTCACCGGCCACTGCCCGGTATTTCCCGAGGTGATCTGCAAGACCAAAGCAGTGACCTCCAGAATCACGGCTGTCGTTGCCGATCAAGCCGGAATCGACGCAGCCATCGAAGCTCAAACCGTAAAGACGAACAACGCTTTGCGACTCCTCCGGGAAAAGGAAGAGAGCCTAAATCAGTTGGGTGGCGGGATCGCCGCCGCCAAGAACGCCCTGGCCCGGCTGGCCGAGGCGCAACGGAAAGAGAGCGAACTCCGGGAGAAGCGGCGGGAGCTGGAGGGAGTCCTGGCTGCCGTGGGCGAAGACAAGGCGGCGGAAACGGAACGGCTGAAGGAGCGGATCGCCCTCCTGCAAGGTCAGCTTCGAGAGGAAACAGAACTCCTGACTGCCCTGGAGAAGGCGGAGCGCATCCGGGCCCTGGAGGTGCGGGCCTGCAAACTGGAGGTCCTCACTCAGGCCTTTTCTCCCAAGGGCATCATGTCCGGCCTCATGCAGAGCGCCTCCTCCTCCCTCATGTCTCTGGCCAACGGACTGATGGGGGAGCTGACCGGCAACCGCTACACCCTGGAAATCGATTTCGAGGAGGGATTCCGGATCTTCCTCTGCGATTACGAGAAGAGCGCCCGGACGGAGGTCAATCTCATCTCCGCCAGCGAGCGGTTCCGGGTGGGCATCGTCCTGCAGGCGGTCCTGAGCGAACTGGCGGGGCTCCGCTTCATGGTAATCGACGGCATCGACGTCCTGGACCAGACCAACCGGGGCTTCTTCTTCCAGTTCCTCCGGAAGGCGCTGCCGCGCTTCGACCAGATCATCGGCTTCTGCACCACCGGCCAGCAGACGCCGAAGAATCCGGGGCTCCCCGAGGTGGATTTCTTTCTTCTGGCCGACCGGCAGTTGAGGCAGATCGCGGCGTGAGATGAGACGGACGGGGCACCCGAAGAGAGAAGACGGCTATACCATGATCTTCAACGAACTCCTGGAAGCCTTGATGTGTGCCGACATCCCCAAGCGGGCGCGGCGGCTCATCGACGTCCAGATGCGCTTCTCTTTCGGGTGCGGTCCGAAGACGTTTACCAGCTTGACCAAGAGCGAATACGCGGCCCTGGCCAACCTGGACTGGTCGGACACCCATCGCGCCCTGAAATGGCTCCTGGAAAAGAAGATTTTTGAGCAGGATGAAAAGGACATGAAGCGATACCGGTTGAACAAATATTACCGCGACTGGCAAGTCCAGGTGGGATTGCGGGATCTGCTGGACTACAAGAACCATCTCAGCAGGATGGTCAAGAAGCACCTGGGTCTCTCTGGTGAAACACCAGATCCCCAACCTGGCAAATCACCAGATGAAGCAGAAGCACCGATCTGGCGAAACACCAGACGTCCATCTGGTGAATCGCCAGATAACGATCTGGCAAAACGCCAGACGGAGCGCGGAGATTCTTCCTTACAATCCGGCGGTTGCGGCCTCCTAAAGAAAAGGAAAAGAAAAGGTAAAGAAAATAAAGATGAAGAAGTATTTACATACTTCTTCTGTCACGACCTCGCCGGTCTATTGGACGGTCATCCCTTCTTTTCCGGTTTGAAAAACGAAGCCGATTTCTGGAACGCCCTGGCTGCCGCTTACCCCGACCAGGACATTCCTTTGCAGATCAACCGCATGACCGCCTGGCTGATCGCCAATCCCAACAAACGGTACAAGAATTACAGACGTTTCATTCACGGCTGGCTGTCCAGAGCAACGCGAAAGGAGAATGATCATGGAAAAACAGCTTCCGAGCAACGTCGAGGAGATCGGGACGATTCTGAA
>Ga0208459_1004352_pt1 | contig 10611 bp, 10 predicted proteins | sample AD_UKC087_MetaG_FD_184433 | JGI IMG/M metagenome (GOLD analysis project Ga0208459, IMG submission 184433) | Active sludge microbial communities of municipal wastewater-treating anaerobic digesters from USA - AD_UKC087_MetaG (SPAdes) (version 2) | ecosystem: Engineered > Bioreactor > Anaerobic >... | reverse complement strand
TTCAATTTCATCATTAGAAACAAAAGTAAGAGTTCCTGTAATTCCTATTGCCGCGGATGCATCCACTTTATTTGCTCCGGCAACTTTAAAAACAGCAGACACATCATAAACTCCGTCATTATTAAGGTCATGATTTCCCTCTACATTGTCGCTAACCATAATCTCTTTGAAAAAATTAATGTTTGTTTCACCGTTTTTTCCGAATCCGTCACGATGAATTTCATTCGTCAGATCCATTATGTTTACAGCAAGTGAGTTAACGCTGTTTATATTATCTCTTAGAATTTTATCTCTGACTTCAATCAATCCCGCAAGTTCACCATGCGTTATTTTAACAGGTGCTTCGCTTTTTGCCCATCTGACTCCGAAAAATCCTTTATTTTCAGGATTTAGATATGCTTCAAGTTTATGAAGAACTTCACCCTGAACAAGATTTTCTGAACCGATATAAACAATCGTTTCATCCTTATCGCTTCTTCCGACAGAAATATTTACAATAGTTGAAAGCTTTTCAATAAGCGCATCACGTTTATCGCGAAGATCATTGGGATTATCTCCAACTGCTTCGGATTTCATTATACGCTCGTTCAAATCTCTTATACTCGCAGCATAATTATTGATTTCTTCAACTTTTGCAGCGACTTGGCGGTTTGCATCCTGCTGAAGTTCATCGAGCTGACGGTATACATGCTGAATCTCATTTGAAAAGGCATTTGCTTTTTCCTTAACAACCTCCCTGGTCGCGCGCGTCTCAGGATATTTTGAAAGTTCCTGCCATGATTCCCAGAAAGCATCCATCTTGCTTCTTATTGACTGGTCGGAAGGTTCGTTATAGACCTGTTCTATCTGATAAATAAAATCGTTTTTTGAATTCCAATAACCCATCGCATTCTTTTCAGAAACAATTCTATCGTCAATAAAGCTGTTTCTTACACGCTCAATCTGCGCCACAACAGAACCCTGACCAAGCTGACCTGCAGTTTCTGCGCGGCTTAAACTAGGAACATAAATCGGATCCATTGAAGTTATCGAAACACGCTGACGGGTGTATTCTTCATTTTCTGCATTAGAAATATTATGCCCCGTAACATGAAGAGCCTGCTGGTGCGACATCAGTCCACGCCGTGATATTTCAAGTCCCATAAAAGTCGAGTTCATATTGCCCCCTAAACTGTTCTGTTAATTAAAACAGAATTCTTTTTTACTCTTGATTCTCTTCCGGCAGAATAAGCGCTTTTATCATCAAGCGAATCCTTTATCCCTTCAACAATTAGTGAATAAAAGTTCATGTTATCTCTGATCATTCTGGCGTTAGTTTCTAAAATTCTCTGAAGTTCGTTTGTTATTTTCTTTAATCGTTCGGCACAAAGGATCATTTCTTTTCCTGAATCATCATCAGCATATTGAGATATATCACGCAATGAAGGATTGGCTTTATTAATATAGAATTTACCTGTTATTTTACGAACACAGCTTAAGCGGCTTGACTCAATAAGTTCAATTTGACCAATAACTTTGTCCTGATCAGAAACAATTCCCTCAAGCTCCGTAACAAGATTTCCGGAAATGCAGTCAGTTTTTTTTCTTTCTAATCCGAGAAACTCTTCATAAAGCTCGGTTTGTCTGTCAATAATCGATATAATTTCACGAAATAAATTGCTCATCTTCTACCTTCCGAAATTCACCTTATTATCAATCTCGGACGATTTTTGAAATACAATTAGGCATTTTTAATCATGGTTTTAAAAAAATTAAATTTATAGGGTTAATCGATATTAAGAAATTATATGGCACTGAGAATTGATTTTACGGTTTTAGATCAAATAAACTGTAAAATTCTTGAAAAAAATACATTGTAAATCAGTCTTATCCGATGATAACTTACGGACAACTTCCCCCTGTTTCACTAAAAAGTAAAATAAGAGGGATAATATTTATCATTTCGATGGTTGGCTTAAGCATACTTGCAAGCCATATTTTTGTTCCTAAAATGATAGCTTTTACTGTCATGAATGATAATCTGTCTGCAATTGCGCCCGATAACTTCATTATTATAAAAAATAAGCTTATACTACTTCCTGATTTCATGAAACGTCATAATATAGATACCGTTGAAGCTTTAAAGTCCATAGAGGAATTAAGCTCATCAAAAGTAAAAACCGCCGCAGAAAAAGCCTTTCCCGAAAAAGATGATTCAGAAAAGTTTATAAAGACATTTCTCAATTCAGCAGAACTGAGTCCTTTCTGCAAAGAAACGGTTTACGAAGAAGCTAGTCATGAAATTTCGAGGGAGGATATGAAAACCATAATTTCCATATACAATACATATAAAAATTCATTAATAATGTATCTTCCGGCTCTAAAAATAATCATAAAAGACATCAATAAATATTGACTCTTTACTTGATTTTTTTCAATAATTATTGATAATAAACAAAACGGAGGAAATATGAAGACAATTATGTACATCATGTTGGCGCTTCTTTTATGTTCATATGCTTCAGCAAAGGACATAACAGCAACAACTGAAGACGGTAAAAAGATAATTCTTTCAGAGAATGGAACATGGAAATACGATAAAAAAAACGAAGATAAGAAAAATGATCAATTAATCACACAGCAGTTTACCACACCTGCAGATTCTACATCTGTTTATAATGCTAAACGCGGCAATTTTATTGTTAAATATAATCCTTCCAAATGGGAAATTTTATCAACATCATTAAATCAAATGGCAGAGGCTTCTTTCCAGCATTCTTCCGGTGACGCATATGCAATGATAATAACCGAAAGAATAAGAATACCTATGGAAAATTTTGATTCTATAGTGGTTGATAATGCGCAAAAAGTTGCAACGAATGTTGAAATAACTAATTCGGAAGTTCGTCTGGTAAACGGAAAGCAGGTAAAATTTATTGAACTCTCTGGAGTTATCCAGGGCATCAATTTCGTTTACAATTATTATGTTTATTCCGATTCAAAGGGTTCAACTCAAATTACTCTTTTTACAAGCAAGGAACTATATCCGGAATACAAACAGGACTTTACTGATTTTTTAAACGGTTTTAATGCTAAATAATAAAAATGACATAGTTCTAAAAAATATTTTTTTTTCATATTCAGACAAAAATGTTTTTGAATCATTGTCAGCAGTTTTCCCAAAAGGCAAACTTACATCCCTGATCGGTCCCAACGGATCAGGGAAAACAACATTGCTTAAAATTATATGCGGAATTCAAAGACCTCTAAAGGGTGAAGTCCTTATAGGAAATACTTGCATCGATACGCTTGAAGTAAAGGAAAAATCATCAATTATTTCTTCGGTATTTTCATCTGATTTTTCGGCAAAACCGATAACAGTTGATGAGTTCGTTTTACTTAACCGCTTTCCATTAAAAAAAGGCTTTGCATTTTCAAATGATGATTATGAATATAAAGATATCGCTCTCAAAAAATGCCGAATTGAAAAATTATCCAAAAAACTTTTAAATCATTTATCAGCGGGAGAGCTTCAGCTTACACTGCTTGCCGGGTGTATCGCAAAAAATTCTGAAATTATAATTATGGATGAACCGGTATCTCATCTTGATATCAGTCATGCATATAACATATATTCAATTTTAAGAGCCGAAGCCGACAGAGGAAAAACTGTTATTGCTTCTGTTCACGACATAAATACCGCAATAAGATTTTCTGATATTATTACAGCAATGAAGGATTTCAGCATTTTTTTTTCAGGATCATCCGATAAATTTCTGAAAAGTGACATAGCTTCCAAATTATATAAAATTGATTTTAAAAAAGTCCGTAATTCCGGCTCTTCACTAAATTATATTTTCCCTGCATAGGAGAACGTTTTTGGAAACATTTGAAACAATTAAAAACTTTCTGATTGAAGAAAATAAATTCTCAAAAGCTGTTGTTTTTTTTACAGCCTCCGCTCTCATTTTCATTATACTTTCAGCAATAAAAAGCACTTTGAGGATGCGTCTCAAAAAGGCTGCTAAAAACAATAAAAAAATAAAACGAATTACTTCTTTTATTGCTGAAACACACTACATGCTTATTTTTGCGATATCATTTGAGATTGCCTCTAATTTGATTACTTTATCAAAAACCGAAGAAATGATTATAAATACTTTTGTTATTGCTTCAGTTTTTCTGGAATTAGCCTCAATAGCAGGAAAAAGCCTAAATCTTATTTTTTCCAAAATACACCAAGGGAAAAAATATAAATCCTCAGAAACTTTTTTTAATATTATTATTGTTCTTTCCAAGACAGCAATTTATTCAGCAGGATTAATAATAATTCTTTCAAATCTTGGTTTCAAAGTTTCAACACTTGTTACGAGTCTTGGAATAACCAGTATTGCTTTTGCATTTGCTTTTCAAAATATTCTTTCTGATTTATTTTCTTCCTTTACTATATATGTTGATAAACCTTTCGTGCAAAATGATTTTATAAGATTCGATGACGTCGCAGGTACAATAATTAAAATAGGTATAAGAAGCACAAGAATATTGAGCTTAAACGGTGAAGAAATTATTCTCTCAAATAATCAGCTGACAAATAAGACCGTAAGAAATTATACAAAAATGAAAAAAAGAAGAGTACTCCTCTCACATTCAGTCTGTTACGATACTGAAATCAGCAAGCTTGAAAAAATTCCGATAGAAATTAAAAAAATAATCGAGTCTCATAAAGACACAGAATACTCACGTTCAAATTTAAAAGAATTATCAGATTATTCAATTATCTTTGAAACAGAATATTTTATTTCTTCTCCGGATTACGCATACTTTATGGAGATAAATGAACAAATAAATTTAGAAATTATGAAATATTTCAAATCCAAAAAAATAGAGTTTGCATATCCGACGCAAAATATAAATATCAGAAAATAGTCATTTCACCATGTCTTCATATTCTGAAAGTTTTGTTCTCATTATTTCATTTATTTCATTAAGAACTTTTCTGCGGAAACGATAATATTTTTGCGTGTATTTGGTATTTTTTTCTTTTACTATACACGAAAGATAGGCTTTTCTTTTTGATTGATTAAATGTTGATAGCGTAGAGTAGAATGTAGAAATTATTTCTTCACGGATAATCATATTCTCAAGATTAAAGTCATTCAGCTTCTCCATCTCCATGTATTCAATATTCTCTATCGGTTCAGAAATAATACTCGGTTTTCTCTGACGGTAGAAATCAATCAGTTTATTTTTTGCGCACACAAATAAATATCTTTTAGAAATCGATGATTCCGGAGGCAATTCTTTCTTCTTTGCGAAAAGATTTAAAAATATTTCCTGAGCAATTTCTTCAGCTGTTTGTGAATTATGAATTTTCTTGCAGATGAATCCGACAATATCGCTGAAGTAATTTCGATAAAGCAGATCAAAACGTTTTTCATAGCTTTTCAATTTAGTTGTCCCCTTTCAATACAATTTATAATATTATATACGGAAAATAAATGGGTATTTATCATCGTTTTATTAAGTTTTTTCATTTTTTTTTTAAATATGGCTTTACATCACTCATATTTTTACATCTATGAAATACTTTTTAATTTTACTAATTACAAATCAAGATTGGAAGCAAATAGAAGGGCTTATATTTAAAATTATAGAAAGAAGAAATATAATAAAACACCGCCTGTAAGGCGGTGTTTTATTATATCAATCGGCTTTGTTGCCTTTTGCACGTTTTTCAGCAGCAGCTTTAACTACTTTTTCCTGAACGTCTTTTGGAACCTGCTCGTAAGCATGAAATTCCATTGAATAGTTCGCTCTTCCGCTTGAAAGTGATCTGAGAGTAGTTGCATAACCGAACATTTCAACAAGAGGTGCTTTCGCATCAACTTTCTGAGAACCTTTTCTGAATCTTCTCATGTCGCCGATCTTGCCTCTTCTTCTGTTTAGGTCTCCGATTACATCACCGATATAATCATCCGGTGTATTTACTTCAACTTTCATTACCGGCTCAAGAAGAATCGGATCAGCTTTTAGAAAAGCCTGTTTAAAACACATTGAAGCACAAAGTCTGAACGCCATATCCGATGAATCGACTGCATGGAAACTACCGTCTATCAGAATAGCTTTAACGTCAAGAACCTGGAAGCCCGCAAGAATACCTTCATCCATAGTTGCTTCAAGACCTTTTCTAACTGAAGGAATATATTCCTGAGGAATTGCTCCTCCCTTAATCATATCAACAAACTCGAAACCCTTACCCGGATTAGGCTCAAAACGGATGGTACAGTTTGCGAACATACCTTTACCACCGGTCTGCTTAGCAAATTTATAAGAATTTTCAACAGGAGTCTTCATTGTTTCTCTGAATGCTACAGCCGGTTCTCCGACATCAACTATCAGACCATACTCTTCTTTCAGACGGTCAACCATGATCTCAAGGTGAAGCTCTCCCATACCCGCGATAACCGTTTCATTTGATTCTTCATCAACACGAGTCTTAAATGAAGGGTCTTCAGTTGAAAGTCTGTTAAGAGCAAAACCAAGCTTCTCTTCATCTTTCTTACTCTGCGGAGTAATCTTCATTTCAATAACCGCAGGCGGAATATGAATTTTTTCAAGAATTACAGGATTATCCTGATCACAAAGAGTATCGCCTGTTTTAGTGTCTTTCATACCGATAAGTGCAACGATTTCGCCGGCACCTGCAGATGTAAGTTCTTCTCTGTCTTTCGCATGAATTCTAAGAATTCGTCCTATTCTCTCTTTCTTTCCTTTTGTTGAATTAAGTACAGTTATACCGCTTTCAAGTTTTCCGGAATAAATTCGAATAAATGTCTGCTGACCAACATAAGGGTCATTTATAAGCTTGAACGCAAGCGCACAAAAAGGATCGGACTCAACAGGACGTCTTGTATGAGATTTTGAAGGATCATTAATATCCTGTCCGTGCACAGAACCAATATCAACAGGAGAAGGAAGATAATCAAGAACAGCATCAAGATATTCTTCTACACCTTTGTTTTTATATGAAGATGCACAGAAAACAGGAGTAATATTCTGATTTATAGTAACAGTTCTTGCAGCTTTTTTAAGTTCTTCATATCCGATTTCTTCTTCAGCAAGATATTTTTCCATGATAACATCATTGAAATCTGCAATTTTTTCAATCATATTCTTTCTTGCAGCTTCAGCTTCGGCTTTCATGTCTTCAGGAATATCTTTTTCTTCTCTTTTCAATTCGGCAGGATAATAAATTGCCTTCATTTTCATAAGGTCAATTACACCAAGAAAATTTTCTTCAGCACCGATAGGAAGCTGAAAAGGAACTGCATTGGCATCAAGATATTTATTCAGCTGGCTGACAACTTCCATAAAATCAGAACCGACACGGTCCATTTTGTTTACAAGTGCAATTCTTGGAACTTTATAACGGTCAGCCTGATTCCAAACTGTTTCAGACTGAGGCTCAACACCGCCCACAGCACAGAAAAGACCTACAAGACCGTCGATTACGCGCATTGAACGTTCAACTTCAACAGTAAAGTCAACGTGACCCGGAGTATCTATGATGTTAATCTGATGATCTTTCCACTTCGTTGTAATTGCGGCAGAAGCGATCGTGATACCTCTTTCCTGTTCCTGCTTCATGAAGTCGGTAGTTGCCGCTCCGTCATGAACTTCTCCGAATTTTCTATTTACACCTGTGTAAAAAAGAATTCGCTCAGTAGTAGTTGTTTTTCCCGCGTCAATATGCGCGGCAATACCGATATTTCTAAGTTTCGAAAGCGGCATTTTTCCCTCACTATTAAATGTTAATTAAAAAATTTCCTGTTTGATATTAAATCATCTTAGGATATCAACACAAAGTTGTATTCAATCTGACCATACTCTTTTCGCGGCAGGGTTTGTCAATTTTTTTTTAATACCGATCAAGTACCCTAAATTATTTCGGAATGACTCTTTTTGACAAAAAAATAGTAAAAAGAAGCATAATTGCAATCACAGAAAAAGAAAAAGAATAAATGAAAGTAAAAATCTCAGGTGAAAAACAATCCGGAAATGAATACACATATTCATAACGCGACACATAACACTTCATCATAACCGGAATTTGATAAATAAAAGCAGCAAAAATTACCAAAGCAGCAGAAACGGATTTTACAAGAAACAAAAGTCTATGAAGAAAAATTGTTTTATTCTTTCGAGTTGTATTTTTAATGATGAAGAAAATTAAAATCGATACAGATCCCATCATTTTCCAGGCATACGCGGTAAATGAAAAAATAAAAACTGAATAATTCTCCAATAATAAATTATTCAATATTTCTATATCATACTTATCACCCAAATAGGCAAGAAAACCCTCTCTTGGAGAAAAAAACAAATCAAAAATAACCGCGGTGATATCAGACGGAATAAACAGCGGAACAGCCAGCAAAGAAACAATAAGAAGGCCCGGTCTGACATCAAACTTATACAAAAATAATGCAGCCAAAAAGCTTGACGTAAATACAAGAAAGAAAAAGACAAAGAAAAATAACAAAAACATACCTGCATCAGATAAAACTAAAATCTCAATGCTTATTGTTCTCAATGAAAAAATGAGACCTGCGAGAAAAACAGCAGCAAGAATAACCGCCGTGACACGGAAAACTCTATTCTCTAATGCTTTTACCAATTTCTTTGTATTTATAACCATATCTGCCATCATTTAGCCAAAATAATTGCAATCAAGAACTTTTTATCTTTACAGATTAATGAAAAGATTTATGTTTTCTTAAATACAGATATATTCTGTAACTAATAAAACATACTGACGGCTTTACTGATGTTTACAAAAAAAATAATTCTATTAGCAACTTTATTTTCAGCATTATCCTGCGCCGGAATTGAAAAAAAAACAAATGATGTAAATTTTGCCCTTGTCGCAAATACTCTGCCCGAATCAGCTTTCAAGACAAACCCGGCCGAACTTGCAAAACTTATTGATTCAATAAATAAAGATAACCCGACATTTCTGATTCATCTTGGTAATTTAATTCAGGGCGGATCATCAAAAAGCGGCATCATAAAGAATGATGTCGAAAAACAGCTTGATTCTGCAAAAAAAGAATTCTCGCGTTTCAGATCCATTGCATATTTTATCCCTGCGGAACATGATAAGTTCGATGACAGTTTTGATCTTTTTAATAAAAGAGAAAATCATGGAGAATACTTTTCATTTAATTACGGGACCCTTCATTTCATTGCGTTAAACGCTACAAATTCGGAAAGATTTATCACAGAAGACCAGTTAATCTGGCTTAAATCAGATATTCAAAAATATAAAGATTCTAAAATAATCATTTTTTCAAAAATACCGTTTTTTGCTCCGCAGAACATCAAAACACAGACTATAACCAATCCGTCAGAAACACACAACATTCTCTTGCAGCATAAGGTTTTAGCGGTTATTTCATCAGAATCAAATTTCTTATATGACATTAACAAAGACGGAATCCGTCATATCAATCTCCCGCTTCCGTCCATTGAAGACAAACGCAAGAAATATGTTTACTTTATAATTCAAATAGTCAACGGCAAACTATCATTTGAAGGAAAAACAATTAAATGAGTCTTCTTGAAGTCAAATCACTTTATGCAGGTTTCAGAATCAAAGATAGGCTGTATCCGGCAGCCAGAGATATTTCTTTTACTCTTGAAAAGGGTCACGCATTAGGACTCATTGGAGAAAGCGGATGCGGGAAAACCGTTACAGCTTATTCCATTATGCGGCTTTTGCAGAGTCCCGGTGAAATAATATCCGGAGCAGTATACTTTAAGGAAGAGGATCTTCTGCAGTGCAGCGAAGCGGAAATGCGCCTGAAAAGAGGTAAAGAAATCTCAATGATCTTTCAGGAGCCTTCAACAGCTCTTGATCCATGCTATACAGCCGGGTATCAAATATCTGAGACTATTCTAGCCCATCAGAATATTTCTAAAAAAGAAGCACGGAACAAAGCTATTGAACTTATTGACAGCATGAAAATTCCTGATCCCGAAAAAATATACTCATGCTATCCGCACGAACTTTCCGGCGGCATGCAGCAGCGAATAATGATTGCTTCAGCACTTGCTTCAGGCTCTTCTCTTATGATCGCGGATGAACCAACCACCGCACTGGATGTAACTGTTCAGTCGCAAATATTATCAATCTTAAAAAGCAAGGTTGAAAATGAAGGACTTTCATTAATTTTTATTTCTCATGATCTCGGAATTACGGCAAATCTTTGTGAACGCACAGCCGTTTTATATGCCGGCGAAATAGTTGAAATTGGTTCCTCGGAAACAATTTTCTCGGATCCGATGCATCCTTATACTCAGGCTCTCATAGAGTCAATTCCTGCACAAAACTGCAAAGAAAAACACTTAAACCCGATAGTGGGCAATGTTCCGCCTATAGACTTTGAAACAAAGGGCTGCCGTTTTTATGACAGATGCAGGGAACGCAGTCCGGAATGTCTTGAAAACAAAATTTCACTTGAAGAAAAAAAGAAAAATCATTCGGCAAGATGCATAAAAAAATGAGAGGAAGCATGGGCTTCCTCTCTAAGTAAAAGGTCTATTGGAATATTAGTAGGCCAACTTAATTTT
>Ga0208459_1004350_pt1 | contig 10612 bp, 10 predicted proteins | sample AD_UKC087_MetaG_FD_184433 | JGI IMG/M metagenome (GOLD analysis project Ga0208459, IMG submission 184433) | Active sludge microbial communities of municipal wastewater-treating anaerobic digesters from USA - AD_UKC087_MetaG (SPAdes) (version 2) | ecosystem: Engineered > Bioreactor > Anaerobic >... | reverse complement strand
CCTCTAATAGAGTAGTTGCCACACTCAAGATTTTCCGTGACTACTAATTAGACTACATCAACGGCAAAATAGTTCACAATTCTTGGAATGCGTATTCAGTAAGATCTCAGAATATTCATAAATGATGTATATAACAATGTATATAACAAAGTGTGCACGCCAATAGCGTGCACACCAAATATAAGAAAGCTTGCTCGATTTCCACCTATCCCCAGTGCCCCCGTTTCATAGATATAGTATATCATTTTTTCATCTTGCATGTCAATTTTTCGACTAAGAAAATTGTTGATAATCCCTAAATCCGCATGAATACATCACTGCGACAACATTAGAAATTCTATCACACATTCAGACTCTTGACTTTACTTACTTTTATTGGTAGAATTTCTTCGAAATATTGGAGGTGTGTTGATGGTTAATTTGGTCCTGAGAGGCCGAAACCCGTGGGAAAAATTTTGTAATCTTTTTGCTGAAGAGCATCTGGAAAATTTGAATAACTTTAAATGCAATGTTCTTAACTACTTTGGCTTTTTGAATATCTTGTTAAGTACTTGGACTGTTTTTTCGATGATCACATTCTTTGTTATTCGAGAGCAAATATTGACGAGGGCTTGTTGTTTAAGCCCTCGTTTTTATTTTTGCTGAAGCTGAAGAGGTGATTGATGTGCGATTCTATGACCCAATTTCTAATAGGTGGCACGAAGATATCGATGGACAATTGAATCTCAACCTACCGGAAAAAGTATCGATGGGCAATCAGTTCTCTGTAACATATCCTTTTGTGGACTTGCATACCCATGTAAGGCTAAATGATGGCGAGGATTATAAATCACTTAGCAAAGCTGCAATTGCAGGTGGTTTTGGAGTACTGAATATCCAGCCGAATACGAATCCACCTCTTGATGAGTGGGACGTTCTAAGTAACCATGTGTCTCTGTCCAAAGATGAACTCGTCAAATATCTGTACACAGTGAGTTTTTTTGGAGGGATTACCGATATTTCGTCTGGACCTTCAGCTATTCGGATGACAGGATTTTCAACCGACGGAATTAGATACAACTCTCAAGAGATCGTTGAATCATTCCGCAGTAAGAAACCAACATTACTTTTTGATCATAGTCAACTGCATGAAGTGGCAGGGGATTTCTATACTGGTACAAATCTACCAAATGCGACAAGGCCATATTCTAATGAGCCAGTTGCGATAAACAGAACTGTACTATTGGGACTAGAATTCGGCTTCAACAAGTTCCATATTCAGCATATTTCAACAGCCAAAAGTTTAGACGAGATAGAACATTTAAGAAAGCTTGCACGTGTTACTTGTGAGGTAACCCCACATCATGTTTTCTTCATTCCGGAGATGATAGACAATGTGAATCAAAAGATCAATCCACCAATCTCAAAAGATAGGGATTTACTTATCGATGCTGTGAAGAAAGGCTTCATCGATACGTTCTCAACAGATCATGCACCGCATCCAGAGAAGCCTAACAATTTTGAAAGAGCACCCTACGGTAGTTCTCATATCGAAGTTGCGTTTTCAGTGTATCACACGGTATTCGATGACCCACAACTTGTAATTAGAAAACTGACAGTTGATCCTTTGAAAGTTCTCGGTTGGCGCTATGAAGATTTGGGCATGAAATTTCCTGATGATTTGATAATTCTGAACACAGAAGAGGAATATGTTGTTGACAGCAGTAGGTTTTACAGTATGGGTAAGAACTGTGCGTTCAACGGATACAAATTGAAAGGAAGAATATTCGGAGTCAGAATGAATGGGAAGTGGGTGTATTGGGATGGAACATTCCTTGATAACTGAGACGATTAAGAAACACTTGCTCACAAAGAAAGAATGTGTTGATATCACTGAAGACACCTTTCTGATTACCTTCAATGAGAGCATTGATTTTCTAACTGGTCAGTTTGTGATGGTAAGTGTAGGCTCTCACGGATTAACGCGGAAACCATTCACAATAGGGAAATTTGGTGGCGATTTGGCCATCTCTGTAAAAATCATTGGCGACGGTTCGAGATATATAGTCGAAACAGATACGCCCTTAGAAGTGGTTGGACCACTGGGAAATCCGTTTATCCCGTCATCATCAAACGGCGTTGCAATTGTCGCACCTTCTTGTATCGCTGAAGGCATTCATCTAACGGAGCACTTTGATATCCCACTCCATGTATGTTCGAAAACCCCATTGAAGAGAGAGTTTGCGGAGGCAGTGAGCAACGATAAAATCGAATTGCATATCGGTGATGATGGGTATCTGCAACTACTGGCCAAATTGAAATACGAAAAGCACGATTGGGTCTTCATAACGGGTTCGAAGATGATGGAAAAGATAGGTATAAAGGCTCTTGCGGATGTGCCAGGAAAAGTTGTTTACGTATCGTACAACGAGTACATGGGGTGCGGAATAGGTGCTTGCAAGTCCTGTGCAGTGATAACGAAAGATGGCGTAAAGCATGTGTGCAGCGATGGTCCCATATTCAGAGGTGATGAGATATGCTTTCAAGATTAGAATTGAAAGTTCCATTGATAATAGCCTCAGGCCCTGGCGGATTTGGTGAGTATGCAAAGATCGATGGTTTCCCTTGGGAATATGTGGGTGCTTACACATTGAAGACCGTAACTTACAACCAGAAATATGGAAATGTGCCCCCGCGCATGTACACAAGGGATGGCTACATGATAAATAGGATCGGCCTTGAGAATCCAGGTATTGAAAAATTCTCAAGCACACTGGAAAATGGCGAATATGACCATCTCTTTGAGAAGACAAAAGTGATTCTTAGCCTTGGTGGAGACGATTATCAAGAATACATCGAAGTTACAAAGAAAGCAAAGCCTTATTTAGGCAAATTCGCAGCCGTTGAATACAATTTCTCTTGCCCAAATGTCAGTAAAGGTGGACTTTCAATAGTTACTGACATGACTGAATGGCAGAACTTGCTTTTAGAAATAAGGAAGGAGCTACCTGATACATTTCTGATAGCCAAGCTTGGCATCGAGGGAGGATTTATCGAGAATTTTGCAGAGAAGGCAGCACAAGCTGGATGGGATGGTGTCACTGTTATAAACACAATACGGGGGCTCATGTTCAACGATAACCGTGAGATGTTGCTTGGCGGGTTATCTGGACCAAACCTACTTCCAATAGCTGCTAGAGCTGTGTACGAAGTACGAAAGAAACTACCAGACATTTACATCGTGGCTTCCGGTGGGGTTTACAGAGAAGAGGATGCAGAACAGTTATTGAAGGTTGGTGCGGATGCCGTAAGTATTGGAAGTTCCATATTTCAAGATGAACAAGTGATTTTTCGCATAGGTAAGCATATTTTAGAATACTTGAAAAAGTGATTGGAGGGATTTGGCATGATGGGAAGTTATGTAGAGGCAATCTCTTGTGATACGCAGTGTCCATCTTCTTCACCTTATTCGACACATCAAACGCACCCGGTTTTGAGTTTGGATATGGATAATCCTGAAGAATTTATAGAGAAGTATGGTGCTTTTGAATATGTCAAGGTAGGTCACAATTTGGCTATCAAAGGTAAAGGTATACTGGATTTTTTGGCAGATAAGGGATTAAAGGTCATATTAGATTTGAAGTTTTCAGACATACCAAGCACCGTGGCAAGGTCAATCAAGAGTTGGGATCACCCTGCAATAGTAGGATTCACCGTACATGCCAACAGTGGAATTCAAAGCGTACTCGCCGCACTTGACTCAACAGATAAATATGTGTTTTCGGTCATAAAACTTACTTCCATGTCTGGCAGATTGGAAGATTACAGACAATTGATAGAGGGGCTTGCGAGACTTGGTTCGTCATTTGTATTACCAGGCAGATGGGCCATTGAATTGAGAAAGAGTATCGGTGGACAAATACTCGTTCCTGGCATACGTATGGAGCAGAGTAGCGATGATCAGGTGGATACAGTTAGTCTGTGGGATGTGCTTGGAATTGCCAACTTCGCCATACTTGGTAGAGAGGTGTACAAGTCAAAAGACCCTGCCCAAAAGATTACTGAAATCAAATCACAAATTGAGGAGAAGGTGGCAGCATGGAAGAGCAAGTGATGGAAATACTTGAAAAAACCGGTGCACTATTGAAAGGACATTTCATCCTATCTTCGGGATTACATTCAGAGTTTTACGTGCAATGTGCAAAGATATTTGAATATCCCAAATATGGAGAAATGATAGGGCGGATGATATCAGAAAGATACTCCAGTCCGGACTTAGACCTGATGTCGTGATCGGCCCGGCACTTGGTGGGATTATCGTTGCCTACGAGGTTGGGAAATACAGTGGTGCAAAGGCGATGTTTACGGAGCGAGAAGAGGGAGAAATGAAATTGAGAAGAGGGTTTGAACTTGATCAAAGTGCCAAGGTCATCATAGTGGAAGATGTTGTCACAACAGGTAAATCTACTTTTGAAGTTGAAGAAGTGGTAAAATCGTTCGGTGCCCAAGTAATTGGATATGCGTCCATTATAAACAGGAGTGGTAAAGAAACGCCTTTTGAAAAGCCGTACAGCTATCTTCTCAAGCTTGATTTCCCTACTTACACATCGGATAACTGCCCAATGTGTGAGGCAAGAATACCTGCTATAAAACCGGGCTCGAGAAAGAAGTAAGAATGCGACAATAAACGACCGCTAGTTCTTTGACCGTTTACCGATAAGTAATTGATAAGTGATTGATTGTTGATCAATGGTCAAAAAAGTATAGTATTGCCAAAAACGCCATAGCTACAAGTGCGGGTATGAAGTATCGCAGAGGTTTGGGAATTCTACGGTTGTTAACTCTATGATTATGAATCCTTGTGTTGGATGCTTCCGTTTCAACTTTGACTTGATTTTCTACTTGATCTTCTTGCACGGTATTTCTTGAAGTATCGTTACCAGGATTGTTATCGCAATTTTCTGTACTGACTGTATTGTACGATTTTATATTTCTTAATTCTTGCATATTATGGAATTTCAGTCCCCAGTCCGCGATTTTTACAGCAAGTTCTCTGTTACCTCTTGCAATTAATTCTGATGAAATCTTATAGAATTCCAAAGCTACATATTTCTTAGTGTCTGAATCATTTGGAACGACATTTTGAATTTTCTTTACTATATCTTCCATTCCGCCTACATCATTCTTGGCTACATAAACTCTCAGCAATTTGAGCATGAACGGCATGTCTTTGTAATTTATCTTTCCATCCGTTGACATTAACTTTTTCAGGAATTCAATAGCATTTCCATATTTCTTCGAATCGATATAGAAATCGACAAGTGCAAGTCCGGTTGTTATATCTGCAGGGTTTATTTCAACTGCCCGCAAAATATACTTCTCTGCGTTGATGTCGTCATTCATCAGATGAAGAACTTGGCCGAGGTTACATAAATATTGTGCATTATCAGGATTGTCTTGAACTATCCTTAAAAATTCTCTTTTCGCCTTATCGTATTGTCGCATATTTAAATAGCAAATCCCCAAAGTATTTCTAACGTTGTCTAAAGATGGTGCTTTATCCAAAGCTTGGTCAAGATACAATACGGCAGATTCATAATTGCCTTTACTCATTTCCTTTCTTGCCTTTTCAACTAGTTCATCGACGTACTTACCATATTTTCTTCTTTCATCGTATTGCTTTCTCATCTTTGGATCATTCAATACCTCATACGCTTGCCTAATCTTTTGAAAATTCTCCGGATCGTTCTCAGGTGAGTGTTGCTTTATCTTGCGAACATATGCTCGTTTTATTTCCTGCTCGCTTGAATACTCAGACACTCCAAGTACGGCGTAGTAATCTTCATTGTCTATATTATCCACTTTCCATACCTCCAACTATCTTTCCAAATTCTTTACAACGAGAGTATTTCTGTACACTGAATTTTCTGGTAAGAGTTTTACGTATTTCTTTGCCTCTTCGTTCATACCTCTTTGAACATTGAGAGAAATGCACTTGTATACAGCAGATTCAAAATAAATTGGTGTTGCATACTCACCATTCAAGGACTTTTCAATGTAACTATTGTATATATCTATCGCATCGTCACTTTTTATCATCTCCGCACTCTGCGCCAAGTAGTAAAGTGCATGTTGATCCAAGTAAGAGTGCCTCGAGTAATCAAAATAACTTTTGAAAAGGAAATATGCTTTCTCATAGTCTCCCTTTTTGAAATCTTCTAGTGCAAATTTGTATATTATTTCATCCAATCCGCTCTTTAGTTCTTGCAACAATTTGTACTCCGAAGTGTCCTCAGAAACGATTACTTCATTACTTGAAGTATTGGTAGTATCGGTAACATCAACAGTTGTTACTCCAGCCTCATTCTCAGTTTCACCATTTTCAAAATTGCTTGATTGAGCATCGCTGTTAATGTTATTGGTACTTGTAACCAAGGTATCAGTTGCTGATTCAGAGCTGAGAGTTGTTCTATTTTCGTCGTCATTTTTCTCTTTAACATCACGGAAATTATCTAGATTACTACCAAATCCAATGAACAATCCGACAAGAAATACAACGATAATAACAAAAGTCGTGACACCTCTTCTGAAGTTATATCCGGTATGACTCTTTTTTTGTATCCATTCATCGATCGAAATTCCAACGTTTGAAAGTTTTGTGCTTATTTCTTCCACTTCTTTATGCTTTCCCAGTTTTGTCAAGGCTATTACGTACACCGTAACGGCAGTTTTTGTTATCAAACCTGAATCAATATAAGGCTTCAATTGCTTTACAACCTTCGAGTAATTCCCATTTCCAAAATCGTTGATCACATACTTTAGAGTAGACTTGTATTCATCAAGTTGTCCGAAGCTTTCAAGTAATTCTTTAGAATCGCTGTGTTCGTATTTTTCAACATTTACTTTCAATAATTCCTTAGCAGTGTCGAATTCTTCGAAATATATTAGCCAAACGGCATTTTTGTAATTTGTTTCAGGATCATCTGTCAACCAATTATTGTTTGCCATTTCCAAATCCTCCATCCCACTTGTCATGATGCTTCATAACAAGTCATTTTGCATCAACATATCTAAGAGCTTCGACTCCACAGCCTCTGCGAGGCTTTTGTTATCATCGACGATGTGGCGTTTTAGCATTTCCAAAGTACTTTGGAGCTCATTTAGTAATTTCTGATCTCTAACTGATTTCAATTTTCTCTCGACATTTTCTATCGTACTACTGTAAGTTTTGTAAAGTCTTGACTTTTCCAGTAAGTCATTTGAAATTGGTTTCCTTCCATCATCATTTATAATCTTAGACTTGTCTATCGTAAGTTTCTCAGTTACTCCAGTCGTCAAATGTTTGGCGGAAACTTGTAGATTCCCATTTATATCGTAAGAATAAGTAACTGAAACAACATTCTCGTCTATTGGAAGGTCAGGTGCTAACTTGATCGCAAATTCACCTATCAACTTTGCATCGCTCACAAATTTACAATTCTCGTTCAAAGTCTGGTATACATCAACTATCATCTCTTCTTGCCCGTTGTAAACTGGTACAAATTCATCTTTCTTTTCACAAGGTATTGTAGTATTTCTCTTGATCATCTCATGGTAAATACCTTCCATCACAAAGTTATTTACTATCTGTGAGATTTCAGTCCCAAGACTATATGGGCATACATCCGTGACTAGCAAGCCAAATTCTGAATTGATGAGCCTATTCTTAATTGCGATTTGTATCGCTGCACCTTTTGCTATAGCTGTATCTGGTTCTAAGTCAGTCCTCAGTTTTTTATTCATTAACTCTTCTATACGTTCCCGAACAATCGGTACTTTTGTTGTTCCACCTACTAATATCACATTATCTATATTGCCAACTGACATATGAGCTGCTTTCAAAGCCTCCTTTAATACGTTTTCAGCTCGTTTTACCAAGTCTTCAATCTCTTGTTCAAACTCTTGTCTCGAGACTTCTACGGTGATATCTACAAATCTTGTATTCTGATTCTTGTTTGCAGATTCTATACTTGAGGTAGCACGTGATTTTGCAATGATACGATCTTTAGAATGACTACCAGTATATCTTGTATCAAAACTATCTTCAACAATCAAATTCTCAATCTCAATATTGGCTTTTCTCTTCGTCGATAGCCTTATCTTTAAATCCTCCGCTGCTGTATATACTTTTGCCATCATTTCAGGGTCCTGTTCTCTTACGGCGACACCCATTGCCCTTAGTTTATCAATAATTATTCCTTTCATTCTTTCGTCTAAGTCTTTACCACCAAGCTGTGTATCCCCGTAAGATGATTTTACTTCCAATACGCCGTCGTACATCTCCAAAATTGTTATATCTAAAGTTCCTCCTCCGAAATCAAAAACTAATATCGTCGATTCTTCATCAACATTATCAAGCCCATATGTCATTGCTGCTGCAGTAGGTTCGTTGATAATTCTCTCGCATCTTAAGCCACTCATCTCTATAGCCTTCATCGTTGCGCTTCTCTGATTATCATCAAAGTTTGCTGGAACAGTTACAATTACCTCGTTTATTTTTTCATGTAAATAGTTCTCTGCGCTCTTTTTGAGATATGCTAACATCATAGCAGAAATTTCTTCCGGTGAATAGTGTTTATCGCCGAGTTTTATTTTGGCATTTGTACCCATTAACTTTTTGAACTCTCTTGCAGTATATTTGCGTCGCGGAATGAACTGATGTTTTGCAACCCTTCCATAAACAAATTCTCCATCTGGGGCAACACCCACATAAGATGGAATGATAATATCACCATGCATATCTGGAATCAATTTAGCTTGTCCGTTGCTATAATATGCGATCTCGCATGTAGAAGTACCTAAGTCAATGCCTACATATGCCATGCAAAAACCTCCTAAATTATTCTATGCTTTTTGAAAAAATGTCGAGTTTCAAACGACAAATATCAATAGTAAGGACAACACAAATATTATGGGAAGCAGGCAACCACCTGAAGAACTTCCATTAGTTTGCCTATACGATGAAGAACCGGTTGAACTATCCGAGCTATTCAAATTAGCAGAACTACTACCGCCACTATAATACGAAGATGATGAAGAACCACTAGTTTGACTGTAACTTGGAGTTCTGCTAAGTGTCCTTTCGTATTCAGATAAAATGTTCTCGAAAAGGTTATTCATAATTTCATTGAAAAATGTATATATCGAGTTGTAATCATTCTTAAGCATCTTTATTTCCTCAACCAATTGCTGTGGGTTTAGTGCTATGTTGTTAAGCATATCGTTCAAATTCATATTGTTGGCTTTTTCTCCAAAGATAGACTCCGACAGGAATTCTGCGATGAATGCCTTGAATCCTTGTCTGAATCTATTGTCGTTAGTCAATTTGTTGAACTGGTAGAGTATCCTATCAAATTTCCTCGCTTCATCTCTTATCGCTCTTAACTCCTGAGCATTATAAATTGTCAACGCCCAATCAGCAATCTGAGCAGATAGATCATAGATGCCTACTTTAAACAAATCTGCTGATATCCTGCCTATTTCAAAAGCTACATATTTCTTTACTCCATCATCTTCTGGGACTATCGTTTTGATTCTTTCAAAGACTCTTTGAAGTGCCGTTTTATCCCCTTTCAAGATATATACGTCAAGTAATTTGAGTAAAAACAATATATCTTGGAAATCGAGCTTTCCATCTGCAAGTACACATCTCTCCAACAAATCCGACGCTTTCGAATAATTCTTCTGATCTATGTACAGGTTAGCTAGGGTTAGTGGGCTATACAGATCAACTGGATTCAATTCAATAGATTTCTGCAAGTATCTCTCAGCGTTAATATAGTCTTTCAGCAAATAGAGAGTATATCCTAAATTTGACAGATACAAGGCATTTCTTGGATAGTCTTGAACAAGTCTCAAGAATTCCTTCTTCGCCCTGTCGTACTGATTGATGTTCAAATAACAAATACCTAGCATATTTCGCAAATAATCCAGCGATGGGGCTTTTTCCAAAGCTTGGTTGAGGTACATTGAGGCATTTTGGTAGTCTCCATTATCCATTGCTTGTGCAGCTCTTCTTGCCAAATCATTTACATAATTGTTGAATTTCAGTGTCTCTGTGTATTGTTGCCTTGTCCTTGGATCTATCAACGTCTCATATGCTTGTCGAATTTTTTGAAAATTTGTTGGGTCTTTCTCTGGTGGATATTCTCGTATTTTCTTAGCATAGGCCTTCTTTATCTCACTGTCAGATACATTTTCGTCAACACCGAGTACATCATAATAACTGTTTTCCTCCATACTCATTCCCCCTCCCACGTAGCTAATTTATAGCAATTATAGCAAATCGTTACCCATCAATAGGTCAAGTACTTTTGATTCCATAGCTTCTGCAAGGTCTTCATTTTCATTTATTATGTGTTGTTTGAGCATTTCCAAATTACTGTCCAATTCTTTTATCAATTTTGGATCTTGAATCATACCCATTTTTCTCTCAACATTTTCTATAGTACTTGAGTATTTACTATACAGTCTACTCCTTTGAAGTTTTTCTTTCGAAGTTTCTTTTTTTCCATCACCGCTCAATATCTTAGACTTATCTATCGTGATTTCCTTTACAACTTGAGTTTTTAGATGTCTTGCCGAAACTTTCAAG
>Ga0208459_1004349_pt1 | contig 10617 bp, 10 predicted proteins | sample AD_UKC087_MetaG_FD_184433 | JGI IMG/M metagenome (GOLD analysis project Ga0208459, IMG submission 184433) | Active sludge microbial communities of municipal wastewater-treating anaerobic digesters from USA - AD_UKC087_MetaG (SPAdes) (version 2) | ecosystem: Engineered > Bioreactor > Anaerobic >... | reverse complement strand
ATCTCCATGATCACCTGCTTCCGTCTATGATAAAAATCACACGGCATTTTTTCAAGTTTAATATGCTTCTGGGATCACTGAGTATTCTTTTTATATCGCGGTGAAGAATGACGGGATTACCCTTGAGCCCTCTGACAGCAGGCGCGAAATACGGACTGTCTCCCGCCTTTTTGTGTCTTTCTGCTTCTTTTTCACTAAAGCAATAAGAAACCAGACCTTCACGAACCGCGTAAGCCGGATTTATAAAATATCTGCCGTAAACTTCCAGTCCGTCTTCATCATAAACAGAAGGGAGAATCATCGGAGAAACTTCAATTCCTCGCGCGTCAATTATCAGAGATGAATAATATGTCGGAAGTGCCTTGTCGTTTGGAACAGGAAAATCCTCATTCGGGAATTCAAGAGGAAGAGCCCGAATCAGTTCGGAAATTTTCAGTTCAGCTGATGTCTTTGCAGAAAAGAAATCTTTCGGCTGTTCACGCAATTTGATTTTTTCATCAAGAATTTCGGCGAGTTTCTCCTGAGCTTCGGAATTGGATTTAACAAATTCGCCTACTGTTCTGTCAGAATCAAGACGGATGCGGCTCACCAGAAAAGCAATTTTTTCACGGGCATTTTCACTCGCCGCCGCGCATGCGCTCATGCGCTCGCCGTTAAGCGAACGCTTCTCGCGGGCAAAATCAAGCGGAACACCGCTACGGTCATATTTCGCGGAATAATGACTTTCAGCCCTTATAACCCCGTTCTGCCACAAAACCGCGGCAGAATCCTTGGGTTTATATGCCGCAAAAACAGACGATGATAATAAAATAACAATAAAGAAAAATATTTTTAAGGTGCTCACTCTTACTCTCAAAACGGTTTAACTAAGCCGGATTAGACCTGCTCGATTAATTATCGGAATAAACACGCTTAAAAATAAAAATATTATTCTATAGTAATATTTCCGGAATTTTCCTCTTCGAACATTGAGGTTTTCCAGCCGCTTCCTCCCGAAATTTTAACTTTTCCGTTTCCGACTGAATATATTCTCGCAGAAGGTATTGCATTAACACCTGTAATTTCTACAGTTGAATCGCCTTCCGCAGTTATTGACGGAAAAGAGCCGTCTTCCGCAAGTTTAACGCCGTTGAGTTTTAAAACTGCCGTGTCATATGCCTGAGCCAGATCTGCAAGAAGAGTTACATTTGAATCGAATTTTAATGTCGCGCCGTCCCATACATTCGCCTCGACAACTTTTACAGTTCCGCTGAATGTTACGTTTGAAGTACTTCCGGACACATAGGTATTGATGTAAGTAATCTGAGAATTTGTAAAAATGAATTTCAAACTATCAACAATAATGCTTCCGGACTTAAGTGAATCTGAAGTGATATTATCTGTCACAGTAACAGTTCCGACATCTTCAAGATGCAGCGCCAGAACAATATCGGTTGCATCCTTTACCGCAAGCTCCGTGCTTTCGGCAATATCCAGCTGAAAACCCCATACATCAGATGAAGATATTTTAATAGTGCCGGTTGTAGCCGGACCCGACTTGTAGGTAAAATTTCTGGTTATATTATTTCCTGATGCAAGCTGTCCATCGACAAGAGAAACAGTTCCTGTATCCGAAAAAAACAGAACTATGTAAACCTGAGAACCATTTGATATATTCAGTTTCGCGTTATCATGGCACTGAATTTCTTCAAGCTTACTTGATTCAACATTTAGAACAGTATTATCATGAGCTCTTATTCCGCTGTGCCGGGAAGCTTCAGTTCCGGAAAAAGTCATAGTGCTGTTCCCGTATGCTTCAAGATTCCACTGTTTATCAGAATAAGATGTAAATGTAGAATTTTCTGCAACAAGCGATGAATCAGTTATTGTTAATGCCGTTGAATCCTCGACTTCCGCATTGAATTTCAAAGTAACGTTTTTCAGCGTCAAAACAGCGCCGGACTTAATCGTCAGCATGCCGTCAATTACAACTTCACAGTTTTCCCAGGTTTCATCCGAAGAAACAACCGGATTAGTTTTTTTCTGTGAATTTGCGCCGTCAGAAGATCCACCTGAAGATCCGCCGCACGAAACTAAAAAAGCGGTAAAAGAAAACAACAGAATAAAGAATACATTTTTTATTTTTGAAAAAACAGTTCTCATAATCCCCCCATTTAAAATCAGAACATAAAATATTATATCCATAATTAAATCAAGAGATATTATTCATTTTAGCTTGATTTTATGAGACAAAATATTTGAATGATTTAAAACTTTCGGCATTTACAAAAACCATGAAAAGAAAAGAAACCGATCTCTATCAGCCAGTAAAAAGCTTCCTTGAAAAAGCTGGATACTCCGTCAAAGCGGAAGTAAAATCGTGCGACCTGGTCGCCATGAAAAATAATGAAATAATTATCGTTGAACTGAAACTTTCATTTAATCTTGAACTCATTTTTCAGATTGCAGACAGACAAAAAAAATGCGATTCGGTTTATGCGGCTCTGCCTCTTCCTGAAAATTATTTTAAAAGTTCAAAATGGAAATCGGCAAAAACTCTTCTACGCAGGCTTAACGCTGGCTTGATTTTTGTTTCTGAAAACGGAAACGTTCAGATAGTTTTTCATCCGGCGGATTTCGATTCAAAAAGGAGCCGATCTGCAAACATGAAGCACCGCCGTGCAATCATCACCGAATTTGAATCAAGAAGCTTTGACGGAAACACGGGCGGATGCACAAGAAAAAAACTCATGACTGCATACCGCGAATCATGTGTTAAAATAGCAGCTTTTCTAAAAAAACACAAAAAAGCCGCTCCCAAAGATATGAACGAAATAGGCATTGAAACCAGAAAAGCGCAGATGATTTTGCACAGAAATTATTACGGCTGGTTTGATCATCCTGAAAAGGGAATCTATACTCTCAACAAACTCGGTAGAAAAGAATATATGAAATATCTTCCGCCGAAATGACTGCAAAATACATTCAGGCGGATTATTTAAAGACCGCTGTTTAATATATTTCTATTTCTGTTTTACTGCATAACGGCTTTTTAGAAATAAAATTATTTCCGGCACTTTAACATCGGTACGCGATAGTTCCAGATCAAAAATAACATCCTTTCTGACATTTTCGAACCAACGGTAAAGTTCCTTTGAAGTTTTCTGAAGATCATCTGATGACTGTGCAATCTTCACCATTTTACGCATTTCTTCAATGGTAAAACTCTTCGTGCGGCTGTTTACATTAAGAATGAAATACGCGTCATTCGGACCTTCCGTTATTGAAATGGTACTGCCTGTTGGTTTTTTCATTTTCGCAATTTTTGATTCAATTCCGATGTAAGCTTTTTCAACCGCGTCATCATCGCCGTCTCTGTCTTTTAGTTTTCCAGTCGGAAGCGCACGTTCTTCTTTCTCAGAAAGAACCTGTTTTACAAGCGCGCGGATTCCTGTTTCTATTTTTTCCTTCTGCGCCGGAGAAAGTTTGTTGCTCAGCATTGCAAGTTCATCAATAACTTCCCATCTTGATATCTTAAGCGGCATATTAAATTCTTCTCTCGCCATACATCCCCCTTCTATTCTACAACAAAAATCTTTCTGTTATTTTTCTATGAAAGTTGCAAAACCAACGAAACGCTTTTTCCAGTATGTCTGATTTATCTTTTCAATACAAATCCTCTTTCCGGTGCTGGGCGAATGAATAAAGGTTCCGTCTCCGAGATAAATACCGACATGTGATATTTTATTTTTTCGTATTTTGAAAAAGACAAGATCGCCTTCTTTTGCTTCATCAGCCGGGACTTTAACTGCTTTCTCATATTGAATATCACTGCTTCTTGGAAGATTTATCTGATTTTTTGAAAAGACGTAAGCGACGAAACCTGAACAATCGAAAACATAATTACCGTATTTTTTCGATTTATATCTGACACCGATATATTTTTTGGCGGTTGAAACTATATCCTCGCGCTTTCCGGGGAAAAGCGAAAACGGTACGAGCATTAGAAAAATCAGAAATAGTTTCATCAGTTAATAATCGGATATTATGAGAGATTATCAAGACTTTTTTATGAAGAAATTGCCCGCAATGCGGGCTAATTCAAAAGGGCTTTCCGCGCCCTTTATCCGGTTTTCGCATGGTCTCATGCGAAAAGATCAAAAGGGACCGGGCTTCAGTCGCCAGCCCCGCCCCTTTTGAAATCCCCGCCCGCTCTTTGTCGCGCAGAACTCGCCGAACCGCTTTCAGCGGATTCGGCTCAGACATAACCCCTGCGCTCCGATCAGAGATAAATTTGCCTTCGGCAAATTCTGTTTTTTTGTACTTCTCATTCATCTTTATTCGAAGTGCTTTGCGCACTTTGGATTGTCATCTGTTCATCATCTAATAATATCATAATGTGTATTGTACAATGTAATATTCTGCCATCAATTTTTCTTTTTCAAAAGAATTAATACTTAACCATGGCTCAATAAGTTTTATCATTCTGGTTGCCTGCTGTGAATTAATTTCCTATAACAACCGCGGGTAAACGAAGTTTTGTTTTGTGACGATCAAGGTCGAAGGCAGGCAGAAAACAAAATGTGGCACAGCCCAAGCCGGTACTCCGACGCAGCGTTTAAGCCGCAGTTATGCGATGTTGTTAGTCGATTTTCCAATCGGATGGATATGTTCCAGCAGACATATAATTTGCACTGATTTTTTTTAGAAATAATTGTAATTCTTTATATGGTATTCGTTTTAGTATTCCAAAATTAGTATCTTCATTGTAATCTTCACCTTCTGATTCTTTTCTACCGTAAGAACTCTTACTTAATTTTTTTATTTTGACTTACCTTAATTTTACCTATATTGCTCAGTATTGCTAGAGTTTCATAATTTCCAAACCAAATACCACCGGATTCTTTCAATCAGTGGTCTCTTGCATTTACAGCGATGCGGCCAATAGCAAGCAGTTACTTCCAGGCGAAGCAGAGGACGTGCGCAGGCTGGACTATCACTCTTTTTTTGATCGAATAATTTCAAAATCAGAGCTATCATCTTTATTAATTTTAATAACTATTTGTTCTTTCGGACCATAAATTTCCCATATTATTGAATTATTTTCTACCTTACGAACAGTGCTCACTCTTTCATCTTTTAAATTATCCTCAAAACTTATGCCCCGAATAACCCCTGGTTCATCAACCTGAATGTACATTCCAGATGTTTTCCCTTGGATATAGTAGGCAGAATGATCACCCCGATTTTCTGGTATTATATATATATTTCCTTTTGTAAATACCGTTTTATCTAAATCTTCGTAATTAATAATTTTTACCAGATTAGACACGTTTTCTGACGTTTTAGAATCTGTACAGCCACAAAAAACTGCTACAATAAGTATGAATAGAATGTGTTTAACGTTTATCTTCAACTTTAACCTCCACTGGTTTCTGGGTAGACCCACTTATATTATTCATTAATCTTGAAACGTCTTCCTTGATAATAGCATCACTTGTCAATTTATCTTTAGCAGTAAAAAAATATAGACTCGTTGTTTCAGATTTCTTGCCTTCTTTAATATTAACTGAAAGATTATATATTGCATTACCTTCATCGTCTCTCTTGCCTGTATTTGAAGCAATTATAGTTATTGATGTAGTTTTATCACCAGAATTAATTTTTGAAGTAGCAGATTTCCATTCACGTGAGAGTTTGACAAGGCTATTTCCACCATTTAATTTAAGTACCTCTCTATTTCTTTGAGCAACCCATTGTGGGCCAGGTTTATAAATAATATTGTCATAACTACTGAATCTTTTACTTTGATATACCCAGCCAATCGGAACAGTATCACCTTTTTTTAATTTAATACCCGTATCAAGAAGGGCATTGCCATCCGGGTCAACAAACCTAACCGGATTATTACCTGCATAATGATAAAGATTAAGATTTACAGGATTATAAACCCCTCCATGACCTTTGAGGACCTCTTCAGGATTAAATTCTTTTCCTGCCTTTTTTGCATCCAATCTGTCCTGAACATTCGGCAGATATTCATCTACAATTGGGTCAGGGCTGACCCATTTCCCAATTCGGGAATCATAATATCTGCTGTATGATATACAGGGAAATGTCATAATAAACAGAAATATCAGCAACCTATTGAAAGTAGTCATAATATTTGACCTCCAGTTCTTTTAATCGTTTTTTTGCAGATTGATCTTCAACCCTTGTTATATTTCCAGAATCACTTGACCTTGATTCAATTTTCTCATCATTTCCCTGTACAGCAGTTTTCCAATAATCTTCAGGAGTCGGTGGAGCACTACCAAGGTTTTCTGCTATCTTTTCATGTTCTATTGCCTTGAAATAAAATGGTTTCCTCTTTTCCGGTGATTCAAGACTGTTACATATTTTACCATAACAATGAGACAGTACCTTATGATTATGTGAATTTTTTGGATTAAGGCTGACTGATCTTTCAAGATATTTAACGGCGGCTTTAAAATCTCCCTTAACCATATAAGATACGGCGTTTTTATGCAGTAGCGATCCAATATATTCTTTTTTCGTTAAGGTTCTCATATACACACCATTATTAAATGCCTGCTTCGGTATGTTCATGTCATCAATATAAAAAAGATCAGGTACTTCACCGCCTCCGCTTGTCACTTCAATATTGATATATTTTCCATTCTCTAATACATACCTGCAAAAAGTATGATCCGGTGCTTCTACTGCATATATCGGATACCCCAACTTCTCCGCAACAATCATGTAAAGCAAAGGCAATGAGGTACAGACTCCTTTTCGACGATCCAGTACACTTGAAATAAAATGATTATAGGGTTTTCTGCCCAAAAAATCATCTTTATCATAACTGAAACCATATTCACGGAAAAGAACAGTGTTTATTGAAGCAATTCTATATTCCGGGTCAGTTCTGTCTTTGACATAGACCTGAACCCTTGCGGCAATACCGTCAATTATTTTCGTATATTTTGAAAATTTGATATCAGGGTAAATTTCTTTTGAAAGAATGAGAGCCGCAACTTCAATGTTCCATTTCTCTTCCGGTTGTTCCAAGTATTCAAATATTGACATGTTTTCGTTATTCTTACTGCAATTAAGAAAAAATACAACATTGAAGCATATAATCAATAAAGTAATCTTTTTCCGATTCATTTCATCTCCTACAAACCGGCGCACGGACGCGCCGGAAAAGTTTTATTGACCGTTTCGCACAACGTCTTGCTTACACGACGTTGCGGCGGTTTTTTGCCGCAATGTGCCGCAGGCCAAGCGAGGTACTCCGAGCGCAGCGTGTAAGCTTTGTTATATGCTGAAAGCGCAATTACGCAAAGTTTTGTATAAGCGAAACACGGATGTTGAGCGTTTACTACTTGTTAAAATTATTTAATGTAATTCTTTTAATCTAATAATTTTTAGAAATCAATCATTGAAAATAAAATACAAGTGATTATTCAACTAAAAAAATGATTATTTTACATTAAATTTTACTTTTAATTTTGTCACTCTATCTGCTTCTTCAAGGTTCCATTCAGTATCTACAAGCCTTTTGATAAACCTTCTGTCATGGCTAATAATTATTACAGCACCTTCAAATTCTGAAATGGCATCCTCAAGACACTGTACTGAAGGCATGTCCATATGATTTGTCGGTTCATCCATCATTATAAGATATGGTGTTTTTAACAGACCCAGTCCCAGTATCATTTTTCTGATTTCGCCAGGGCTTGGGATGAGAGAGTTAAGTACACGTTCGGGCTCCGAGCCCAGCCTGTGAACTACAGAAAGAAGTTCCCCTTTCTCTTTTCCGTTAAGCATTTTAATTTTTTTATCTATCGTATACCATTCTTCTCCGGATATCTCCTGATTAATAAAAATAATCTTTTCCTCAGGAATTTTTATTATACTTTTTATATAATTGAGCAACGTGCTCTTTCCTGTACCATTATTTCCAGTAATCCCAATTCGGTCACCGGGGAGGATGTTAAGTTCCGGTAAATCTATACAACGATTTTCACCCATGCTTATTTTTGTTGAAGGGATAAAAACAAGCCTGTCACCTTTGTATTTCTCACCGGTATAGGTAAAACCATCGGTTTTTATTCTTTTAAAATATTTTGACTCGGCATCAGTTTTAAGAGAATCAGTTTTGTTTTGAAGCAGTTTAACTTTTCTTGAACCTATTTTATCTTTACCGGTAAGACGGGCCAGGTCAATTTTCGCTTTGGCATCATGATCATTCCTGACAGTATTTTTTTTAGAGAGCAAATTTTGTTTTTTGTTTTCTTTCTGCTTATGCGACAGCAAGCTTCTTTTTATTCTTTTATATTCTTTGATTGCAATCTCATGTTCGTGGGCTTTGCTTTTTATTTCAAGAATTTCCTGTTTAAGCCCTGTAGATAAACCACCAGGGCGTAAGACTGTACTTTCGGGGCGGACAAATAATGTTGAAGTGCACAGCGAATCCAGAAGTTCCCTATCATGACTGATAATTATGCCCGTTCCGTTATATGTTTTTAACGCCTTATGAATCAGTTCCTTCGTTGATAAATCAAGATGATTAGTCGGTTCATCAAGTGCAAGTATTTCAGGTTCAAGCCATAGCGATACACCTATCTGAAAACGCTTTCTTTCTCCATAGCTGAGAGTTTCCCATCTGGAGATCCAGTCATTTTGAATGCCTAAAAGAGACATCAGTTCACCGGATCTGTTGTCAAGACTATATAGAAAATCATCTGAATTTTCAGGAGGAAGTTCCAATCCCTGGGTGCAGTAAAATGCTGAAGATTTGTTTAATCCTGAAATTTCTCCTTTGGTTGGCACCAAAAGTCCAGTGGCGAGTTTAGCAATTGTTGTTTTACCAGCTCCGTTCGGTCCAACAATACCAGTCCACCCCTCTGAAATTGTTATTGTCAGTCCGGAAACTATAATTTCTGAAGTTGTATTATATGAAAACGAAACATTAATAAATCGCAAATTAACTGATGACATAAATCTCTCCTGTAACCGTAGCGTGCTTAGCCATTATTTAAAATGGCAGGCTGGTTTTTATGAAAGAGAGAATCTTGAATAGTGTAAATTCTCTCAGTTAAATTGCTAATTTCATGTTTGATGTTCTCCTGTTATGTGGGTGATTTTAATTAAAACAAATTGCGAGATTATGTCAATTAAATTAGCTGTTCATTACTCATAATTTTTTTAGATGAAAAAGTGAGGCCACGGATGGCCGATTAAAAGTTTTTGCGCTTTTTGCATATAACGTTTTGCTTATGTGACGTCGCGCGGCCTTTTGCGCGATGTGGCGTAGCCCGAACGACCGACAGGGAGTGAAGCACATAAGCTTTGTTATACGCTGCAGCCACATTACCAAAAATTTATGGCATATAATTAATACTAAAATTAGTATCTCTTTTTTGCCTTTAGTAGGATACCTAAATGCATATAAAATTTATTTACTATTAACACCAAACGTAATTATCCATTCCGATTCTTTTTCTATTTTATCTCCAAGCTCACTACTGTGACTTTGTTTTCTATAACCGCCGCCAATATATGGTCTCATATTTCCAAATAGCGATTCACTGTTTAACAAAAAATTTAGGATTAACTTAGATTCAGTATGTTTTGCTATTTCAGTTTTATCAGAGAAGCTAAATGACGTTGTAGCTGATGTATATTGAAGAGATTTTAAATCATATTCTGTTGTCCAGAATGAGTGATATGCTGAAAGCCATGGAGTTATCATCCCGAGATTAACTATTAAATTTGAATTAATTTCAAATGCATTGGATGTATACGAATTTGATGTCTTTTCACCACAACCATTTATAATAGGTCTGAAATATGTTTTCTGTTTAACTCCGAGATAATAAAATGGAATATACTTTCCAATCAAATCAATTTTGAAAATACTATTTTCGAATTTAAATCCTAAATTAAAGCCAGGCATTAGGGCATTGATTTTAATGTTATTATCGAAAGAAACCCATTGACCAGTCATAGCAGCAGGTAGAAGAAAATAACCGACTTCGGAATTCTCTATTTTTCTAAACTCGCTATCAAAACCGAAAATTAAAGAAATCGAATCTAAGTTAAGGCGATAATTGATAAACGAGACATTTAAATTATACTCATCATAAAGCGTAACATTTTTACTTTCCGAAAAACCTTCAATACTACTACTGTCACTACTTACTATCTTTTTAAAAGAAATGCCTGAATAATATGTTTTATTCTCATCCCAATCAAAAAAAAACGAAAAAGATGGATTTGGTTTTCCTGAGTCATCTGTTTCAGCATTAACATTGAAATCAACGGCAAATAAATTTACAGATACTATCATAAGTAACAATAAATAAAACAATTGACTAAAAAGTAATTTCATAAAATCCTATCCTATATAATTATTAATGATCTAAATATCACATACTCATAATCAATTAACCGTTAAATTAAAAGTATCCGTGTAGCTGTTGCCATATGCATCTGTCATTATGAGTGAAAACGGTATTACATGGCCCGATGGACAACTCGACGATACTGTTATTCTATAATAATATGAATCATAATATCCATAATAAGCAAACTTTGAACTATAACCCCACAACCATTTTGATGAACCAC
>Ga0208459_1004334_pt1 | contig 10644 bp, 15 predicted proteins | sample AD_UKC087_MetaG_FD_184433 | JGI IMG/M metagenome (GOLD analysis project Ga0208459, IMG submission 184433) | Active sludge microbial communities of municipal wastewater-treating anaerobic digesters from USA - AD_UKC087_MetaG (SPAdes) (version 2) | ecosystem: Engineered > Bioreactor > Anaerobic >... | reverse complement strand
TTTAAAGTAAGTATAATAGAATCTTTAGATGTATTTTTTGCAAATGATACAGTATTTTTAACATATGATTTTCTTACACCACCTTTAAATACAATTAATGAATCTGTTATGAATGATACTGAATCAATAGCATAAGCGAATTTTATTGAATTTCCACGTGTTATTGATAATTCGATAGAATCTGAGAACGCTAAGTGCAATGATTGACTATCTGCACCACCACCTGTGCTATCTTTTATTGCATATCTTATTGAGTTAATTTTATAAATTATTGAATCTAAATTACGATAGAGTGTATCAACTTTTCTTATGTTTCTTACGGATGTTATGCTGTCGTTTAAAGATGTAATTGTAGCATTACTACCATTTAGACTATTTACATAATTTTTAGTAGCAAATATAGTAGAATCTGTTAAACCTCCACTACTATCTTTGATTGCATAACGAATACCATTTATCTTATAAATTATACTGTCTAAATTCTTGTATAGTGTATCTACTTTTCTAATTGAACGCACCGAATTAATACTATCATCTAAAGCCGATTGACTTACACCTCCTGAAGCACTTTGCCACGTTGCACGACCGTAAGCATCAGATGTAAGAACCTTACCATTTGACGCTCCTTTTATTAGGTAAATAGCAGAATCAAAACGAACAGATTTTGCAAACCATGTTGAGTCACGGAATCTGTTTACTACCTGAGATTTTGCAGATAATGAAATATAAACTAAAAGTATTAATGTGTATTTTTTCATTTATAAATTATTTGTATAACCGTATCGGTATCAATTGCACTAATAAAAGTTAAAGTTCCATTATTCAAAGAATAATCAGTAGGTATTCTAACTGCGCTATCTGTGGTTACGAATAGGATTGAAGCACCTACTAAAGAAACTGAATAGTAAGAATCCGTACCATCTCCAATTATAGTAATTGAGTATACATCTGATGAATTAACAACAGTTCCGTTATCAACAGTACCACCAAAAATTAATATAGTAACGCTAAAACAGTCATATACAACATCATCAATAGTTTGTGTTATTTTATTACCGCTACTATTGTATAGTTGGAATGTATGTGTTGCATTCTCGTTTAACTTGGACAAGTCGAATACTAATGGTTCACCTTCCGTTGCTGAAATGCTTTGTGGTGTTGTTATGTTGCCAAAAGTAAATACACCTGTTACCGTTCCTGTTATTGTGCTTTCTCCAAAAGATAGCACCGAACAACTATTATAGCAACCTAAATTATATGTATTTGTACAGCAACTCATTTAATAGTATTCTTTAACTAATATTCCGTAACTCAAAGATATAGCAAAAATGAACTTTAAATTTATGAAAAATAAAAAATCAAAATCGTTAAGGATAAGGAAAGTTATAATGCATATCCAAATATGAAAGCATTTTAAACAAAGTCCTAAAGGTTTCTTATAAATAGGAATTGGCAAATGCTTTTTTAAAACCTTTGTTTTTTTATTAAAATCTTGTTCTTTTCGCAACCAATTACCGTACCATGATAGTATCATATTAGGTTGCATAAAGTCGTACAACATATAAGATAAATAAGGTACTGCTAACAAAGCTAAATAGCTATAATTAGCAATTGCAAGGCTCACAATTTTTCCCATTTGTAGTTACTGTTGTGGTGAAATCAATTTTAATTATCTGAGTAGTTCCAAGTATTTGCTCTAATCCTTCATCACGCATAACCGTTTCAAAGTTATCATCAAAAGCTACTATTTTGCCTTTCGTGTTATTGATATAGTCGTGAATTATATTATTATTACCTACTGAAAGAACTCTAAAAGTTGTTATGTAATTATAGATTTGGTTGCAACCAATGCGAAAAGTAGGCACTATCTGAGTACCTACTTTATAAATCGCAATTTCTTGTTCTGGATTCCATGCTTTTTCATCATGCACCAATATATTGTTCTTTTTCTCACAAATAACTATTTCCATAACTTAATCATTTCTTCGTTTAAAAGAGTAAAGTATATTTTTTTGTCGCTGTTTGTCGGTGCGAAAATTCTTTTATTAAAGTTCTTTTCATTTGCCTTAGCAATCGTTTGTCCGTACTCATTTTTGAAATAAATCTTTTCATCATTTGCCACTATTGACTTATTTAATGATGTTGTAAAAGTCAAGTCAACAAATGAAGTTTGTAATCCTTTTGATTTTCTTAATTCAATGTAGTTTTTGCCATTGATAGCAAAATTAGGGTTGTATTTTCCGATTTGATTATTATACTTATCTTGTCCCTTGTCAAAAATACGCACTAAAGTATCTCCGAAAATCTGTTGTGTAGATTTCGCTTTAGCTATCTCGATTACGTTATCAAGTTGGCTTATTATCCTTTTTATCTTTTGCTCGAACATTCTCGGTTCTTTCAACTTTATAACTTAAAAATACGTCTATTGCTGACTTTTCCTTATTCTCTTTTACAGTACTTTTCAGTACAACTTGTTCTTTTACTTTTGGCACACAGCAACTCATGGTAATGTAATTTTAGATGAAATAATTTGGTCGCATTCAAAGCAACATGTACATTTACTTCGCTTAACGACTTCTTTTAATTTAAGATTTATTGTTTCTATTTCTTGTTGATATAACGATTTACTCGCTAATCTATTCTCTCCATTCAATAGATTGTAAGAGCTGTCTAGTTGTGCTATTCTATGCGCCATTTTATCCGATTGATAAATGATTAAGTCATTGTATCTGTCGTTGAATAAAGACGCATTCATAATAACAGCAGATGCTTTATACATAACTGCTTGCACTAAATACTCCCAATATTTACAGTAAAATAGTTGTTCACTACATGCTAAATTTCCTAAGTATTCAAACGGTAAATTATCTGAATTTGCGACTAATAAACCATCACCAATTGCAATTAGTTTAAATTCTACTTTATCTGCTATTAATTCTCCATAAGTAAAATTAATAGATATAGGTTTATCTTCATCAACAACATCATCATCAAATAATACTTGTTCCTCACCATCTTTTAATACAGATAATTTCACTTTTAAACTACCTATTACTGAAAATCTAATGTAGTTAAAAAAGAACTTTTCAATATCACAACTACGGTCAAATGTTACTGTATAAATCCCTTCACTTAATGTATTTGGTGTAAATTTATTTGAATAAGTTGTCCGTACTCCTTTTAACATAAAGCCATCAATACGCAAATCATTCATTACTTGTTGCCATGCAAATTCAATAGATTCACGAATTAATTGTTTGCCTGTAACACTTGAACTGTCTGCAATCTTAGATACTTTGTTAAGCGATATTCCTAATGAATCTAAGTTGTAAGCGTATTCAGTATCACAGATGCCTTTAACACCTATTACGTCACGACAAGCAAACGTTTCTCTTGTTATATTTGATTCTATGTTCATTTAAAATAATTTATAATACGTTCGCTTAATTCTTTTGGCAAATAATCAACTGCTATCTTTTCGTACTTCTTTAAAAACTCTTTATTCCTTTTAAGCCCCCAAATATGGAAGTACTCAGTCGGATTTGGTGTGCCTTTTTTTAATAGAAGTGAGTTGAACTCTAAAACTGTTTGTGGCAATTCAAAATTCAATCTACGGTTTAATAAAAACAAAAGATTTTCTTCTATAACTACATTCCAAAGACTTATCTTTTTAAATGGGTTCGATTCACCTTTTACTAAATGGTCAAAGTATTCATGATTAACTAATGCCTGTGAGTATCTTGTCCATTCATGCCATAACTGTTCGTCATTAATCACAACCATGCCAGCGTTACCACCTTTTAATCCATCCATATTCTGCATACATTCATGGTAAATATCAAATGGAAATTCATTCTTAGTTTCTCGAACTATCTTTTTTACAAACGTTTCAAAGTCACTATCCTTATCATTATGAACGTGTTGACAACGGTACTTAGAAGTCATATAATGTTGTGGAGGTTGTTTATGAAAACCAGCATCGTTATCAAAGAACACAAACGGTTTAAATTCACCTAAACTTTCAACCCCTTTTGAGTAAGCGTATATTTTTCCAGATGCCCAAAATTTAGGACTTCTTTCAATATCGTTTAACTCAATTTTTACTATATCAAATGGAATCTTAAATTTATTGATTATTAATTCGTAACCGTAATCATCGCAAAATAAAACCGTTTCAAAACCAAAACTTTTCGACTTACTTACACTATATGCTAATACTAGAAATTCGATATAAGGGACCACCCAGTGTGTTTGGGCGGTCCTTATATCAACTGAGCCGAAAGGCTTACTGTAAAAAGCATATATTGCTCTCATATCTTATAATCCACCAGCTCCGCTTGTACCGCTATTTGCGCATGTGTTAGCTGTGCAACCTGTATCGAAGTGTAAAATAGGCGATTTTGCACATGTTTCATCATAAGGAACGGGTTGGATAACGTCAAACCATAATTGAAACTTAATTTTTCTTTCACATCCATTAGATGCAACATCATAGTAGTAGTCCCAAGTTAACCCATCACCAAATGGTGAAGTAACTCGCATTCTTTCGCGTAAGTTTGGTACTGAGTTTTTAATCATTTGGTCAGTAATCGCATTTACTGAAACTACTTGCAAAGCGCCAGGCTTCCATGTGAACAAGTGATTAGTGCCGTCATTCATAACCGCATCAACTCCGTAATCTACGAATAAGTTAGGTACTGAAGTAGAAGTAACACCGTTTACGTTTGTACCACCCATGAATGCTGAATTAGTTTGGAACACACTCAATTGAGAACCACCAACTACGATAGGTGATATATAAGAATAACCTAATTTGTTATACTCATCTTTAATTTTAGCATAACCTGTTGGGTCGAATACGAAACCACCAGCACTATTTGGAACTAAAAATGAAACTGATTTAGGGTCGTTAATTGAGTTGTCAGGTGCTGTTTGGTCGCTATATGCAGCCATGTAAGTAACTAAACGCTCATTAACTTTAGTGTTTAATTCGTCTAATACACCACCTCTAAATGCACTCAATTTGTCAGCAATGTACTGCTCTTGATTGATGCAAAAGTTTTCAAACTCCTCATCATCTAAATCAATCTCACGCTTGATAGATAAGTCAATTAAGTGCTGAGCAAATACGTAAGCACCAGCAACGTTATCACCTCCGCTAAATGATGGATTTGCACATGCAGAATCTGCTGTTGTATCTTGGTCGCATACAGGCTTGATGTCTTTAGTGTATACTTTACGGAATGAATCTACCGTAGATGGTCTACCTTTGTTTGGATCTAATTGAAGTGAGAACGTACCTTTATTTAAAGGTGATGTTAAAGCTAACCATGAGCCTACAGGTTTCTGAACTTCTGTATTTGAGTTCAATTTTTCGATTGCTAGAATCGTCTTACCGCAACAGCTATCTGTTACGCTATTGTAAGTTGTGTTAATTGTTGACATAATTAATGTTGTTTAATTTTTTAATAATTTTGTTAATGTATATAAGGTTACCACCCATTAATTATGCCTTGTTAAATGTAGGCACGAACACGTATTAATTAAAACCCTTACCCATTAATGCTAATGCGTTAAGGTCTTTATTTCCTGTTTGTATTTCTCTTGATGCTTCACCACGTGGCGATGTATTTAAGTTTAAAACCGTTTCACCAAATGTTTTCAACAAACCTTTTACCGTTACGATTGCATTGTTTTGCTGAACAGGATTTCCTTCGCTATCAACTATTTTCAACGCTTTTCTTGAGTCTACTGAAATTTTAAAACCACTTTGAGAAACAAAACCTAAAAATGCAGTCGTGTAATTTGGTATATTTTCTTTTTTTACTTGTGATTCAACCGCTACCAATTGAGATACCTCATCTTTAATAGTCATTGAATCAAATTTAGATTGCCATTTCTGACGTTCTTCATTTACTGCTGTTTCTATCCTTGTTGGCATATCCGTTTCTAAAGATTCGTATTTTTCCATGTATTCCGACAACTTAGTTTGCAATTCGGTTGTATTACTTGTTGCAGAACCAGCAATAACTTCTTTAGCTTTATTTGTTAATTCATCAAATGGCATTTTCTTTAATTCATCTTCAGACAGATTAAGTCCAAAGGTTTTGCGAACTATTTTTTTAAGTTGGTTTTCTTTTCCTATTGGTGCATCTTTAAATGGCTTTGTAATCTCATCTAAAAAAGTTGTATCTGATTTTAATGACTCAGCTATCCCACCTTTTATTTTTGAAACAATTGGCTCAAAATCAGTAATTTCTTCGGTTGATATTCTTATAAAGTCCGTTTCTTCTAAACCTAAATTAGTTAAAAACGTCTTTACTTGTTCTTGGTTAAACTCTGCCATATATTATACTTGTTTTGATTTAGCTTCTTTTCCTTTGCTTGTTTCTTGACTTGCATAGAACTCTGCTTTCAATTTTTCAAACGCTTGTTTTTCATCTGCTAATTTCTGAGCTTCACTACGTAATTCAGTTTGTGCTTCACCTAATTTCTTTTGAAAGAAATGTTCTGCAGCCTTTTCATTTGTGATGTCAGGAGTTTCTGAAAATCCATTCTTTAAGAATTTAGAAACTAATTGGTCAGGTACTAACTTCCCTTTTACTGGGTCGCCTGTTCCGTTTTTGCGTGGATATAATAATGTCATGTTGTAAAATTATTAACATTGCTATTTTTTAGTGTATGAAAAATTATTTTGATGTCCAAATTGCTCTATGTCTACAACCGTAACCACCTTTAAGTTGTGTGAAGTTCTCAAAGATAGTTCCGTCAATCATTCCACTACCTTTTTTAGCAGTCTTTTCTTCCCCCGTGTGTACTTTATAAGTTATTTCACTTTTACTTGGAGTTCCCTTTGGACAATAAATACCTAATGTTTCTTTCAATTGTTTCTCTGTTATCGAACCGCCTAACACATCATGAATATGCACACAAATAGGGCGTGATGTTTCAATTGTGTTCGTTATGTACTTCATTATTTGCAAGTCATAAACAACACGCACCTCGTTATTTATCGCACCGTCATATTGGCTAAGTGTGTCAAGTGTTGTTTGTCTTACATAGCGTTCCGTGTACTTATCTTCTACTAATAATTTTCGTAGCTTATTTTCAGCAGATTCTAAGTCTAAATTAAAGAAATTAGCATCTCGAATAACTTCAGAAATTGACTTTACAAATACATCTTTAATACCATTTACGCCTAAGTCATAAACTGTTTTTTCAATGATAAATTGTTTTTGTGCTGAATCGTTCCACAACTCTTTTATCTTAGATGCTTTTATATTGTTTATTTCTGATTGCTCTTTACTGATTGCATTTTCTAACTCATTGAATAATTTAAAGTAGTTATTTATCTCTACGTTGTATCCACTATCTCGAATCTCTTTTAAAATAATATCGTCTAAAATCGCAAGTTCTTTTTTATCAATTGAAACTTTGCCATAATTAGAATTTTGTGATATAAATTTCAGTATTCGTGCGTAAATTTTCTTATCTAAAGTATCACCAACTTTAAATAATGTATTATCACCTTTTAGAATTATGTCGTGTGGACTCATATAGTTAGCAAGTCAGTAGGCGCTGGAAATATATTAGTATAATAAACATCTAAATAATCTATTATTTTATCAGTTTCAGTTTCTCCTGTTTCTTTGATGTATTTTACAATTACATCGATTAAAGTGTTGTGGATGTAAACATCTTTATTCGTTATGTAGCTACCGAATTGCGCACGAGCTGTTACAATTTCATCGCTACCATAGATAAATAACTTATCGTATTGTTTCGCAACGTCAATTACATAATCGCTTATGTCTTCTGATAGTTGTTTCTGTAAAATTTGAATTACCAAAGAAGATATTACACTCGGTGGTGATTGATTGTCTTTTGCTGTTTTAAGCATTACCAATAAATCATCTAGTGTAGATTTTCCTATTTCACCAACTATAAAAACATCGCTTGTTGGCTCTACATCTTGGCGTAAAATGTACTCAATAAATTGATAAATTTGTTTAGCTACTAATGCGTTGTTATTGATAACGTTGTAAACTAAGCTTAATTTTTCTTTATAGTCAAAATCTTTACTTTTCGCACTTTGGTTAGTACTATTCTGCTTAACTAAACCTAAACTATCACACATAGCTTCATAGTAGCTATCTACTATTAACTTATTGTTCTGTAATGCTATTTGTGGAGGTTCTGCATAAGTAATAACGCTCGGTAATGCTTTACCATCGCTTGTTAACTTATCAAAGTCAACGTAAATAGTTCCTAGTGGTGAATCATCCTTTACAAATCCACTACCATGACACTTTCCGCATAATTTAGTTGGGTCTTCTGCTGAACAATGCAATCCATTATTAAAGATAAATCCAACTTCATCACACTTTTCTTTAGCACGAATTTCTTTAATATATGTGTATCTTGTTGCTTGTATTGTAAAATCGGATTCTTGACCATAGAACTTATCGCCCCATGCGCCAGAACCAAATAAATAAGGCAATCTTAGCGTATAGTTACCTTCATGAACTATATTGCTAGATATGTGTATATAAGGCTTTCTTTTATTTAACTTAACGATTGGATAAGCAGTTAATTTACCATCTTCTTGTGGGTATTCTAATGTGTATTGACCGTCATCTATTGAGATATAGTACGCATATTTCTTTTCTTTAAACTCTACTTCACCAGCCTTAAATCTTATTGAATCTTCACCTATTTTGTCTATGTCATAAGATGGAATAAAAAGGATTTCAGCATCATCTCTTCGTGCGTTAAAGTCATCTATTATAGTTACTTTAGGCATTACAATAATAACAGCATTTGGGTCAGTTTCTCGCACTTTAGTTAAAGAACCAAAACAGAAGTTATAAATGTCTTCATTCTTTACTTTATAACCTCCATTTAATATTCTTTCATCAACATTTAAGTTAATGTTTGCACTTTTTGATAGCTCAATAATTGAATTTAAAGTTCTATCGAATGCTTCTTTTGTAACAGGTTGAAAGTTATTAACACGATAGGCTAACGCATATGTATTTTCTGATTCTAATGGTCTTCTGTTAACGTATAAATGTATCGGACAAATACCATTTATGTGTGTATTCATCGTTTGCGAAATCTCAGCCCATCGTTTTTTTAATGGGTCTTTGATTTTCGCAACAGGATTGCTCCATTGTTTTAATTCGTGTTCTGTGTGCATTCATTAGTTGATTATAAACCTCCTAAACCACTTGTAGTTAAACCTGTTGTAATTACTTCGATTGTTTCAGGTGAAAGTTTTACTCTCATTAATGAAAGACATCCTAACATTTCACCGCTTATTTTATACATCATTTTAGAATCAGCCTCACCGCTAAATACTTGTGAAATCTTAACAGTAGATAATTTGATTGCAGGTGACTCTCCACTTACCCAGCTCGGGTCGATTAATAAAATACCATCACATGTTAAATGCATAATTCCTAATCCTAATCTTTGTTTTTGGATTTGATTGTATTTTAGGTAATCTGTTTGCGCTGTTGTGTCTGTGATATAAGATGTATATTCAAAAGGTTTTTTGCAAATAGTATTCACAGTCTGACAACCTACACGAATCTCACCACTTTCTGTTTGTTCATCGATTTTACCGTTACCGATGTATGGAATTGTAATTGTACCCGCATCGATTTTAGATTGCCATTCCGCTGGGTCGTCAATATCCGTAAATGGTTCGTTACATTTAGTAAATATTTCATTAGTTATTTCACCACTTGACAATAATGCTGTTATATCGCATTGGTCAATAGTTCCGAAGTTAGGTAAAACTGTTACGCAGTTAGGTTTACAGATGCTACTCATTGTTATTTTGTTTTAATTTTAATAATTCTGCTTTTTTAATTAAATCATTATATACTTTTAGTTTTTGTTCATAATCACCTACTGCATATAACATAACGATTCTTAAAAATTCACCTTTATTAGATGCTTTTTTAGTAATTGTATTACCGTTAATGTTGACTGCTAGTGTGTAATTTATCAAACTATTGTATTTAATAATCAAATTTACTATCTTTGAAAATAATTGTTTTATGAAAAATACTTTTTTCAAACTTAATTTACTTCAATTAAAATCACTTTCAAAGCTCGGTTTAAACGTCAAACAAGTATATAGTTCAAAATCTAAACAGAATAAAACGTTTGATTTAGTTGATATTATTGATGAAATAGAAAAGCAAAAAGAAAACATAATTAAGAATAAACCTTACACAATAGATGACTTTATTGATTGTAGATTAATAAAACCATTGACTGTTTTTAAATATGTTTATCCGTACGTTAATAATATTAGAACTCATGTTGTTGTGCGTGTTCTGAATAACGATAATAACAAGTCAATTATAATAGATAGGTTAGATTTTATTATTTTGCAATTGAAAATCTTTAACAGCAACAAATAGAGCTTATTATCTCGGTGCCTTTTTTTAGTAAATCTACACGCCCCGTATATACTCCTAAATCTATTTCAGTAACTTGAAATACATCAATTGCATTATACTCTTCATTATTAATCGATACATATGTATGCTCAAAAATTCTTTCAATTGTATTTTGTGTATCTTCTAAATAAGGATGTAATCGTAACTCATAACTAGTTTGAGTGTTTTT
>Ga0208459_1004324_pt1 | contig 10656 bp, 4 predicted proteins | sample AD_UKC087_MetaG_FD_184433 | JGI IMG/M metagenome (GOLD analysis project Ga0208459, IMG submission 184433) | Active sludge microbial communities of municipal wastewater-treating anaerobic digesters from USA - AD_UKC087_MetaG (SPAdes) (version 2) | ecosystem: Engineered > Bioreactor > Anaerobic >... | reverse complement strand
AACCATATTCTATTCTTAGCACTTTGCCAGAGAATATGGTTTCCTGTTCGGTGAAGATTTTATTCCAACCGGAGGTAAATAAATAGGGATTTGCTTTGCAGACAGTTTGACAGCGTATAGCCATTTTTTCTATTTGAAAAGCTGATAAAATTGCTCCATAGCGGTTTAAGCATCTGCGTAAAGCATATTGGTGTTCTTTTGTTTCGTTGCGAATAATGAAAGATAGATAAAAGTGCAGTAAATCGCCGATCAGATTTGGGCGTTCAATTAAATAATAGTTTTTCAGGTCTTTCACTTGGGGAAGCTCTATTGGCAGCAATTCCTCGCTTTCAATAGTTCTATGATGGCAAATCGCAAAATGGGCATCAACTTGTTCTATTGTGTGTAGAGGAGGTGTGATTGCTGGGTTTTGATCATTCTTGTTTTCTTCCAGACAGCCCTTTTGCCTATAAATTCCTCGTTCATCGGGAGTTGTATTCCGGAAATGCGAAAATACTGCATTACAGAGCACTGCTGGCAGGTTTTTATCTTTATGGGCATCATAATATTCCTCCCAGCCCCCTTTTAATGTATAGCCGAAGTAAAGATGCAATTTTTGTTGGGCACGAGTGAAAGCAACATAGAGGTTATTGATTTCCTCCAGCTGTTTTCTTTTTTGCGCTTGGAGATAAAGATTTGCATAGCTTGAGGACTTCAGGATTTTTTGATAGTGCAAGCTTATGCCGTAATCCAAAATATGCTTGAAGGTCTTTCCTTCATACTCCAATGCCCAATCCAGGGTATTATTGTTTTCATTATGTTTACTGGAAAAGTTATAAAACACAAAAACCCGTTTGAATTGTAACCCTTTGGATTTATGGATAGTAAGCAGCTGTAAACTGTTATCGGCATTCACGGATACCTGTTTGAAATCATCCGAGGCAGAATTTTCCTGTAAATAGTTTAGCAGGTCGGGCAAAGAAGTTCCTTTATCGGCTGAAGTTAATTGGTAGGAGGCAATAATATCCAGAAAGCGGTGCAAATTCAAATAATCCCGTTCATTAGGTTGTTTTGTAGGTAAGCAGAGGTCTATTATTTCCCGGCAAATTTGCGTTGCCTGCTTGTTTTGCTGTTTCCAGGAAAGCTGATAGAATTCATTAACCACTGGAATAGTGGAGAAATTTGGTTTTACAGGTCTGGCGCTATCCTTTTGCAGTTCTATAATCCGAGAGATAACATTCAGGGTCTGTTTTAAAACTTTCGTGTTGATCAGCACATAGTCCGAACGCAAAAAGGCGATAAAATCTATCCAGTTGCCCCAGGAAAGAAAACGCAGCCAGGAGAGCAAAGGAGCAACAAAATGATGGCTTATTAAAGACCTATTGGGTTGAAATAAACTGGTTATTTGGCTATTATCCAAGGTCTGTTGAATTTTTGCCAGTTCTTCATTAGTTCTACATAAAATAGCGATAGAGCCGGAAGCATCTTTTTCTAAGGCAGGTTTCACCATTCTTTCCACAAAATCGGTATAGATATTTTTATCGTTATCATTAGTGGCAGAGGTGGAAAAATTCTTCAGGCAAAATTCAATTTCAGTTCCCGGTTCTTCTTGAATAGCAGCACTATCTATATGATTATATTTCCATTGCATTTCTTTTTCCTGCAGTAAATTGTGCAATTCGGCATTAGCAAACACTTTATTGAGGAATTCCATTAAAGTTGGACCGCAGCGATAGCTTAATTCCAGTGCTTCAATTTCCACCTCGTTTAGAGCGGGGAAAATATCTTTCAAATGCAATAATAAATCCCTTTCACCCCCTCTCCAACCGAAAATAGATTGTTTTTCATCGCCTACAACAATCAAGCCCTCGAAGGGCTTAGAACCTTCTCCGGCTGTGATTTCTTCAATGATGGGTTTCAGGACATTAAATTGGATAAGCGAGGTATCCTGAAATTCGTCAATCAGCAAAAAACGGGTTCTATGGCTTAAGAACTGATAAAATTCGGTAGCGGAATCTGCACTGGCAGGATCTAAAAAAGGAGGTTCTTCACTGAAGAGGGCTGCAAAAGTAAACCAGGTTATATCTTCATAAGTTAGCTTTTTATAACGATATATCAGACGGTCATATTCTTTTAAAACGCTTGCCCATAAAGTTAAAATTTCCTCCTGTTCGGGAAGATACAATTCCACCATCAGATAATCAGCTAATGCGTGTTTAGCTTCATCTTGCGTTTGTTGCAGCTCAATATTTTCCGCATTATACTTCTTAACGCTTATTTTTTGTTTATTCCAGATATTACTTTTATCCATTATAGTCAGCAGTTTTTCTGCAGTATCGGGAGTTAGTTCTTTTAAGTTCTGCATAATTTCAATTGGAGTTAATGCTCCTTTCACTGCCAGAGCTTTAAAATCCTTAAGAAAATAGTCCTCCAAATTGCTATGTCCTGCAGCAGAACGAATTTCATTTACCTGAGAAATAAGCTGTTGCATTGCCTGCAGGAAGTTTTGTTTATATTTTTCCGCATCGGTTTTGGGATTATTAAGCAACAAATTTCTATTTAGCGAAGGATTAGCCGCTATTCTCATAGTTAGCATATAAAAAAGCCAGCGCTGTTCTATCAAAGAACGGAAAAACGAAGTATAATCGTCTAAAGATCGGCTTACTTTTCTGCTTAGCAGGGTTTCAAAACGGGTTCTGAGCTCCGGTTGCATCAGATGGTCAAGCAGGAAAGGCATAATTTTCTGCACTGCTTGAGTATCAATTTCGTAGCGTTCAATATTGCGTAAAGGACGCACGATATTTCTAAAGATGTGCCCTGTGTAAGAATCAATAGTCATCACCTGCAAATGACTTTGATCACAAATAATTTCTTTTCTGGCGCTAAGAAGCAGATTTTTTTCCTGTTCGCTTAAGGATGTATCTTTAAGGTTATTAAGTATCCTCAGGTTTTGCAGAAGTTCTCTTTGTTCTTTTTGTTCTTCTTCCGTTTCGGGTGTGGCAAGAAGCAGTTCCAAGTGTTTGATGATGCGTTCTCTAATTTCAGCAGTAGCTTTACGCGTGAAGGTTAGCACCAGAATGTTATCCAGAGAGAATTCGCTATTTCCGTAATATTTCAGAATCAGCGAAAGGTATTCCAAAGAAAGGCGGTAGGTTTTTCCGGTTCCGGCGCTGGCACAAATGATACGACAGTTATTGGGGGTCATGTGTCACCTCCTTTTTTACCAATTAAATCTGCCCGGGTAATATTTTTCAGACGCTGTCTATCAGTTGTTTTGGTAATTGTGCTATAGCCATTTTCCAGGCAATCTGTAATTTTTTCCAATATTTGTTGTTTCAGCTTATTGCGTTTTTCTTCATTCACTCCTTCCGTTCTATCTGTGGGGTCCAGGATATTCCAAAAGATGGAAGAAACCGCATCCGGAGGCAAGACCTCATCCAAGAGATAATAGCACCATTCATAAACACAAAGCTGACGGTAGTCATGGCTACCTGTTTTGAAGTCCACAATCAGAGCTTTATTTTCCAGCTCAATCCTAAGATCAGCTTTTCCGCGCAGGGAAAGAATATAATCCCTATTTCCCAATTGAAAAGAAGACAGTGGTTTACATAGTTTTTCTTCTTTGGTTTGTTCTTCTGTTTCCGGAATAAGTTTGAAGCGTCTTCCTTCCACCTTTTTTTTCAGCCAGTCATTATAGAAAAAGAAAAGTGACTGAGCCAGTTTTTTTGCCAGAATTTCTCCCAGGAAATCGGCATTATAGTTTTTCGGGATTTGGTATTTCATCTTATCGGAAGCAATAACGCTTTTTAATTGCTTTTCCAGTTTTTCGCTATTACCGAAAAGATCTTCCATGCAGTTCCAGCTTTCGTGAATTCCTCTAAGTTCTGCCAAAGTAGTGGAAAAATAAGTATGCATTATGTTGCCAAAGAGTTTATAGCTTATTGTTTCAGCTGCTTCCCAATTCTGGAGATAGATTTTGCTTTTATTTTCCACATACCAAAGGAAGGGATTTTTAAGAAACTGGATTAGAGCGGATGCAGTAAAACAAATATTATTGGTAGTGAAATCGGCTACAGGATCGGAAGGGATAATAAAGAAATCGTCATCCATATCTTTATTTACAGCACAGTATTCACTATCTTCCAGCCGGGGAATTGGTTCGCACTGCAGGTCAAAGTTATAAACCTCCGGCAGGGAAACAGTCACTTTGCGTTTTTGAAATTTAGCCGTTTCGTCATTCTGCAACAGGTCTTTCAGTTCTCCTAAAAAGGAACTGGGAATGATTGCAAATTCCTGATTTTCATAGCTGAAACAAACTGCCCGTTCAGAACACAGAAGCAAACGGAAGAAATAGTAGCGTTCCCAGTTTCTTATATCATCAAAGGTTTTCAAGCCCAATTTAGCTCTTTGTGCTTCATTGAATAACCAAACGGGAGTTGGACTGGAAGGAACTTTGCCTTCAATCATTTGCAAAAAAGCAACGGTGGAAAAACTACGATTACGCGTATCCAGTAAATTGCTTATTTCCCATTCAGGAGATAAGATTTCTTTTCTACTATAGCTTATTTTAGCGGTTTTCAGAAAATTCAATAGCAAATCCAGCAGATTTAAGCCAATACTTTCCTCAGTAAAAATTTGCTGCCAGGAACTAATTAAGCCCAAGGTTTCGGTTGCAGTGAAATTTGCCATTCGTTCCCAGAAGACAGGAATTATATCCGTGAGTTGCTTTTCGTTATCTTCCAATAGTTTATCCAATAGTAACCCCTGGGGACTATCCAACAAAGAACAGAGTTCTGCAACCCTGCCCACCTGGCTAAAAGCATTTATTAAACGGTAAAATTCTTCCACCAGCAACCCCAGAAACTGTTTCTTCTCCGTGCTAAACATTGCACAATCTACATAAAGATAATCCCTGTTAATTAAAAAGCTAAGCTCCAGGCGTAATTGTTCCATATATTCAGCGGGTTCCAAATTGCTGCTCTCATCATAAAAATAAAAACAAAACCAGTCCTCGGAAATGAAATTTGCCAATATCTTCAAAGGTAGAAAGCCGCTGCTTGCTTTAACAGCTTGTATTCCAGCATAAATTGCAGCGAGCATTTTATATATCTTTCCTTCGCAGAAAGAATAGTTATTCGGCTTAGCAAAATGTTCTGCAGGGAAGTAATGACTGTAACTTTTTAAGTGAAAGCTGCTGTCAATAACCGCGCAATTTTGGCAGGTCTGCTCCAGATTCCAGGAAAGAAAAGCCAAAGCCATTTGTGTTTCGTTATCGGTTTCTATCATTTCAATAACAGGTTTTTGCGGTAAGGAGTTCCAGGATTCTGCTAACGAAAACTCTTGTTCTTTCCAGTTATCCAGGTCTCCTTGAATTTCCCAACCGTGAGTAACGAGGGTAACATTATTGCCTGCTTTTTCAATTGCTTTAAGTTGTTGCTTTTCCAAAGCACTGTAATAGTATTGATTTATATAATAGAAGTTTAAGCCCTGCCAGGGAACTGTAATATTAGCTGGCTTCAAACAAAAAATGGCATCGCTGAAACCTAAAGCGGAGATGTATTTATAATAGTTGCTGCGGATAGTTATTATCTTTTGCAAATAAATACTCTGCCATTCCTGCATAAAGAAGGTTCCGGAATTTACCTTTTCCTGCAATTCCTCAAGGGAAACACATTCCTCACCCAGTTCTTCCCAAAAATCAAAAAAACGCCTTCCCCAATCCACGACATCACTGTAACTATAGATATTGAAATTTTGCCGTTCGCTTTCATCCATCACCAGATAAAGACAAAGTAAGCGTTTATCATCAGTCAGCAATGGCTGTTCAGGCAAAATAAGAGCCGAGCGCAATTCTTCCATACTGAAAAAACGACGCCAGGAAAGGTCCCACTTTGCCAAAAAATCTTTTTGCGCTTTTTTTGCTGCGCTTAAAGTTGGAAAAACAAGAATAGAATCAGGTTTAGCAAGTTCCCGAACTATTGTATCCAGATTTTCGGATAACGGGTAGTGAATGAATTTCATTACTTTATCTCCTTTCTTTAGGAATAACGGCATCCTGCAGTTAATTTTTCCTCGGTTATTTCGTTAACTAAAAACTTTCGCTAACGAACCAAATAGCGAAAAATGGCTGCAAAGGATTTCCTTCCTGCGCATCCTATAATAAGGGTGAAACCAAACGACAGATGGATTCTTTGGTCTTTTGAAACATACTGCGGTGTTTGAAAACCGCCGGGTTAATTTTACTGCTGTGTTTCAGGTCTTCCTCAAACTGCTTTATCGCTTCGGCACAAACTGTCTTATCATATATTGTAGCAGCCAATTCAAAATTTTGGTTAAAACTTCTTAAATCCATATTGGCGCTTCCAATTAGCAATACTTCTTCATCAATAATCAAGACCTTGGAATGATTAAATCCCTTTTGATAGGTCCAAATTTCCACTCCCACCTCCAAAAGTTGTTGAAAATAACTGCGGGAAGCCCAAAAAACCAGAAAGTGGTCTGGTTTATCCGGCACCAGAATTTGCACTTTCACTTTGCTGATAGCGGCAATTTTCAACGCGGACAGCAAACTTTCATTCAGGATTAAATAGGGAGTGGAAATACGAATGCTGCTTTTAGCATAAGTAATGCAGGCAAAATATAGTTGCATAATACTATCATAATCGCTATCGGGTCCGTTAGCCACAATTTGCATGGGCAAAAATCTGTGCTTATCTGCCTGTGGGGGAGGAAGATATTTATCCAGTAACGCTTCCTGCATTAAATTCTTACCGGTTACAAAATTCCAGTCAGCTAAAAAAATTGCCTGTAAAGCAAGAGCTGCCTGACCTTCAATTTCCGCCAAAGAATCTCGCCAGTAGCCAAAATAGCGTTTTTTACTTAAATACTTATCGCCAATGTTCAAACCGCCTAAATATGCCTTTCTGCCATCTACAATTACCAGTTTACGATGATTACGATAATTTAAGCGACTGTTTAGAAAGGGAATCCAAACAGGCATAAAAGGAACAAATTCCACACCTGCATTACGCAATTCGTGTTTAAATTCCTTTTTCAGCATCCAGCATCCCACATCATCATATATGAAACGAATTTCTACACCTTCCAGCGCTTTCCGGATAAGCATTTTTTGCAAAGTGTAACCTGTTTCATCCGCATAGATGGAAAAATATTCCAAATGCACGAATTGTTTGGCTTCACTTATTCCCTGTAGCATAGCGTTAAATGCTGAAACTGTATCGTTATATAAAGTTACGGTATTATTTACGGTTAAAGATGCCTTGCTGTTATTTTCCAGTAATCTGTTCAATTTCGCAGTTAAATCGTTCTGCCAATCATTCTCAATTTTTATCGGGCGTTTTTGAATATAGGTAAGCAGAATTTGCGTATCAGCATAACCTTTTCTGCCAAATAAGCGTTTTTTCCGCCAGTTTCTGCCAAAAAAAAGATACAAAATAAAACCCACGACTGGTAAAAAAATTAACACTAAGATCCACGCCATAGTAGTTGCCGGAGAGCCGTTTTCCATCACCACAATCAGAATAATGAAAACAATGGAAATTCCGAAGAGAATATTGATAATCCGCAAAGTTACTTTACTGAAAGTATGAAATATTGAGCCACCAACAATTATCTGAGTAAGCGAAGCAATTAAAACCAAACTAATCAGTAAAGCCATTATCAGGGCTATGGAATCCCACAACTTACTGGAACTTAAAATAATTCACCTCTTTTTATAAAACGCTAAAACCAAAATTCACTTAGCGCTATTCAAAATTAGAAACTTTATCCGCCCTTTGCTAATATCACCTATAGTTGAAAAGCTCCTTATCATTACTACGCAATCAGGATTTCAACTAATTTATATAAATAAATACTGATTAAAACAGTATAAATTCTCTTTTAGAAAGCACGAAAAGATTGTCAAGCAAAAAAGGCACACAGCTTGTTTTGACTTACAATTTTCACCCGCCTTCAATGAAACCACACCCCACACTTATAGTTCACTTACAACCGCTTTTTAGCTGGCTTGAAATCTGAAAAATTGTGAGTTAAAACAAGAACCCTGCACACAGGCAACCAAGCCATACCAACCCCTCAAATTCCACAATCGTGAAAGAATGTCCTTTTTCACATTTGCAGGGTTGGGTTGGAATTGTTCAGAAATGATGGTTTCGGGTTTGAATTTTTGTTTTAACTCTAAACCGAGCTTCAGCTTTGACAGTATCGGACAAAAGACAAATATTCTGTTACCTCTGCATTTTGTTGCTACCACAGAAGAATCGGTTTAGAGTCAAAACAAACAGAATCAAATCCTTCTTATTTGCGATATCCGACGGATGAGATTCCCGTATCGTTCCCATATCGCGATACGGGAACGATACGAGAGTCATATCGGAGGGTTATTGAAAAAATTCCGGGGTCTCTTTGGGGAATGCCAACCCCTTTATTTAGTTGACAATTATCTGCCTTTTGCACAAAAGGATAACCAGTAGTTCTGGTATTTACTGTTACTACCCAATATGTTAGAAAAAACAGGAGATACCATTGCGCTTGGCATTTGCAAAATTTGCCTTATATTGTGTGATGTAGTGTTTTCTGCCGGTGCTGAAAAGAGAAAAGAATTTTTCTTCTAATATCCTTTTTAGAATAAAAAAGTCCTTGTCATTCCTGCTTCAGCGGAGTTCCGGATAAATGACAGGAAAAAAGTGTATTTTCAAGAGAGTAGTAATATTATAGAAATGCTTTAGCTTCAACAGGAGTTTAGTAATGCCCGAAATGAAAAGTGAACAATGTCCGAAAGAAGGTCTTATCCCTAAAATCATTCACTTTTTTGCTCTTAACAGCAGTATATTGGGAATGCTGATAATGGTAATCCTTGTAGGGATGGGCGAAAAAATGGCGGAAAGATTTCTGCCCTTATACATCATTGCTATGGGTGGCAGTTCCATAATTATCGGTTTATTGAATGGGATGGATAATCTGTTAAGTGCCCTATATTCTTTTCCAGGTGGCTGGTTGGCAGATAAATTCGGCTACAAAAAAGCACTTAAGGTTTTTAATATAATGGCAATGTTCGGTTATCTGATTGTGGTAATTTTTCCTTCCTGGATAGCTGTTTTGGCGGGAGCAGTATTTTTCATTTCCTGGACGGCAATTTCCCTGCCGGCAACAATGAGCTTGATTTCTTCTGTAGTTCCGGCAAATAGACGCTCAATGGGAATTTCTTTGAATTCCATTGTAAAGCGGATTCCGATGTCCTTAGGTCCTATTCTTGGGGGTGCTTTAATTTTGCGTTATGGACGCATTCAGGGAGTCCGCTATGCTTTTATAGTGGCTTTTATTTTAGCTGCCGTAGCGTTAATAGTGCAAGGTAAATTCATTCAAGATCAACCTCCGGAAGCTAAAACTGACAAAAGTAAAAGTTCCCGCCGCTTTTCTTCCAATTTGAAGCATTTGCTTGTTTCCGATATTCTGGTGCGTTTTTGTGAACAGATTCCGTATGCCTTTGTTGTTGTATGGGTTGTAGAGAATAACAAAATTAACGAATTGCAGTTTGGTATTTTAACTACGATTGAAATGGTTACGGCAATGCTGATTTATATTCCGGTTGCCTATTTGGCAGATAAAAGCACCCGCAAACCTTTTGTAGCTATAACTTTTGCCAATTTTACCATTTTTCCCCTGGTGCTGCTGATCAGCCATAGCTTTTCCGCAATGGTTATTGCCTTTATTATTCGGGGTTTGAAAGAATTTGGCGAGCCGACAAGAAAAGCATTAATTATGGATTTGGCACCGGAAGATGCGAAAGCATATACTTTTGGAACTTACTATTTGATTCGGGATGTGATTGTTTCTTTTGCAGCTTTTGGAGGTGCTTTTCTCTGGCAGAAAAGTCCCGATTTAAATTTTATCACGGCTGCAGCTTTCGGTCTTCTGGGAACGCTGTATTTTATTTTTAGGGTGAAAACAGGGAAATCTGGAAACCTGGAAATGACGAATCAAGAATGAAGACCACAACAAAAACCAATGATAACAAGCAAATAAAGGTAGTTGTCTGTAATAGGGCTATCCTGATATCTTCAATGTTTCAAAGCTCTCTTTTTCGCTTTGTGAGTAGTGAATTATTCGCTGCTGATAAGAGCGGAGATAAAATTATTGGGGGCAACCTGTTTTAAAATAATATTGATGGCAGCAGTTAAGGGAACGCAAATCAGCATTCCCACTATTCCCCAAAGCCAACCCCAAAAAATTAAGGAAATCAAAACCATTATGGGAGTGAGATTTAACTGCACTCCCTGTAACTTTGGCTCTATAATATTGCCAATCAGCATCTGCGTGGCAACAATAAGCAAAGTAAAAATTAACCACAAAAAACTGAAACCACTCTGCAGCAGGTAAATTAGAATAGGAATTGCCGACGAAATGATAGAACCCACATCAGGAATAAAATCCAAAACAAAGAGCAAAATTCCGCACACCAGAATAAAATCCACTCCAAAAATAAGCATCCACAGCATACAAAGCAGCGCGGCAGATAGATTAACCAAGGTTCTGATGGTTAAATAATTCTGAATTTGCTTCTCTATATTTTGCAAAATATCCAGGGTTTGTTCCTTGCTTAATTTGGTGGTGGCTCTTCTCAGTCGCAAAGGCAGTTTGTCAATTTCCAAGAGC
>Ga0208459_1004321_pt1 | contig 10659 bp, 8 predicted proteins | sample AD_UKC087_MetaG_FD_184433 | JGI IMG/M metagenome (GOLD analysis project Ga0208459, IMG submission 184433) | Active sludge microbial communities of municipal wastewater-treating anaerobic digesters from USA - AD_UKC087_MetaG (SPAdes) (version 2) | ecosystem: Engineered > Bioreactor > Anaerobic >... | reverse complement strand
GATGTGATCATAGATCCGGAGCCAGGAAAGCACTACCCTGTATGCTGACAAATCAGGATGAGCAAGGATGAGACAGATTTTTAGGATTGACAAGAATCAACATTGCATATCCTTGCAAAAAAGAATATCACGCTGTGAGGGATATGTGAAACAGACAATAGAAGATATCCGTAAACTCCTTTCTGATAACGCATTCAAGGACGAACAACATGTGCGTTTTTGTTTGGTAGGGAGAGTGTGTCAAAAACTTGGCTGGGATATTTGGAATCCTAAAGAGTTTTACACTGAATACCCAGTAAAAAGATATCCACCTCAGGAAGTTACTGTAGATTTACGGGGAAGGATTGATGTTGCCCTGATACTTCCAGAGAAAAACTCAGACATTGCAGAAGTATTCATTGAAATCAAAACTCCCTATAAACTCCAAAGCGAGCTAGTCTCGGGTGAAATTCAACTCAAGAGATATAATTGGTGGGATAAATCTGCCATTAGTGTTTTAACAGACGGCATCATATGGCGCTTTTATTTACCATCTATTGGTGGCGCTTTTGAAAATAGCCTATTCAGTGAAATCGACCTGTTGCATGACGATATCGAGTCGATTTGCACTGTGTTTGAACAAGTACTGAGAAGAAATAATTTCAGGAAACAAGCGGTGGAATCGGCGGAGACCATATACGAGGAAATCGCCAGGATCAAGAAGCTTAGTAGTGTTAAAACAGAGGCTGGAGATATCGCCAAGAAAACAGGTTTATCGAAGTATACCCTTGCATCACAAATCCTAAAAAACCAATACAATTACGATATGGATATTCCAGAAATTGAGCGCTTATGGGATAAAAAGATACCCAAGGTAACCCAAGCTCCTACTCATGTAAATCAGCCAGATAATCCGATAAATGAAGGAACCACTGACGACCCTATACCTCCAGATAAAGTAGACTTCAGTGTAACGCAAGACTATAGTTACAAATCAGCACGGGTTGTAGTCATAAAGGGCACTAAGATACATGTAAGATACTGGTGGGAGATCAAAAAACACGTCTTCAACTTCCTGATCGATAATCATCCCACACTGGTCTCATCCAACAGCTTGTTTCTTACTACCAAGCAGAATGACAGTATGGATATCAAACTGAACAATGGTATGTATACAAGGGGAAGATTGTCGGCTTCAGACGTCATAAAACAGTGCAGGGCTGCCATGAAAACTGCCGGATATGATCCCATCAACGACCTGCAGGTTGGTTACATCGAATCTGATCACAAAAGGAAGGGCGAATGAGCTATTCCCACTCTCAAATTGCATCCTTCATCTCGAATATCATTGACATGTGCGAAATAGGTTTCAAAAAAAACAGAGATGGAGATAGAGTATTAATAGGGAGATTTAATAATGGCTAATGGAGCGAACATAGGTTTCGAGAAAGAGTTATGGCAAGCGGCTGATGCCCTACGCAGCAATATGGATGCTGCAGAGTACAAACACATAGTACTGGGCCTACTCTTTCTTAAGTACATTTCTGATGCATTTGAGGAACAATACCGGATACTTGACGCTGATAGAGCTAATGGTGCTGATCCTGAGGACCCGGATGAATACCTCGCTAAAAATGTATTCTGGGTGCCCCAGGAAGCACGATGGAGAGTATTCAAAGCCAACGCCAAACAGCCTACCATCGGGAAACTGATTGATGATGCTATGATCGCCATAGAGAAGGTCAATCCTGCTCTTAAGGGTGTTTTACCAAAAGATTACGCTCATCCCAGATTGGATAAGCAACGCCTGGGACAGCTGATTGACCTGGTAAGCAACATCGGATTGGGAGATAAAGAAAATCGCTCCAAAGACATGCTAGGCAGGGTATATGAGTACTTCCTATCCGAATTTGCCAGTGCAGAAGGCAAGCGCGGTGGTCAATTCTATACACCTCAATGCATTGTCCGACTACTTGTGGCAATGCTGGCACCTTATAAAGGCAGAATTTTTGATCCTGCCTGCGGTTCAGGAGGTATGTTTGTCCAATCTGAGAAGTTCGTGGAAGCCCATGGTGGAAAGATCGGTGACATCAGCATCTACGGTCAGGAATCAAACCATACTACCTGGCGACTGGCGAAGATGAATCTTGCCATCAGAGGCATTGACGGCAATCTCGGTAAAGAGCACGCGGATAGTTTCCATCGTGATCTGCACCCCGATCTGAAAGCTGACTTTGTTTTGGCGAATCCACCCTTCAACGATTCTGATTGGAGAGGCGACCTTCTAAAAGACGATAAGCGTTGGAAATTTGGCACACCTCCTCCCAATAATGCTAACTTCGCCTGGGTGCAGCATTTTATACACCATTTAGGCCCCACCGGCATGGCAGGATTTGTGCTTGCCAATGGATCAATGTCCACAACCACGCTGGCTGAACTGGAAATCAGAAAGAACATCATCGAAGCAGATCTGGTAGATTGCATGGTATCATTACCTGGACAACTCTTTTATTCTACTCAAATACCTGTATGTCTCTGGTTTGTAACTCGAAAAAAGAACAATGGCAAGTTCCGTGACCGCAGAGGACAGACTCTGTTTATAGATGGCAGAAAACTTGGTACTTTAGTTGATCGGGTTCATCGTGAATTGAGCGATGAGGACATCAATCAAATTGCTGATACCTACCATGCCTGGAGAGGTGATTCCAATTCTTGGGCTTATGAGGATATTCCCGGCTTCTGCAAAAGCGCTACGATTGAAGATATCAGGGGACATAACCATATTCTCACCCCGGGCAGATACGTCGGAGCAGCCGATCTTGAAGATGATGACGAGCCTTTCGAAGAGAAGATGACTAAGTTAACAGCTACCTTGAAAGAACAAATGGAAGAGAGCGATAAGCTTAATCAGATTATCTGGGAAAATCTGAAGGATATTGGATATGGGGAATAATGTAAGGCTATCAGATGTTGCCACAATCATTATGGGGCAGTCTCCTCCAAGCTCTACCTATAATAAATCACGAATAGGGCTTCCATTCTTTCAAGGAATTAGTGATTTCGATTATCGTTATCCTACCGAACGGATTTTCTGTTCTAGTCCCACTCGTGTTGCAATTCCAGGAGATATATTATTCAGTGTGCGAGCTCCAATTGGTAGAGTCAATATTGCACAAGTTGAAAGTGCAACAGGTAGAGGAATTGCAATCATAAGAGCAAAAAACCCTAATGATAGTAAATATCTCGAGTACTTTTTGAGAAGCATAGAAAGCTATTGGGATGTACTTGAGGGTAGTGGTTCTGTTTTTGGTAATGCAACAAAAAGCGACTTGTCATCGTTATACGTCCCTTGGCCAGAAATGAAGGAAGCTCGAGATGCTATAGGTTGTATCCTTGGATCGTTAGACGATAAGATTGAGCTTAACCGCCAATTGTGCAAAACATTGGAGGACACAGCCCAGGCTATCTTCAAAAGCTGGTTTGTTGACTTTGATCCGGTTCATGCCAAAGCTGAAGGAAAACAACCCGCTGGAATGAAACCGGAGATTGCAGCATTGTTCCCTGATTCCTTCGAAGATACGGAAATGGGAAAGATTCCTAAGGGATGGATCATTTCAAGATTAGGTGATCATTTTCATCTCACGATGGGACAATCACCTCCTGGAAACACGTATAATGAGGATGGTATAGGAGAGCCATTTTATCAGGGTAGATCGGATTTCGGTTTTAGGTTTCCCAGGAATCGAGTATATTGTACTGCACCAAAACGGTATGCTGAAAAAGGGGACACACTTGTTAGTGTTCGGGCTCCGGTAGGTGATATCAACATGGCTAATGAACATTGTGCAATTGGTCGAGGTGTTGCTGCTGTCAGATACATTGGTGGTAGCTCAATCTTTACGTACTATTCAATGAAACAACTTAGGGACAACTTTGTCAGCTTTGAAGCTGAGGGGTCTGTTTTTGGATCAATTACAAAGGGAGATTTTTTGAATCTGCCTTTCAGGGCACCATCTATTGCGCTTATTGAATCCTTTGATCAGTCTTTTGCGGTGTTGGAGGTTAGCATTGAGAGCCATGAGTTAGAGTCAATGACACTTTCATCAATTAGAGATTCTCTTCTTCCAAAATTAATCTCTGGCGAGCTTAAAGTTAAGGACGCGGATAGAATAGCGGGAAGGAGTGTTTGATGCCAAAGAATCAAAGAATCAGGCGTACAGCATCCATATCTAACGAACTAATCACGAAATCAAGAGAGTCGGCACTGGCCGCAGTTCAAATCTTTAACAGCCCAATGATAACGTTTAAATCGGAAATCTACATTGTATTGATGCATATTGCTTGGACTTACTTACTTCACGCTTTTTATCGTAAGCAAGGAGTCGAGTACAGGTACTACAAACAAAGAGAAAAAAGGCGTGTGTATGATAGGACAAAATCAGGTGCTTTTAAATATTGGGAACTTGAGAGGTGCTTGAATGAGCGTAGGTGTCCACTTGATAAAGATACAGTGAACAATCTGAGGTTTCTAATAGAGATACGCCATGAAATTGAGCACCAAATGACAACAAGAATTGACTCGTCTTTGAGTGCAAAGTTCCAAGCATGTTGCTTAAACTACAATGAATATGTTAAGACGTTTTTTGGCGATAAACTCGGCATTGACAAGCATCTTGCGTTCAGTCTTCAATTTACATCAATTTCGCAAGAACAGATCGAAACCCTGCCGACACCAGATAAAATGCCATCTTATATCAAGTCCTTTATCGACGGATTCGAGAATCAATTAACTGATGATGAGTTTAACAGCCCAAAGTTTGCATATCGTGTACTGTTTGTTGCCAAAACTGCCAATCATAAAGGCCAGGCAGATCAGGTGATCGAGTTTGTCAAATCTGATTCGCCATTAGCTGCCGATGTGAACAGAGCTTATACGGTTATCAAAGAGACGGAGAAGCCAAAGTATCTCCCCAGTCAAATCGTCTCAATGATGAAAGATAAAGGATACAAGCGTTTTGGGATGACTCAGCACACAAACTTGTGGAAGGATAAAGGGGCAAAGGATGCCGTCAAAGGATATGGTGTGATGGTTGCAGGAACTTGGTATTGGTACCACAAATGGATTCAAGAAGTATTGCAGCACTGCAAAGAAAATGCAGCTAAGTATGGTAAATCTAAATGAAGGGGTCTTTCACAGAATCTGTCATTGAACAAGCCGCTTTGGCTTGGTTAGAAAGCATTGAATATTCGGTAGCTTTCGGGCTAGATATAGCTCCTGATGGTACATCATCAGAACGAGACAATTATGGGCAGGTTGTTTTACTGGAACGTCTGCGTCACTCTTTGCTATCCCTCAATCCCAAAATACCGCACGATGCAATCGAAGAGGCTTTCCGAAAACTGACTCAACCAGACTCACCCTCTTTTCTCCTCAATAATCACACCATCCACAGGTATTTGATAGAGGGAGTTCAAGTTGAATACACAAGAGACGATGGCAGTTTTGCTGGAGACTATGTTCAAGTAATCGACTTTGACAATCCAGACAATAACGACTTCTTGGCAGTAAACCAATTCACTGTCGTAGAAAACAAGCACGACCGACGACCGGATATCGTATTATTTGTTAATGGGCTGCCACTTGCTGTCATTGAGCTAAAGAATGCAGCAGATGACAAAGCCACTATTTGGACAGCTTTTAACCAGTTGCAGACCTACAAGGATCAAATCCCTTCTCTATTCAATTACAACGCAATCCTCATGGTATCCGATGGGTTACATGCCAGAGTGGGTACCTTAACGGCTAACAAAGAGTGGTTTATGCCCTGGAGGACAATAGAAGGTGAAGATCTGGATGATACTCACCTAACCCAGCTTCAGGTGGTGCTGGAAGGAGTTTTCAATAAACAGAGATTCCTCGATCTAATCAAGTACTACATTGTGTTTGAAGATGTTGGTGGAGGGGTACTAGTTAAGAAGATGGCAGGCTATCATCAATTCCACGCCGTAAAACACGCAATCCAGTCTACAGTTAGGGCTGCTAGGCCTGGAGGTGATAAACGTATTGGTGTTATCTGGCATACTCAGGGTTCTGGAAAAAGCCTGACAATGGCTTTCTTTACCGGACGAGTAGTTCTGGACCGGGAACTGGAAAATCCAACCATAGTTGTTATCACAGACCGTAATGATCTTGATGATCAGCTCTTTGGAACCTTTTCTCGCTGTCATGAGCTGTTGAGGCAACAGCCTGTTCAGGCCCAGAGTCGAGACCACCTTAGAGAATTGCTTACCACAGCATCCGGTGGAGTGATATTTACTACTGTACAGAAGTTTTTCCCCACCGAAAACGAACGTGCTCACCCTCTGCTTTCTGATCGAAGAAATGTCATTTTGGTTGCTGATGAAGCCCATAGAAGCCAATATGATTTTATCGATGGCTTCGCCAGACACATGCGGGATGCCTTGCCCAATGCTTCATTTATTGGCTTTACCGGAACGCCCATAGAATTGACAGATGCAAATACCAGAGCGGTTTTCGGCGACTACATCAGCATTTATGACATCGAACAAGCCGTGCAAGATGGAGCAACGGTTCCCATTTACTACGAAAGCCGCTTGGCTATGCTTGAACTCGATGAAGTACAGAAGCCTACAATAGATGATGAGTTTGAAGAAGTTACAGAAAACGAGGAAGTCGAAAGTAAAGAAAAACTGAAGACCAAGTGGGCTACTCTTGAGTCACTGGTTGGCTCTGAAAAGCGCTTGAAGTTGATTGCTGAAGACCTTGTAAGGCACTATGAAGGCCGGAAGGAAATCCTCGATGGGAAAGCTGTAATCGTATGTATGAGCAGACGTATATGTGTGGAGCTGTACAATGCAATTACTTCCCTGCGCCCAGACTGGCATAGCGTTGAAGATGGTGCTGGAGTCATGAAAATTGTCATGACCGGCTCTCCAACAGATCCTGTGGAATGGCAGCAGCATATCCGAAGTAAAGCAAGGCGTGAAGAGCTTGGTAAAAGATTCAAAGACCCCACCGATCAGTTCCAGATTGCAATAGTAAGAGACATGTGGCTTACTGGCTTTGATGTTCCCTGCCTTCATACTATGTATATTGATAAACCGATGCGGGGACATGGGCTAATGCAGGCAATCGCCAGGGTTAATAGGGTATACAAGGATAAACCAGGTGGACTGATAGTTGATTATATAGGGCTAGCTGAGCAGCTTAAACAAGCATTATCCAATTACACCGAAGGTGGTGGCAAGGGTCAAACAGCCATTGATCAAAATGAAGCTGTAGCTCTGATGTTGACGAAATACGAAGTTTGTTGTGATATGTTTCACGGCTTTAATAGAGATCTTTGGATAACTGGCAATGCTCAAGACAGGCTTTCTCTGCTGCCCAGAGCCCAGGAACACGTTCTTTCTCTTGAAGAGGGGAAGAATCGTTTTGTGAAGGCTGTTGTTGAACTAACCAGAGCCTATGCTCTATCAGTGCCGCACGTGAAGGCCCTTGAGATTAGCGATGATGTGGCATTCTTTCAGGCTGTAAAAGCGGCTCTGGTGAAAAGCCAACCAGATAAACAGCGATCACAGGATGAGATCGAGCATGTAATCAGGCAGATCATCTCAAAAGCAGTTGTTACTGACGAAGTGATAGATATCTTCTCAGCTGCAGGAATAAAGAAACCGGATATTTCTATTTTATCGGATGAGTTTCTGGCTGATGTGAGAGGTATGGAACACAAGAACCTAGCTGTAGAGTTATTAAAGAAGCTACTTGATGGAGAAATCAAGATTCGAGCACGCAAGAACGTTGTGATGGCTCGATCGTTCACAGAGCTTTTGGAAAATGCCATAGCTAAGTATCACAATAGAGCTATCGAGACTATCCAGGTGATAGACGAGCTGATCTCAATTGCCAAAACTATGAGAGAAGCAAGTAATAGGGGAGATAAACTTGGTTTATCAGAAGATGAAGTTGCATTTTATGATGCACTGGGTGTAAATGATAGTGCGGTAGCAGTACTGGGTGATGATCAGCTTCGCATGATCGCTCAGGAAATCGCAAAATCAGTAAGGAATAACGTCAAAATCGATTGGGCTATCCGGGAGAATGTAAGAGCAGAAATGCGAGTGATCGTGAAACGGATTTTGCGCAAGTACGGGTACCCGCCGGATAAGCAAGCCGAGGCTACTGAGTTGGTGCTTGAGCAGGCAGAGTTGATTTGCCGAGAAGAGGATTAGGATACGTTTTGAAGACCAAAGTAGTATTCTTTCCGCATAAAACGATTACAATAGTAATCAAGGAGTGCATGTGCTGACTGTAATTTTTGTAATAATGGCCGTTCTATTCATTATTGGCTTGATTTATGGGTTTGGTAAGAGTAAAGAAAGTCGAAACACTATCAAACTAGTGCATGACTACCTTAAAGAGAGTTGCGGATTTCAGACTGGCAGCTTGTATTGCAGTATTGAAGATAAGGTCTTCCTTTCAGTAGATGAAGCGAAAGAGAAACTAGGCGAAATCACTTGGAACTCAGGAAATCCAACCCACAAGATCATAGATGGTTTTCTTCCATGCAAGACATTCATAGCATTAACACAACAAGAGGATATGAAAGGTATCATTAATCCTAATGATTGTAAGGTGTTTAAGATGGACCCGTTTGCCTCGTTAAAAAGATTGCAAGAACTTAGAGGGTTCTCCATAGACGAAAAAAACATGAAGATATGTCTAATACAGCTTTGCAGTACTGGTCTTAAGCACAAGGTTATTGGATACAAGGATTTAATGGCTTGTGAGCTTGTGGAGGATGGAGTATCAGTTACAAAAACTTCCAGATCGAGCCAGGCTGGTGGAGCTCTGATAGGGGGGATACTTCTTGGTGGCACCGGTGCAATTATAGGTGGCTTGTCGGGTAAGAAAAAAACTGCTCAAGAACTCCACTCCATAAGCCTTCGGCTTACCATTAATGATTTAGATGAGCCCGTCTTTGACTGCCTTTTGAACGTATTACCCTTGAAAGATAACACAGCCTATAAGAAGAGCATTGAGGAACTAGCTCTCCATTGGCATACAGTTATGGAAATCCTAATAAAAAGAGCAGATATAACCAAAAATGAGCAAGTAGCAGAGTCAAATTTCGGCGATTAATAAATGCTCTTCATATCTGTGTCTGATGAAATCTGTAAGTTAAAACTGAATCATAGTATCAATATCAATCAATTCACAAGGAGTGAACATGAAAACAATGCTGTACTTGGCTATAGTATGCCTTTCGATTGTAGCAATTAGTTGTACAGAAAGAGTGAATAAGGGTGAAAAAGACAGCTTATCCACTAACGCTGACAGAATAACCGAATCTGTAGATGTTGTAAGCCTTGGATTGACAACAACCGAAAATGATAATAAGATGATTGGTCAGGATGTTGTTTATAAAAAGGATAATGATACAATGACTATTAGCTTCAGGAGATCATTACCCAAGACAGGCATAGAGAATATCTTGTTAATGGTCTTTTACGATAAGATACCTGTAGAAACACCCGTTTCCTCTTTAGTTCTAACATTTTCTGATGGTAATGAGATTAACATTGAGTCGGATTTTTTCATGCCTCTAAAAACTGGAGAATTTGGTGATACGGCGGGAAAAGATAGCGGAAAGAAGATACAGGGGCTGACCATTATAGTAGACGATCAGTCTAAACTTTACCTTAAAAACAGCGATCTATCGGCGATCAAAGCAATTTTTGCTAGTGGAGACCAGATAGTAGTACCTATAAGCAATGTAAACGCACAGAAGGTCAAAGAGTTCTTGAACACTTCGTTTAAGGCATATAGATGATCGAACAAGTCAATTCATGGAAAAGGAGTTAGCAATGAAATCAGTATTTATCGTGGTCTTTGCATTACTCGTATTGAGCATGTTTGCATTCCCTGTTGATAATCCTGTCATTGGTGAAGAATGGGGATATCAAAATCCTGATTACGATATAGTGTTAAATAATGGTAGGCTAGCAAATCAAGTGTCAATCGTTTGCGTTGATTCCCTGGCTATGTATATTGAAATTGATACAGAGATTTTGCTTAAGATACCAAAATCACAGGTTGTTAGTATAGATCCAGCACTTCCTGAAGGTTATCAATCCTTTGTTTATAAAAACTACGTCGAAGGATATTCAAAATGGAACTCCGATAAAATACGGGTAGTAGATCTAAAGTCATCATGTAAGTATATTGTCCGCGCTCGCATTAGTGATATTGATAGCTGCGGAGGAGTTTCCGTCAACATAAGCTTGTACAATTTATCAAAGAATAGATTAAAATATGCGCTATACACGGTTAAATACTATAATGCACTTGCAATTGAAACTTGTGTTGAAGTTTATACATTGTTATATGATGTTGACGGGGATTGGACATCGGAGGTTTTAGCATAATGAACATTTTAGAAATACATGGTTTACTTGGCAAAAAAATAATTAGCGGCCCCGGCGGTTCGACCATCAATGGTGTATCACCAAGAATGGTTAAATTGACTGAGTCTGCATTGAATGGTGATGTAGTATTTGAAACCGAAAATGTTTTATCAACCGGTATTTATGAGTTAAAAAATGGTGGATTAAATAGCAGTGCAATTGATTCTTATAATTCGTCAAACAACACAGCGTTTA
>Ga0208459_1004311_pt1 | contig 10672 bp, 9 predicted proteins | sample AD_UKC087_MetaG_FD_184433 | JGI IMG/M metagenome (GOLD analysis project Ga0208459, IMG submission 184433) | Active sludge microbial communities of municipal wastewater-treating anaerobic digesters from USA - AD_UKC087_MetaG (SPAdes) (version 2) | ecosystem: Engineered > Bioreactor > Anaerobic >... | reverse complement strand
CAGCGGTGTGTTCACTCACCAGGGAAAACTGGTTGACCTGCCGGTGGTAAAACGGGCGGAGCAAATCCTGGCGCGCGCCAGGGCAGCTGGAATCGAGGTGTGAAAACAGACCAGCCGGAGGGCGCTGCCCTCTGCTGCGGTTACAGTGATTATTGATCAGTCTTCTTGATATGGCAGCACTTTCACCCGCCGCGGCGCGGCGCTGTGCAATTCAAAAATATACGCCAGCCGGCCGAACTGCACCAGGTCTCCATGCTCCAACTGTACCCCCCTGGTGGATACCGGCGCGTAGTTGACCCATGTGCCCGCGGCGGAACCTGAATCCGCGATGCGATAATTGCCGTCAGCGTCTTTATAGATGCGCGCGTGCAGCGGGCTAACCGTACTGTGCACCAGGACGTAATCCGCTTTACGGCGTTCAGAGCCGATAAGCACCTCATCGTTTCCCAGCGGAATTTCAGGCAGATAATCCACCACCGGCGCAGCAGAGCGCTTCTGGATCAATCGAGCGGGCGCCAGCCCAACCCCGCGGATGACCGGCCATTGGATCGTAGTCTCCGGTTGTGGCGGCGCGAGGGTGTATTCTCCTTCAATATTTACCGGCTGCGTGACCGGATCAGCGGGTTTTTTGACGGGTCTCTTTTTAATTCTCTTTTTCAGGGTTTTTACCAACAATACCAGCCCGATGAGAAGCACCAGCAGGATAACGCCCATGATGATGCCATTGACCAGCGTAAGCTGCTCGAGCAGGCGCTCCGCAGCGGTGATTTTTCGCTCGGCGACCTTCACTTCTACTGGTAGCTGGATGGTTTGACCTGTTAACCCGGCAGCGTCTTCGATGATGACCTGCAGGTTGTGCAGGCCGCTTTCGGTGTACTTTGAGAGATCCCAGGTGAATGTGTCAAAGGGCGGGGCGCTCCTTTCATCTGCCAAGCCACCATCCACGAAAAGACGACTGTTCACCAGCTCCCGCTGCATCCCGTCTGGAAACTCGACCAGGATTTTCAGGTTGACCTTCTCCGGGATCAACACAGAAGCAGATTTTTTTTTGGTCTCGCTCCAACTACGTTCGATAGTGCTGGGTGGCGAAAGGAAGATGGGGTTGGGCGGTGATACCGCCAGCTCGTATGTTACCGGTTCTGAAGCCAGCACCAGCTCGCCCCTCTTGATTTCAAGCACCAGGCTGTACTCTCCGCTGATGTTGTTGGCGGTTTTATAGCTGAGGTGATACACGAATTCGAATGGATCGAGCAAATCAGCAATGGCAGGCAGTTCTTCAGCCCCAGAAAAAATAATAAACTGTCCCCCTGTATCCCGCGCGATACGCTCCAACTGCACAGCCGTATCACTGCCACCGTAATCCTGTGGGCCAATCAACCAGATGAAAATGTGCAGGTTGTTGCTTTTGGCGCGGGCAATGATCTCTTGCATGGCGGCGAGCTGCACTTCCGTGGGCAGGGGGGTGATGAAGAGCAGTGCTGTGGCCTTGGGAGATTGCAGGCTGTTGTTCAACGCGTTATCCACTGCGGCAGAAAGGCTCGCCATCCCGGGAGTGGCGGTCTTCAGGTCTGGTTGATAGTGATCGAGCGCGGCGTACCAGCTGGAGGGTTCAAGCGGGTTGAATTGAAGCGCCCCCTCGTTGACCACCAGGTGAAATTCGTCCAGCGCAGGGGCTGGCTGAGCCGCAACCCAATTGAACAACGCGGTCTTGATGCGGTCGATGCGCATCACTCCAGAAAAACGGTTATCCAGCGTGGGGCCTTCGTTGATGGCGACAAAAAAACGCACGCCCACCTGTTCCATCTCGAGGGTGTAAGAGGTGACAGCAGCGCTGTTTTCGCTTAACCACAGTTCACCGGTTTTGAGGTCTTTCACAAACCCGCCGCTGGGGTCAAGGGCTGTGAAAGTGGCGCTGATCAACGGGTACGCGCTGGTATCCAATTTTTTAACCGTGATGCTGCCAGGGTTTTGCCCCGCGGCGGAAGAAAACACCACCGCCAGCAGCATAATGACCAGGGTGAAGGTGATGAACCTGCTTGGTAAGCGCATGCTCAGAATGTTCCTTATCAACTATTGTAAGCGAAAACCCCGCTGTTAATAAGAATCACTCCCACTCGATGGTGGATGGCGGTTTAGAGGTGATGTCGTAAACAACCCGGTTGATCCCGGGCACCTCGTTGACGATGCGGTTGGCTGTGCGCCCCAACAGGTCGTAAGGCAGGTGTGCCCAATCCGCGGTCATAAAATCTTCTGAAGTCACCGCGCGCAGGGCGGCGGTTTCCTGGTAGGTGCGCCGATCTCCCATCACTCCCACTGAACGAACAGGCAACAACACCACGAAAGCCTGCGCCAAAAGCGCGCAGCCCGGCGCGGGTTTTTGGTTTAACAGGTTGGCGGTTTCCAGCTCTTCGCGGAAGATCGCGTCAGCTAGCTGTAAACGCCGCACCCGTTCAGGGGTCACCTCGCCCAGGCAGCGCACCGCCAAACCTGGCCCAGGGAAAGGCTGGCGCCAGACGAGCTGCGAAGGGATACCCAGAGCTTCGCCGACGCGCCGCACTTCGTCTTTAAAAAGATAGCGCAGCGGCTCAATCAACTCGAATTTCATACTTTCGGGCAGCCCGCCGACATTATGATGAGACTTGATGCGCTGCGCCTGGCTGCCCTGCGCCGAAGAAGATTCCACCACATCCGGGTAAATTGTGCCCTGCACTAAGAACGGCGGGTTGCCGGCGCGGGCGGCCTCTTGCTCGAACACCTCGATGAACTTCGCGCCAATGACACGGCGCTTTTCTTCAGGATCCGTGATACCCCGCAGAGCGTCAAAATAACCGGCGCTGGCGTCTACTGTAACGAGCGGGATACCAAGATGTTGTTTGAGTACCTTCTCCACCTGTTCGGCTTCATTCAACCGCAGTAAGCCGGTGTTGACAAAGACGGTGCGCAACTGGTTGCCGATGGCGCGATGTACCAGCGTGGTTGCCACGGTGGAATCGACTCCGCCGCTGACCGCGGAAAGCACGTTCGCGCCGCCCACCTGGCGGCGGATACGCTCAACAGATGACGCGATGATGTTCTCCGGCGTCCACTCTGGCTGCAACCCGCAGATATCGTTCACGAAAGCGCGCAGTATTTCTATCCCGCGCGGGGTGTGATGCACCTCGGGGTGGAACTGCACACCATAGATACCGCGCGCAGGATCAGCCATCGCGGCGATGAAAGTGCTGGCGGAGGAAGCCAGCCGGTAAAAACCCGGGGGCATTTCTTTCACCTGGTCGCCGTGCGACATCCACACAGTCTGTCTGCCAGTTTTAAGCAGCGGGTTAGAACTGGTGACTTCGATTTCTGCCAGACCGAACTCTTTCTGCGGAGATGCGCTCACCATACCGCCTAAAGCCTCAGCCAGCAATTGCATACCGTAACAGATGCCCAGCACCGGCAGCCCGGAGCGCAGGATGAACAGCGGCAACGTTGGCGCGTTCTCTTCATATACAGAAGACGGTCCGCCGGAAAGAATAAACCCGGCGGGGTTTAATGCATGAATGGCTTCTGGCTGAGTATGCCATGGGTAAATTTCACAATACACCTGCAATTCTCGGACCCTTCGCGCGATTAGCTGTGTGTACTGTGAACCAAAATCCAGTATGGCGATGGCTGTTTTCATAAGCGAACGATAGACTACGGAGCAAAGATGATTTTCCCATCTTCCATGCTGGTGATTTGCACCAGCGCTTCGATGGGGACTTTGAGGTACTGCAGCGCTTCCCTTCCGCCCTCGAAAGTTTTTTCGATGAGGGTGCCGATTCCCACGATGCTGGCGCCGGCAGCCTGGGTGAGCCGTACCAGCCCCAAAATGGTAGCCCCAGAGGCGAGAAAATCATCAATGATCAGCACTTTCTCTCCGGGTTTCAGGTATTCCGGTGAGATGATCAGCTCTACCTTGTTACCTTTGGTGTGAGAAGGAGCGATGGTGAGGTACACCGTATCGGGCATGGTTACCGGGCGGCTCTTACGCGCGTACACCACCGGCAGGTTGAGGTGACGGGCGGTCATCAATGCTGGCGCAATGCCGGAAATTTCAGCGGTTAAAATGCGCGTCGGGTTGGTGAGCGCGAAGCGGCGCGCGAACTCCAATCCGCAAAGGTCCATTAACTTGGGATCCACCTGGTGATTGATAAGACTATCCACCTTGAGAATACCATCCCCCAGGTTTTTTCCTTCCGCGGCCACACGCTCTTTAAGTGCTTGCATTCATCCCTCCCGGAAAAATGATATAGTCCATTTTACACGATAAGACTGTAAACGCCCCACCGGCAGGGGCTGTGTTAGAATATTTTCTATGAGTGAACCAATGATCGTCCTGGCATCCAATTCACCGCGACGGCGGCAAATGCTGGCGTGGATGGAGGTGCCTTTTACAACAACCATGGCTGCTATTGATGAAACACCACGTGCTGGTGAGAACCCTTCAGCCTATGCCTCGCGCCTGGCGCAGGAAAAAGCCCGTGCCTGTGAACGCCAGGCACCTTTTAATGCGCTTATCCTGGCAGCGGATACCACCGTGACAGATGGCAGCCAAATTATTGGTAAACCGCTCAACGCTGATGACGCTGCCCGCATGCTGCGCCAGTTACGCAGCCGCCACCACATGGTTCACACAGCCATCGTTTTGGCGCTGCCCTCACGCGGTATATCAGAACTGGAACTTTGCTCCACGCGGGTAAAAATGCGGGCTTACACCGAAGAAGAAATTGTCAATTATATCGAATCAGGAGACCCACTGGACAAAGCGGGTGCTTACGCCATTCAGAATGAAACGTTCAATCCCGTTGAAAAAATCTCTGGTTGTTATGCCAGCGTCATGGGCCTGCCGCTGTGCCATATCGAGCGGGCGCTCAGGCGACTGGGGTTCGGGGTACGCAAGCGCGTGCCTTATCGGTGCCAGAAGGAACTGGCTTATGCGTGCCCGGTATTCAAACGCATTTTAGCAGGCGAGAATGTGGGTTAAAGAGAAACTATGAAAATAAACCATTTTAAATTTCCCTGGCAGATTCTGGTCACAGCTCTTTTGGTTTTAACCGCTTGTAGCAATGGCGCGCAACCCACCATTGAACCAGGCGGCGAGCTGCCTTCGCCTATCGTGCAAACCACTCAATTGCCTGACGTTTCACTGACCGTGCTGGAATACCTGGAAAAATGGAATCAGCAGGATTACAGCGGCATGTACGCCATGCTGGCGCCTACCAGCCGCGATGCCATTTCTGAAGCGGATTTCGTGAAAACCTATACGGATGTCGCTCTCAATATGACCTTACGGGAAATTGAATACGGCATCCTCACCACGCTGGTCAATCCCACCTCGGCGAAGGTGGGTTACCAGGTGTCTTTTAAAACCAGTTTGTTCGGCGATATCATCCGCCGCATGGAAATGGGCCTGCTGGCAGATCACGGTAAATGGTGGATACAGTGGGAAAGCGGATTGATCATGCCTGAACTGAGCGGAGGGAAAAAGCTCGCGCTCAGTCTCACCTCCCCCACGCGAGGTGATATTTATGATAATGACGGCAATATCATCGCTGCTGAAGCCGAAGCTGTGGCAATCGGGGTGGTTCCGGATGAAATCGCGGATGACCAGGTGGGCAACCTGGCTGGGATCCTGACGGTTATGACGGGCATTCCTTCAAATATGATCCGCGATACCATTGAGCGTGGAGGAGGCTCCTATATTCCACTGGGCGAAGTTTCAGCGCAAACTTATAACCGCTACGCAAATTATTTGAATTCCTTCACCGGGGTGGCGGTCAATCCCTACACCTCGCGTTATTATTACGACGGCGGAATTGCCCCTCAGGTAATCGGGTACCTGCTGAGCATTTCACCAGAACAATATGAGGATTACCGCCGCAAAGGCTACGCCGGAGACGAGAAGGTTGGCGCAGCCGGGATTGAAAAATGGGGTGAAGAATACCTCAAAGGCAAACCCGCGGGTGACCTTTATGTGGTCAACGCGGATGGTTCCTACGATACTTTGATCAGTAAGACAGACCCAAAACCACCCAGTATGATCTACACCACCCTGGATAAAGACCTGCAAATCCTGGTGCAAAAAGCGCTCTATGGCTTCTCAGGCGCCATTGTTGTACTGGAAGTGGATACCGGCCGTGTACTTGCCATGGCTTCTTCCCCCAGTTTCGACCCAAATTATTTTAATCCGCAAAACTATAACAGCCAGTGGGCGCTGCAGGACCTGGTGAATGACCACGCACGCCCGCTGTGGAATCGCGCCGCACAATCCGCTTACCCGCTGGGGTCTGTGTTTAAACTGGTCACGGCAGCCGCAGCGCTCGAATCGGGGTTGTATACACCAGATTCGAGGTATGAATGTACCAGCCAATACACCGAGCTGCCGGGCTTTGTGGGCAATGACTGGACGTTCGATAAAAAGAAACCACCTTCAGGCAACCTCACGCTGGTGCAGGGAATCATGCGTTCCTGCAACCCCTGGTTTTATCACCTGGGGCTGGACCTTTACCGACAGAAGGGCGCGACCTATCTTTCTGATTGGGCGCGCGAGTTTGGACTTGGCGAAGCCACCGGGATTGGCGCTGTCGCGGAAGAGGTGGGGCAGATCAATGATCCCACCACTGAAGGCGCAGCGGTGCAAATGGGAATTGGCCAGGGAGATATGCTGGTGAGCCCGCTGCAGGCGGCCAACATGGTGGCGGCAATTGCCAATGGTGGCACGCTTTACCGACCGCAAATCATCGAAAAGATCACCAGCGTGGATGGCGCTGTCCTGAAACAGTTCGAGCCAGAAGTGCTTCGCAAGGTCCCGGTCAGCCAAGAAACCCTGCAGGCGTTGAAAGATGGAATGGAACTGGTGGTGCGTGACCAGCGCGGCACGGCTTACACCCGCTTCACTGGCTTGAGGACCCCGATTTTCGGTAAAACCGGTACTGCTACCACTTCAATAGAAGACCCCCACTCCTGGTTTGCCGGCTTTACTGATGCGAACAACCCGCAAAAACCAGATATCGCGGTGGCAGTCATTCTGGAAAACGCGGGTGATGGCTCAGTTTACGCTGCGCCGGTTTTCAGGCGTGTTATCGAGGCTTACTTTACCGGCGAGATCAGCAGGTACTATTGGTGGGAAACAGATTATTATGTGACCCGCACCCCCGAGCCTGATACCGAATAAATGTGAGCGCGGAAACCCTGAAAGGCATTGTCACCCGTTTCCAATCCGGCTTCTACAACGTACAAACAGCCGGGGGGATGATTGTGTGTAAACTGCGCGGACGGCTGAAGCGCCGCTCTTTCCAGGGAGACGTGATCAGCATCGGTGATAACGTTGCCATTACCCACCTTCCCGACGGCAGCGGGGTGATTGAAGCCATCGAACCTCGCGCGCGAGAACTGGCGCGCCTGGATCCCACCCCGCGCGGAACATACCGGCAGATCTTACTGGCCAACCCAAACCAGATCGTAGCGGTTTTCGCCTGCGCTTCACCTGAACCGCATTTACGCATGCTCGACCGTTTCCTGGTCATCGCTGAAAAACAGGGGTTGGGCGCGGTTGTTGTTGCCAACAAACTGGACCTCGTAGGTAAGCGCAACGCCCGGCGGATATTCAGCATCTACCCGCCGTTGGGTTACCGGGTTATCTACACTTCCGCGGTCACCGGTGAAGGAGTAGATGAATTGCGCGAGGCGCTATCCGGCAAAGTATCAGCGCTCACCGGTCCTTCAGGTGTGGGCAAGTCTAGCCTTTTAAACCGCGTACAACCCGGCTTGGAGCTGGCGGTGCAGGAGGTCAGCGCGCGTAAAGACAGGGGCAGGCACACCACGGTGGTGCGAGAATTATTCCCTCTGGATGGCGGCGGGTACGTGGCTGACCTGCCAGGGCTGCGCAAACTCTCGCTGTGGGATACCGAGCCTGAAGAGCTGGATGGGTATTTTCCGGAGCTGCGCGAACTGGTGAAACACTGCCAGTTCAACGACTGCGCCCATTATGAAGAACCCGGCTGCGCTGTAATAAAGGCGGTCGAAGCGGGCAAGGTTAGCGCAGAAAGATACGAATCTTACCTGCGCATGCGCGTAGGCGATGAATAACCCGCAACATTCGACATCAATCACCAGAAAGAGGCTCCCCCTGCCCGGGTGACGCCTGTTGCAAACCAGGAAATGTTGACTTTTTTAAAAACCGGTGTATGATGAAAATCTCTCCTCCACACATCGATAGCGAACCAGGGTCACCGGTTGCACGGGTTTGAGGTTGGTAAAGATGAAACCAGCAGTGAGCAAACGAAAACAAAAAGCAGGGCTGCTTTACGGCCTTGCTGCCGGGCTGGCGTTCGCCATTTTTACCTGGGGAGTGGACGCGTTTTTATTGGCCTGCGCGCACGGAGTCTTTCCGTGGGTGAATTTTGTTCCGGGTTTAGTCATTGGGATGGTGAGCAGTGCGCTGGTCGGCTGGTTGACCGCGAGGGTTGAGCGCGCCTGGTTCAGCCTCTTGCTTTGGTTATTGCAGGCGCTTTTATTTGCCCACCTGGTGGTCTGGCTGCCGATCAAGGTGGCTCCCCGGATCATTTTTATATTTAACCCTGCTCTTGGCGATTTTTTACAGTATCCATTCCATCACGAGTTATACCAGAACCTGTGGATCAGTTTTGCGGTCATCGCTTTGGTTTCGCTGATTATCGGTCTAATCGAGAATATTCTCATCGAACAGGCGCTGTTTTCATCAGGTACCTTCTCCTTAATCGTTCCACTGGTTGTTTGTTTTCTTTCATTTAGCCTGGTGGGTAACTTTAGCGATTCAATCCTCAACAAAAGGTTCAGAGAGTCCGTTCAGCAGGTGGATGAAGTGATCGATTTCATACTGGCGCATGAAGGACAGGAGGTGCCGCAAGAAACAGCGCTTAAAATGCGCCTGTTCGCTTTCGACCATGTGAAAGACGTGGTAAGCCAGAAACATGGTTTGATTATGAGCAATTACGATGAGATGCTGGGCCAGGTGGATGTGTTGGTGGACTTTAACGGACAGTGGGTGAAATGCCCTGTCATTTATAACCAGCTGGTTACCTGCAGCCGCATCTTTGAAAACCCAGCCATCCGGCTGGGGAGCACAGACAAGCATATGAGCACTTCTGTGAATGAAGATCCGCTAATTTAATTTCTTATGAAAAACCATCATTTTTCCCGATTAATTTTTCCAGCCAAAAAACCATCTGTTTATGGTAAACTAACAAGATACCTGCTTTTTAAGAAGTGATCATTTTTATTGCAAGGATCAATAAATGGAGGGTGTTTATAAAATACCTAAATCCATCAAAATATTAGCTAAGGGGTAAAATTTTGAAGCAATAACGCACTAAATAGCTCAAAGTAAGGCGCAAAATGGGGTAAAACCAGGCGTTACTACTGGTATTTCCACCAATATCGACATTTCTCCCTGGGTTATTCAGCCGCATACGCCCTTTCCTTGAAATTCACCCCGGTTATCAATTTCACCATCCGTTTAAGGTTCAAGACAATAGCCATAAGGAAGGATTGGATAGTATAACGAGCCTTGCCTATATAGCGACAGCGGCCAAACCCATGCCCCTGTTTGGCTTCTCCAAATTTGCGTTCGATCTTATACCTTTCTTTCAATCCTTCTTGGTATTGAGGAGTTTTTACCAATTTGAGCCAGACCCGCTTATGCGGGTCTTTCTTCTCCGTGCGGGTCTTTTTCAAATGAATGGCGGAGTGCAATCCATGTAAATCCAAATGATAATGGTTATCACCGTCATCATAAGCCTTATCTGCAGCATAGGTGTCTACGGGTAATTCCTGCGCCAGGTCGTGATCCACCAGAGAACAAAAATGATGCCCATCATAGGCTTCCCCGGTTGTTGTCTCCACACTGGTGATTATCCCGCTTTCCGCGTTCATGCTTACGTGGGCTTTATATCCGTAGAAGTATTCTGTTTGTTCCACTTCTTCCCCTTTTTCGTTTTTTACTTTATGTTTGTGCTTGACTCCCCACTGTGCATCCCCGTCTCGAGGCCCTTTGCCTTTGTTTTGCCGTGCTTGGTCTTTGTCCGTATTCACATTAGCTAGAGTATGCACACTATCAATAATTTGTATACTGCCAAACTTGACTCCCCGATTCATGGCTTCTTGAACGATCTGAGCCAGCATTTCTTCAAATATCTTTACCTTTCCGTTCTTCAATAACCTTTCCCGAAATGTGGTCAGAGTGGAATGATCGGGTGCTTTGCCATCTACCGCTAAGCCTACAAAATATTTCGCAGGTAAGTTTTCATTCACAAATACTTCGACCTGCCTTTCGGATAATTTGTACAGATACGCTATCACTTCAACCTTCAGTAACATGGCTGGATCAAATGGCGGTCGTCCTACTACCCCTTGGCCCTTGTATATCTTGAGGAGCCTCTTTGTGAAATATTCCCAATCTACTACTGTTCGCAATATCCGTAAAAAATGATCTTGTGGAATTACCTGATCATATAAGTATTCTCCAAAAAATGTGCCGCCGCCTGTTTCGACAAATCTCGGTTGTTCCATTTTTACATCTCCTCGTTTGAGATGCCTTTATTCTATTAAATTTTCTCAATTTGGTCAATTAATCACTTCTTTTTCAACACCCTCATCTTTATTTACTTGACAA
>Ga0208459_1004309_pt1 | contig 10674 bp, 9 predicted proteins | sample AD_UKC087_MetaG_FD_184433 | JGI IMG/M metagenome (GOLD analysis project Ga0208459, IMG submission 184433) | Active sludge microbial communities of municipal wastewater-treating anaerobic digesters from USA - AD_UKC087_MetaG (SPAdes) (version 2) | ecosystem: Engineered > Bioreactor > Anaerobic >... | reverse complement strand
TAGGGAATCTGCAAGAAAAGTACTAACCAAAGAACAGATTGCAGATAATCTAAAAAACTATGTAGAACAAGCATCACATATCATTGATATTAACAACAAAGAAAATCCCGTTGAGATTAAATACAATGGAGAATGGCATGACAAATTAACCTTTGCAGAAGTAATTCAACTAGCATCAGAATTCACAGTACAGCAAATGTTAAAGAGAAGTATGTTCCAAGAAAGACTAAAAGAAGACAGACCAATATACCTAAACGAATTCCTCTATCCATTAATGCAAGGATATGACTCTGTAATGATGGATGTAGATGTAGAAGTAGGTGGAAATGACCAACTCTTCAATATGCTAGCAGGAAGAGATATGGTATTTAACCATCTTAACAAAGAAAAAATTGTAATTGCAGGAAAACTCTTAGAAGCAGCAGATGGAGAAAAAATGGGTAAATCTGAAGGTAATATGGTAAGACTAGATGACAGTGCAAAAGACATCTACGGAAAAATTATGTCCTTTGAAGATGAAAAGATACTCATTGGTTTTGAAATTCTTACAAATGCAACACTCCATGAACTGGAAGAATACAAAAAGAGATTAGAGAGTAGTGAAAATCCAATGATTCTTAAAAAAGAATTAGCATACAGAATTACAAAAGAATTAAAAACAGAAGAAGAAGCAGAGAATGCTCAGAAAGTTTTTGAATCTGTATTCCAGAAAAAAGACATTGAAGGAGAAATCCCAAGAATATTTGTTAAAGAAAACAAACTACCTCTCAATGATTTACTTGTACATATCGGTTTTGCAAAAAGCAAAAGTGATGCAAGAAGATTAGTAGAACAAGGGGCAGTAAAGATTAACGATGAAAAAAAGACTACTTACAACGAAGAGATAACTATCACTGACTCTCCTCTAACCCTTAAGGTAGGTAAACATATTACAAATATATCAATTCAAAAATAATGGAAACAGAAACACCAACAGGTGTACTAAAAAACAGGATATACTCCCTTGTGCCTAAGCTATTCTATGGAGACTTAAAGAAAGCAATAGCTTACGCAGAGGAAAGATACAAAAATTCCTCTAGATACAACAATGAACCTATGATTAATCACACACTTAGAATTGCCATATCACTCCTAGAAGAAGGGTTAGACCTAAACACTGCATTTGCCACACTCTTCCATGAAATGACATTAGATGAAAAAACAAGAAAAGAAATTGCTAAAGAATTTGGAGAAGATGTATTAAATATACTTGATGGTATTACAAAAATCAAAAGAGGAGCAGATAGTGAAGATACAAATCCTGAGATAATCATTAAATATATCTTAAACAGTTCAAAAGACCTCAGACCAGTATATCTAAAAATATATGACACCTTACATGACATCCTTGCTTTTGATGAAGTTCCCGAAGAACATAAAAAAAGAAAACTCAACAAAGCTCTCAACATCTATTCCAAATTAGCAGAATACCTGCACTTAGAAAAACTTAGAGCAACATTAGAAGAGAATGCTTTCAAACATTACCTCCCTCTTGAATATCAAAGTATTACTAAAAAAATGGATGAATTAGACATATCTCCTAAACTACAAAAGAAATATGAAAACACTATCAAAGAATGTATCAAGGAATCCAATATAAAACCAAAGATACAAGGTAGAATTAAGAACAAATATAGTATATACAACAAATTAAAAAAATATGAAAAGGAGTGGATTGATCCAAATATTAGAAGATTAGATGACCTAATCGCTTTTAGAATAATCGGTGCAGATAAAGACTTCTGCTATCTAGTCATTGAAAAACTAATGGATAGGGGAGAGATAAAAGAGGAAAGATATGATGATTACATATCAAATCCAAAACCAAATGGATACAGAGCTGTACAATTTCCAATTAGATTCTCGGAGATTTCAGATATGTATATAGAGATACAGATTCTTACAGAAGAGATGTATTACGAGAATACTTTTGGTAAAGCTTCTCACATAGCATACAAAACTAGTAAATCTAGATTTGCTAAACCTACTAACAAATATGATTGGGTAAAAGATATACAAGATGAGATAGCTAAGAGCAGAGAAGAAACAAAGAGAACAAAAAGTTTCCCAATTAAATGCAATATTTTTGAAGATGAAGTATTTCCTTTTACACCAAAGGGAAAAATCATTCCATTAAACCAAGGAGATACTGTTTTAGATTTTGCTTTTAAGTTACATACGGATATTGGTAATAGTACAGAGTCTGCCAAAGTTAATGGTAAACCTGCTAAATTAGGAGAAGTCTTAGAGACAGGAGATGAGGTTGAGATAAGGGTGGATAAAAACAAGACACATCAGAAAGATGCAACATTGGAATATGCTAATTCACCAACTACTAAGAACAAAATTAGAAAGAATTTAAAGATAGGGGTTAAATAATTCTTTAAAAAGAGATAGAATAGAACATGGCAAAAATAAAGAAAAAAACAAAACAAAAAGCAAAAACTATCTTAAACATAATACTAATAGTAGTTATGCTTGCAGGTATTCTACTACCAATGATTTTGGTTCTCACAAGTCTCTAAAATGCTAACAAAAGATACACCAATATCAGAATTAAAAGGCATTGGACCTAAATCTCTGTATCTTTATGAAAACTTAGGTATACATACAGTTAGAGACCTTCTTTTCCACATACCATTTAGATATCAAGACACATCTGAAATTATCTCAATAAAAGAATTTAAGGAAAGGGGTGAAGGGACATTTCTAGCAGAGATAGAGGATGTAAAAACAACATACTTCAGAAAAAAGATAACTACTGTAAAGGTAAAAGATGATACAGATACTCTTCGATTAACATATTTTAACCAATCATACCTTCAGAAAACATTACAAAAGGGTGAGATATACCTTTTTGATGCTAAATATTCAACTAGCAGAAATGGAAAAACTAAAAATATATACAATCCTAAATTTGAAAAATTCAAATACGAAAAAGAGAAACAATTACATATAGGAAAGATAGTAGGAGTATATCCAGAAACAAAAGGATTAACTTCTGCAATGTTGAGAAGAAAGATTGCAGATTTGCAAGATAACATACCAAAGATACTAGACGACCCATTAAAGAAATATGTTGAAAAAAGCAACCTGAAGTTGCTCTTCATTTCTAAAGCTATTGAAAAAATACATTTTCCAGAAGACCAGAAAGATGTTGATATTGCAAAAGAAAGATTGTCATTTGATGAAATGTTAAAAGTTGCAATTAAGATAGAGAGAGAAAAAGAAGCAAAGAGAAAAGAGAAAGCTAAAAAGATTCCACTTGATAGTAAAGTATTAAACAATTTCATCAAATCACTACCATACAAACTAACAGATGATCAAAACAAAGCAGTTGAAGAAATTCTTGCTGATTGTAATAACTCAGTACCGATGACACATCTTCTGAATGGTGATGTAGGTAGTGGTAAAACAGTTGTAGCAGGAATTGCAATATTAAATTGTATTAAAAATGGTTTCTCTTCAATTCTTCTAGCCCCAACAACTGTACTTGCAAAACAACATTTTGAAACATTTACTAAACTTTTTAAGGATTTTGATATAGATATTGAACTCTGTATCTCTTCAGACAAAAATATCTCTGATGCTGATAACAAGTTAATCATTGGTACACATGCAATTCTGTATGATATGGCATTACCTAAAGACCTAAATCTTGTGATAATTGATGAACAACATAGATTTGGAGTAGAACAGAGAGAGTACTTTAGAGAGAAAGGGAAATATTCTCCTCACTATCTCACTATGACTGCTACACCAATTCCTCGAAGTTTAACAGAAATCTTTTTTGGAGGTTTAGATGTATCAGAGATTAAAGAAAAACCAAAAGGAAGAATAGAAGTAAAAACATATTACACTCCAGTAAGAAAAAGATTAGAATGTTTTGAGTGGGTAAAAGAAAAAATTCTAGAGAGCAAAGGAGAAAATCAAGCCTTCTTCATATATCCCCTCATAGAAGAAACAGAGAAATCTACAAGGAAATCTGTTTTGAATGAATATGAGAGTCTAAAGGAAATTTTCAAAGGATTAAAGGTGAAGTATCTACATGGGAAATTGAAAGAGGAAGAGAAGAGTAAGCTTCTTGAAGATTTTAGAGAGAAGAAAATTGATATCCTTGTTTCAACAACTGTGATTGAAGTTGGCATTGACATACCTGATGCTACAATTATGGTAGTCGAAGATGCAGAGAGATTTGGACTTGCACAGTTACATCAATTAAGAGGTAGAGTAGGAAGGAGTGATAAAGAGTCATACTGTTTTGTAATACCTTCTAGTTCTGTTGAGAAAGGTTCTCCTGCAGAAGAGAGACTTTTGTATTTTTCTAAACATTCTTCTGGTTTTGATGTTGCACAGTATGACCTACAAACAAGAGGTCCGGGAGAAGTATATGGTACTAGACAATCAGGTATTCCAATATTTAAAGTAGCAGATATCTATGATGTTGACCTTCTTAAAAGAGCTAGAACATTTGCTAAGAAATTGATAAAGGAAGATAATGATTTGGAATATATTTTAGATAATCTGTTTAGATAATGGAGATACATATTGTATTAGATAATATTCGTTCTGTTTTTAATGTTGGTAGTATTTTTAGATCTGCTGATGGAGCAGGAAGTGTAAAGAAGATATATCTTTGTGGTATGACAGCGGATATTGATAATCCTAAACTAGAGAAGACTGCTCTTGGTGCAATAGATATGGTTCCTTCCCAACATTATGATACTACCCAAGAAGCATTAGAGGAGATTAGAGAGCAGAACATTCCAATATATTCAGTAGAGCTAACAGAAGATGCAGAAGATTTTCAGAAGGTTGAGTATCCTAAGAAGTTAGCATTGGTATTTGGTCATGAGAAGATGGGAGTAGGGGAAGAGATTTTAAAAGATTCAGACAAGAAGATTTTTGTTCCCATGAGAGGTAAGAAGGAGTCCTTGAATGTCGCTAACTGTGCAACTACTGTCTTGTATGAGATAACCAAAGAACAGGCCTGACCTAGGCCTGGCCTTCGTTCATAACTTTTCGAAAGCTCAAAATCTTTGCTTATAACATACCTTTTTGAGATGCAGGTCCCTATGTCTGTACTTGTAACTCGTACATACTACCAGTGCCGAGGGTTAGGAGACCTTTTGTGAAGAGCATAATCCTTAAGATTAAAATTTTCTTAACTGGGGGCAGACCTAGGCCAGACCTGATATAATATACATATGAGTTTAAAACACGATTCATTTAAAAAAATAAGGAAAGAGAAAAACAAATGGAGATTAGATACTCCTGAGGATTTCATAGAGATGGAAGATGCATTTCTAAAAGAAAGACTTATGAGTAAAGAACCTACTATTACAACAACTGTTAGAATAACAGGAGGTAAGGCTAGAAACTTCACTCTTGAAGTACCTAAAGCTACAAGACCTATGACAGACAGAATGAAGATTAGAGTATTTGATATTTTAAGAGAAGATATTGTAAACAAAGATATTCTAGACCTCTATGCAGGTGCTGGTTCTTTTGGATTAGAGGCACTCTCTAGAGGAGCAAAGAGTGCAACATTTGTAGATGCATCTAAGAATGCCAACATCGTACTTAAAAAGAATGTAGCTCATACTGGATTTCTTGTTGAATCTGAGATTGTTAAAGAGAAAGTTGAGGACTATCTCTTTAGAATGACAAACAAAGATAAAGATGAGTTTCAAACCTTTGATATTATCTTCATGGATCCTCCATACAAACTTTTTAATACAAAGAAGACATTTAAGATGGAACAAATTATTAACATGGCTTCAGAATTACTACCTGGAGTACAAGACCAAAAAACAAAGAAATGGAAAGGTGCCTTCATACTTAAACATCCTAAAAGATATGATTTAGAGAAGATTGATATTAAACATTTAAGATTAGTTGAGAATATTAATCTTGGTTTAAATGTAATTTCTTTCTTTATTGTAAATAAAGAAGTAAAATAGCTTCCCCATAGTAAGATTAAAAAATCTTAAATTCAACCTCTCAAGCCTCTACTGATAACGATAAATCTACAGACCTGGTCTGTAATCTAGTTGCAAAATTGAGATGAAAAATATAAAATACCTACTGTGTACAAAATATACGGTATAAACAAATCAAAACTAAGTAGAATAGTTTTTACAACACACACCTTCTAATGTGTGCTATTTCCACATACCCACACATATTTCTTAATTAATATTTTTTTATTTTTGTATATGGAAAATGAAGAACAACAACAAGCAGAACTACTAGAAAAAATGAGACACTCAGCATCACATGTCTTAGCACAAGCAGTTCTTAAGCTTTACCCAGATGCTAAACTAGGAATCGGGCCTGCAATTGACAACGGTTTCTACTATGACTTTGAATTTAGCGAACCAATTGAAGAAGAAGATCTCAAACCCATTGAGAAAGAGATGAAGAAGATAATTAAACAGGGTCTTCCAATAACTCAGGTAATGATGAAGAGAGAAGATGCAATAGAGTATTACAAAAAGACAGATCAGATGTACAAACTAGAGCTAATTGATGAAATAGAAGGAAAAGAACTAAGCTTCTTTATCACAGGAGAAAATGAATTTGCAGATCTTTGTAGAGGACCTCATGTTGCATCTACTAAGGATATCGGTGCAGTTAAATTAACAAAGACTGCTGGAGCATACTGGAGAGGTGATGAGACAAAGAAGATGTTAACAAGAATATATGGTACTGCTTTTGAAACTGAGAATGAGTTAAATACTTTTCTTAAGAATCAAGAAGAAATTGAAAATAGAAATCATAGAAAAATTGGCAAACAATTAGAGTTGTTTGCAATAATTCCTGAGATTGGACAAGGATTACCTGTATGGTTACCAAGAGGATATAAAATGAGAAGAATAATTGAAAACTACATACTAGAACTTGAAGAGAATGCAGGCTACTTGCATATATTAACACCACATATCAATAGGTCTGTACTTTTTGAAACATCTGGTCACTTAAGTTTCTACAAGGAATCTATGTATCCTGCCATGGAAGTAGATGATGAGACATACTATCTTAAACCTATGAACTGTCCTGCAGGGATGATGGTATATAACTTAAGTCCAAAAAGTTACAGAGATTTACCATATAAACTAGGAGAGTCTGGAACAGTTTACAGATATGAGAAAAGTGGTGAATTACAAGGAATACAAAGAGTTAGAGGATTTACACAAAATGATGCACATATTTTCTGTACCCCAGAACAACTTGAAGGAGTAATTAATGAGACTTTAGACTTACTAGATATCTTCTACAAAGATGTTGGGTTTACTAGATATAAATTTAGACTTTCTCTTTCAGAAAGAGAAGCAAATCCAAAGAAATATGCAGGAGATGTAGAGAGATGGCAAAAGGCGGAAGACACCTTAAGAAAAGTCTTAGCAGATAGAGGAGAAGAGTTTGAGGAGATGCCAGGTGATGCAGCATTCTATGGCCCCAAGATTGATATCCAAGCAGTGAATGTTTTTGGAAAAGAAGATTCTGTATCCACAATTCAGTTAGATTTTAATCTTCCTGAGAAGTTTAATATCAAATATATAGACCAAGACGGAACAGAGCAAGAACCTTTTGTAATTCACAGAGCTTTGATTGGATCGTTTGAAAGATTCTTTGCGTTCCTAATCGAAACTCACGGTGGAGATTTCCCTCTCTGGTTTACTCCAGAACAGGTATACGTAATTCCAATATCAGAGAAGCACCATGACTATGCCAAACAGGTCTATGATGAATTACATAATGCAGGATTACGAGTAAAACTCGATGACAGAGCAAAGAGTATGCAATCAAGAATTAGAGATGCAGAGAAGATGAAAATTCCTTACATTGTAGTCGTAGGAGATAAAGAGATAGAGACTGAAACCATCTCTGTAAGAACAAGAAAGAACAAAAGTGAAGGTTTGATGAAAGTTCAAGAATTTATAGATAATCTTAAGGAAGAGATAAGGACAAAAGAACCTTTTACTCCTCCTGTAGAAGAAAATAATTAATTTTTAATAAAAATAAATAATGGCTTTTGACAAGCAAGAAGAGTTAAGAAAGAAGTACGGTCCTAGAAGAAATGAATATATTAGAATAGAAGAAGTACAGTTAATAGACCAAGAAGGAGAGAACCTTGGAGTAGTAAAAACATATAAAGCATTAGAGATGGCAAAAGAGGCAGGGCTTGATCTTGTAGAGGTTGGTCCAAATGTAAAACCTCCTGTTTGTAAAATCATGGACTATGCAAAATATGTGTATACTCAAAGTAAAAAGAGTAGGACAAATAAAAAAGGAAAAACAAGAGATGTAAAAGAATTTAAGTTCTCACCAGTAATTGATAAAGCCGATTCACAACATAGGATAAATAGAGCTTTAGAATATCTAAACAAAGGATATCCTGTGAGATTAACAATGTTTAGAAAAGGAAGGCAATCAAAAGAACAAGCTAAGGAAGTTTTTGATGAAATATTGACTAATTTCGCGGATTATAGTAGCATAGAACCCGATTCAGTATCAGAAGGTAGAAATATATTTATAACATTTAAGCCAAATGGCAAGACAAAGAACAAACAAAACAGCAAAGAAAAGAGTGAAGATGTCAAAACCCAGAGGACATAAACAAGGTGTTCTTAGGTATAAACAGAGTCATCAAGGTCACTTAAAGACTAAAAGATCTGCAAGGTCTAAGCGAAGACAAAGTGATAGTAAGAAGGTTGGTAAAACTACTAGTAAAAAGATGATTGCAAAGATTGTTAATATTTAGTAATTAGAAAAATGAGAGTTAAGACAGGAATAGCAAGAAAAAGAAGACACAATAAGATCCTTAAGAGTACAAAAGGTTATAGAATGACCAAGAACAGACTCTACAAAGTAGCTCATGAGGCATATATGCATGCAGGACAATATGCATACAATGACAGACAAAAAAGAGGGGCACAGATGAGAAGAATTTGGATTGCAAAGATTAATGCAGCATGTAAGAACAATAATATTCAATACAAAGATTTCATAGCAGGTCTTAAGAAGAATAAGATTGAATTAAACAGAATGGTCTTAGCAGACATTGCTGTTAATAATCCAGAAGTATTTACAACAATAGTTAAATCATTTTAGAGTCTTTTAAAATTGATATTAAAGGACTCTTAATCTAAAAGAGTCCTTTTTTATTATCACCCAATGTTATATACTTAACCTATGGAAATAAAAAATAAAAATCTTCAAAATATATACAATTCTTTAGAAAAAGATAAGGATAAGCTAACACCTGAAGAGTTGAAAAAGAAATATCTATCTAAAGAAGGATTACTAACAAAAGCCTTTAGTGAAATAGCAAAAATAGAACAGCAAGAGAGAGCTCAATATGGCCAGGAAGCCAATAAACTTAAGTCATATATAAATGAACTGATAGAAAATAACACAGGTTCTACAAACGTATATTCATCCAAAGAAAGGATCGATCCAACAGCACCTTTCGATATCAACACCAAAATGGAAGACAGACCACAGTTCTTAGATGAAGAGGGAACACAACACCCATTAACAAAAGATATTGAAATACTTGTAGGTATCTTCAAAGGAATGGGTTTTAATGTACTAGAAAGCAGACAACTTGATGACGACTATCACATGTTTGAGTCTCTAAACTTCCCTGTAGGACACCCTGCAAGAGACATGTATGACACATTCTGGACAGAAGATGGTTTGGTATTACCTGCACACACTTCAACAATGCAGAATAGAGCTATGAAGATGTTTGGACCACCACCAATTGCCGTTGTATTACCTGGTAGATGTTTTCGACACGAAGCAACAGATGCAAGTCATGAGCACACATTCCACCAAATAGAAGGAGTATATGTAGATGAAAATGTCTCTTTAGGAAATATGATAGCTACTATTAAAGAATTCCTACAGAAATATTTAGAAACAGATTTAGAAGTAAGAATACAACCATCTTTCTTTCCATTTACAGAACCTGATTGTGAATTTGTAATTAGCTGTCCTTTCTGTAAGAAAGCTGGATGCTCTGTGTGTGGAAACTCTGGATGGATAGAGCTAATGGGATGTGGAATGATACACCCAAATGTGTTAAGACAAGCTGATATAGACCCCACAAAGTATTCTGGTTTTGCTTGGGGATTTGGAGTGGACAGACTAACTATGATTAAAAATGGAATCAAGGATATTCGATACCTAAGGGATTCTAACCTTAATTTCTTAAGACAATTCTAATGAAGGTAACAACAGAACTACTAAAAGCAATTGGAAATATAACAGTAGATAGTACTGAGATAAAAAAACTTTTAAACGAACATATTGCAAATGTAGAATACTCACACAATATTGGTGATGATTACAAAGGAATTGTAGTTGCAGAGATAGTTGAAAAAGAAGATCATCCTGATGCAGATAAGTTAGGTGTTTACCAAGTGTTTACAGGAGAAGAGAACATTCAGGTTGTAGCAGGTGATAAGGCTTTAGAGGTAGGAGATAAAGTAGCATACATACCACCTGGTTCAGTTGTCCCATCAACAATATATACAGAAGAAGAACCATTTGTAATTGAATCTGTAAAACTAAGAGGTGTTCAATCAAATGGAATGTTAGGATCAGAGAAAGAACTAAACCTTG
>Ga0208459_1004308_pt1 | contig 10674 bp, 10 predicted proteins | sample AD_UKC087_MetaG_FD_184433 | JGI IMG/M metagenome (GOLD analysis project Ga0208459, IMG submission 184433) | Active sludge microbial communities of municipal wastewater-treating anaerobic digesters from USA - AD_UKC087_MetaG (SPAdes) (version 2) | ecosystem: Engineered > Bioreactor > Anaerobic >... | reverse complement strand
TGATCTACGGTGCCGCCTGCACGGGTACGCGGGTGATGACCTCCACCTCTTCTCCGGGATTCTCCCTGATGATGGAAGGCGTGTCGTATATCGCCGGGGCGAATTTACCCGCCGTATTCATCAACGTAGTCCGAGGTGGCCCGGGACTCGGGGATATCCAACCCGCGCAATCGGATTACTTCCAAGGCACAAAAGGAGGCGGTCACGGAGATTATCGGCTAATCGTCCTGTCGCCGGCCACGATTCAAGAAGCCGTGAATATGATGTTTGATGCCTTCGACCTAGCTGATCGGTACCGGAATCCGGTGCTCATCATCGCGGACGGACTACTGGGTCAAATGATGGAGCCCGTCGAACTTCCCGATTTCATAACGCCAGATCGGATACCCAACCACGAGGGCTGGGCGCTCAGGGGAAAAGGAAGCAGGGAGCAACACACGATCACCTCATTCGATCTGGATCCCGTAAAACTGGAAGAGATGAACCTTAAGAACTACGAGACCTACCAAAAGATACAAGAAAACGAAGTGCGCTACGAAGAATACCTGATGGATGACGCCGAAGTGGCTTTCGTGGCCTACGGCACGATGGGACGCATCTTGAAGACCACGATCCGTCTGGCTCGTGAAGCCGGCATCAAAGCCGGTTTGATCCGACCCATCTCCTTGTGGCCCTTCCCCGAAAAACCTATCAGAGAAGCCGCAGAGAAAGTGAAGATGGTGATGTCGGTCGAAATGAGTATGGGCCAAATGGTGGAAGACGTGCGGTTGGCCGTTTCCGGAAAAGTTCCCACTCCGTTTTATGGCCGCACGGGCGGGATCGTTCCCACGCCCACCGAAGTTTTCGAAGCCCTTAAACGAGAATGGGAGGCGTTAGTATGAAAGGGATAGTGGCCTTCAAAAGACCCGATGCGTTAACCTCGAAAGAGTTCACCTACTGCCCGGGCTGCCTGCACGGAGTCGCCCATCGCTTGGTCGCCGAAATCTTGGACGAGATGAAATTGACGGACCAAACGATTATGGTAGCCCCGGTCGGCTGCTCGGTATTCGCCTACGAGTTCTTCGATGTCGACGGTACCGTCGCGCCCCACGGTAGAGCGACCGCGGTGGCCACCGGTATCAAACGGTCGCTCCCAGACCGCGTGGTCTTCACCTACCAGGGAGACGGTGACCTCGCCGCCATTGGAACGGCGGAAACAATCCACACCGCGAATCGCGGAGAAAAAATCACGACGATCTTTATCAACAACGCCATATACGGGATGACCGGCGGGCAGATGGCGCCGACTTCTTTGGTCGGCATGAAGACGACCACCTCACCGTATGGAAGAAAGGCTGATTCCGAAGGATACCCGATCCACGTCTGCGAATTGCTTCAAAACCTGAATGGCGTCGCCTACCTCGAACGGGTAACCCTCTTGACACCAAGAGACATCATCACGGCGAAAAAGGCGATTAAAAAAGCGTTCACGGCTCAAGTCAGAGGGCTCGGGTACTCGCTCGTCGAAATCGTCTCCACATGCCCGACCAACTGGGGGCTCAGCCCTGTCGAGTCTTTGGAGTGGGCGAAGCAGAAGATGCTCCCGGAGTTCCCGCTGAAGGTCTTCATCGACAAGGTGGGTGATGTGAAATGAACCGGCCTGTCCAAAAGTACCACTCCACGATCATCTCCGGTTTCGGGGGCCAGGGTGTGATGCTCATCGGACAAACCTTGACGTCTGCGGCGATGATGGAGAAGCTATACGTCACCTGGATCCCTTCCTACGGCCCGGAAATGAGGGGCGGAACGGCCAACTGCACGGTCGTGATTGACGAAACGCCGATCGGATCCCCAGTTATCGACCGCCCTACTGACGTGATCGCGATGAACATCCCCTCTCTCCTGAAGTTCGAAAAGACTATCCTCCCGGGCGGCACGCTGTTATTGAATACGTCGGTGATCGATCGGGAACCCACCCGAGCGGATATCCGCGTGTATCGGGTCAATGCCGGAGAGATTGCGGGAAAAATCGGCAGCGACAAAGTCGCCAATATGGTCATCCTGGGCGCCTTCGTTGGGATCACCCGTGTTGTTTCCCTGGAGAGCGTGCGACTCGCGTTAGAAAAGAAAATAGGCGAGAAACGGCCGGAGCTCTTGGCCATGAACTTGCAGGCTTTGAAAGCCGGGGAAAACGCCATAGCAGGTCAATAATCGACGAGCGCCCCTCTCATAAGCAAGGCGAACGTTGTGTGGGTCAAGTTAAGAGGTGACACAACTAAGAGGTTCATCGCGGGGTAACCAACGGGCTGACTTCGGAAGCTCATGAAGTCTCGTGATCCGCATTTTGTTTTTTTGACGCCGTGATGCCTGTGTGTGTTATCGCGGGGTAACCAACGGGACCCCGCGATCCGCCCTGTCGTTTTTCTTTTTAGGACATGCCAACTTAAAAGTTGGCGTTCCCAGGCATATCGCGCCGTCGCGAAAAGAAAAAACGCTTACGCCGCGATGCCTGTGTGTTATAGCGGAGTACCCAGCGGGCTGACATCGGAAGCCCACGAAGTCTTGCGATCCGCATTTTGTTTTTTAAGACGCCACGATGCCTGTGTGTGTTATCTCGGGGTAACCAGCGGGCTGACTTCGGAAGCTCACGAAGTCTCGCGATCCGTCTTATGCCACGTTTAGAAGGGTATCGCGCCCTCGCAAAAAGAAGAGGCGCTTACGCCGCGATGCCTGTGTGTTATAGCGGAGTAACCAGCGGGCTGACTTCGGAAGCTCACTAAGTTTCGCGATACGGTCTGCTGCTTTTCTTTTTTAAAATATGCCAACTTAAAAGTTGGCGTTCCCAGAAGACCTGCTGAACTGAAGTTCGGCGGTCTCAGGGCGTTCCCTGTATACATACTGAACTGTGGTTCAGCGTTCTCAAGAGGTTCCCACAAAGGCGTTCACAAAATTCTTTTCTCTGTGTTCTCTGTGCCCTCTGTGCGAACCCTGTTTTGTTAAGACATGCCAACTTAAAAAGTTGGCGTTCCCAGAAGACATGCCGAACTAAAGTTCGGCGTTCCCAGGGCGTTTCCTAACGACATACCGAAGTGAAGTTCGGCGTTTCCAGGCGTATCGCGCCGTCGCAAAAAGAAGGAGCGCTTACGCCGCGATGCCTGCTCGTGTTATCGCGGGGTAACCATATAGCTTGACTCACACGCGAACGTTCCGTTTCACCTTGCTTTTGCTATCGGAATGAGAGAAAGAAAGTTGAAAAAGGAGCGATAGATGAGACGCTTGAGGTGGTTTTTCGTCCTGTTCCTCTGTCTTTTACCGGTCGGTGTCTATATGTTTTGGATAGAACCCGGCACCCTGAAAACAACGGTTCTGGACTTCGGACAACCGAAATCCGAAGGGTCGATAAAGATCGTCTATTTCGCCGACCTGCACCTCTATCGCTGGAGCCGGCTTCACGATAGGCTGCTCAAAACGATTGCGGACCAACGCCCGGACTGCATCTTCTTTGGCGGTGACGCCCTGGCAAAAAAGACGAACGTACAGGACTTGGAAAACTTTTTCACCCAATTGGCAAAGGTCGCGCCCGTCTACGCCATCTTCGGCAACTGGGAAGACGAGGCGCCGACCCATATGATCCAGCGATACCAACGCTTGGGTATCACGCTCATCGAAAAAGACACGCAATTGATCGACGTTCGCGGGATCACCTTGGGGGTCACCGGCCTTCAGTCCCACTATTACCTTCGACAGACCAAACACCTGGAGCTGCTGGCCGAGGCGAATTGGAGGATTCTGCTGATCCACGCCCCGAATCGCTTGGAACAGTATCCGGAGTTCTACACGCGTTTCGATCTCGTTTTAGCCGGTCACACCCACGGTGGGCAATACTACATTCCCCCGTTCACGCAGACGGTCTTGAAGATAATCGGAAACGGCGCCCTATGGTTCCGAGGACAGTATCGAGCCAAGGAGACGACCGTCTATGTGACGAACGGCGTCGGGCAATGGTTCCCCGGTAGGCTGTTCTCTACTCCGGAGATCGTCGTCTTCTCTCTTCCGCCCCGGTAAACCTCGATGATCAAAGAGGTCGTTGCGAAAGGCATCCTGATTCCAAACAAACACTCCGAAAACTGGTTCGGGGCGAAATACACGATGAATATCTACAGAGGATGCGAGCATCAGTGCATCTATTGCGATTCCAGAAGCGCCTGCTACCAGATCGAAAACTTCGAGGACGTAGAGGTGAAGATCAACGCCTTAGAGCTTCTCCATAAGACTCTGAAAGGCAAACGGTCAAAGGCGATTGTGGGGACGGGCTCGATGAGCGATCCCTATACTCTCTGTGAGACCTCTTATACGCTGACGAGACGGGCGTTAAAGTTGATCGCAACCTACGGATTCGGTATCCACATCTCCACAAAAAGCGACATGGTACGTCGCGATCTCGATATCCTAAAGACCTTTCAAAACCGAGTGACCGTGGCGTTCACGATCACGACCGTCGACGACCGTCTTGCAGCGCTCGTCGAGCCCTTCGCCCCGTCCCCTTCCCGACGATTGGCCGCGATGAAGGAGCTGTCTGATGCTGGGATTCCGGTCGGGGTCTTGATGATGCCGATTCTCCCGTACATCGAGGACTCTCCGGAAGGGATCGATCGGTTATTAGAAAGCGCCCTCCGCCACGGGGCCTCTTTTTGTTTTTGGCACGTCGGAATGACCTGCAGGGAAGGCCAACGCGAATACTATTATCAAAAACTCGACGAGCATTTTCCGGGTTTGAAAGAACGCTATATACAACGATACCGCGATCGGTACGTGTGCGATTCTCCTCGATTGGTGGAGCTGCACGAAAGGATTCGCGACTTCTGCGACGACAACGGCTTGATCACCGATTTCGATAGCCTTCTTGAACGTTACCCCGAACACCGCGCCGTGCAGAGCGCCCTGTTTTCGGAATAATCGAGAAAAAACGGTGACGCCCTTTTCTTAGCGGCGTCACCGTTGTCAAGATTCATTCTGTTAGCCAACCTCTCGTTCGCGGTTCGCGTCGAGGCGGTCGGCTTACTCTTGCTCCATAAAGGGATAGGAATAGGCCCTCGGGGGTACGAAGGTTTCTTTGATCGAGCGCACCGACGTCCAGCGCAACAAATTCCAAGCGCTGCCGGCCTTATCGTTCGTGCCGGAGGCGCGGGCCCCTCCAAAGGGTTGCTGCCCCACCACGGCGCCGGTGGGTTTGTCGTTGATGTAGAAATTGCCCGCCGAATGCCTGAGCATTCGTTCGGCGGTGACGAGGGCGAGCCGGTCCTGGGCGAAGATGGCTCCCGTCAACGCGTAGGGAGAGGTTTGGTCGCACAGGGTTAGCGTCTCCTCAAACTGAGAGTCCGGATAAATATTGACAGTCAAAACCGGCCCGAAAATCTCGGTCACCATCGTGCGGTAGCGCGGATCGTTGGCCAGGATGATGGTCGGGCGGATGAAGTACCCCTTTTTTGAGTCATAGGTCCCCCCGGCGACGATTTTCGCGTCCGGATGGGTTTTCGCCTCGTCGATGAACCCGGTGATCGTTTTGAAAGCGGAGGCGTCGATCACAGCGTTGATGAAGTTGCGGAAGTCCTCGGGGCTCCCCATCGCGAGTCCTTCGGTTTCTTCGATCAAGGGGTTGCCGATCGTTTTCCATAGGCTTTCCGGGATATAGGCTCTGGATGCGGCCGAACACTTCTGCCCTTGGTATTCGAAGGCCCCTCGCACCAGGGCGGTGATGAGCGCTTTCGGATCGGCGGAAGGGTGAGCGACGACGAAGTCTTTTCCGCCAGTCTCTCCCACAATGCGGGGGTAGGAACGGTAAGCGGCGATATTTCCGCCTATGGTTTTCCACATATCTTGGAAAACCCCGGTGGAGCCAGTGAAGTGGACGCCCGCGAACAGCGGATGTTTGAGGACGACCGGACCGACCGCGGCGCCTGGACCGGGAACGAAATTGATGACACCGTCGGGCAAGCCTGCCTCCTGTAGAAGTTTCATAATGAAATAGGCGGAATAGACCGCGGATGACGCCGGCTTCCAGACCACGGTATTCCCCATTAACGCGGGCGCCGTAGGTAGGTTCCCCGCGATCGAGGTGAAGTTGAACGGGGTCACCGCGAAGACGAATCCTTCCAACGGCCGATACTCGCTGCGATTCCAGACGCCTGCCGGGCTGTAGGGTTGCTCCTGATAGAGCCAGGTCATATAATACGTGTTGAAGCGAAAGAAGTCGATGAGCTCGCAAGCCGAATCGATTTCGGCTTGGAAGGCGTTTTTGCTTTGGCCCAACATCGTCGCCGCGTTCAGCGTGCTTCGCCAGGGTCCCGCCAACAAGTCGCCGGCTTTTTTGAAGATCGCCGCGCGGTCTTCCCAAGAGAGAGACTCCCATAGAGGTTTGGCGTTTATACTCGCTTCTATGGCCATTCTCAGCTCTTTTTCCCCCGCCTTGTGGTAGACGGCGAGCTCCTTCGCGTGATCGTGCGGGGCCACACAGGGAGCCAGTTGACCGGTGCGGACCTCTTTGCCGTTTATGATCAGCGGGATTTCGAAATGTTTGTCTTTCAGCTCGCCGAGTTTGGCTTTCAGTTCGGCCCTTTCCGAGCTCCCGGGTCTGTAGGCCAATATGGGTTCATTGACCGGTTTTTCGTACAGATGGATTCCATTCATCTTTTCCCTCCTATGCGCTGATGCGCTCGCGACCGTTTTATACGACGGATGGTTCCGCTATGATTTCGTGGCGGTCGTAGCGGCCGAGATCCAAAACGACATCCCAAGTCAGCGGGCTACCGGTCACGAGGTCGGCCAGCAACGTTCCGACCGCGGGAGCGATCATAAATCCGTGGCCGCTGAAACCGATACCCATAAAGAACCCCTTGACCTCTTCCGATTCGCAAACGATGGGCTGACGGTCCGGAGATATGTTGTATAACCCCGCCCATTGCCGCACGATACGCAGGTTTTTTAAAGGCGGTAGGAGCCAAGTGGCTTTTCGCACCATCTCCTCCAGGAACTGCCAGGTCGCGTTGATGTTGTATCCGCGCGGTTCGTTTTCGGGTCCGTATCCCATGATGAAACTGCCGTGCGGGGTTTGCTGGCAATAGATGTTGTAAGAAAAGGACATCACCATCGGGTCCATAATCGGGTTGACCGGTTCGGTGACGAGAATTTCGTGCCGTTCGGAATAAACGGGTAGGTCTAGTCCCACCATCTCTCCGATATGCGCCGCCCAACCTCCGGCGGCGTTGACCACCTTATCGGTCTCGATGAATCCCCGATCCGTATGCACCCCTTTAATCCGGCGGTTTTCAACCGTGATCCCTTTGACTTCCGTTTTCTTCAAAATCTCGACGCCGAGGCGCTCGGCCGCGTTCGCGTAAGCTTTCGTCGTTAAAAAGGGATTCGCGTGGCCGTCGGTAGGACAAAAGGCGCCCCCGAACATCTTCTGTGTATTCAAAAACGGAACGATTTCTTTGGCCTCCAAACACGAAACCAATCGTGACGGAATGCCCAACTGGTGCTGCACCTCCACGTTGCTCCGAAACTGGTCCATCTCTTTCTCGGAATAAGCGAGGAGGAGATACCCTTTCTGTTTCAATTCGATATCGATGTCGGTTTCTAAAACCTCTTGAAAGTTTTCGAAGACTTTCATACTCTCTCGAGCGAGCAGGCAGTTCTGATAGGTTCCCCACTGTTGGCGGATCCCCGCCCCACATCTTCCCGTCGCGCCCGAGGCCAGCTCATTGCGCTCGATCAGCACGATGTCTTTCACTCCCCGCTTCGCCAAACTGAAAGCGGTGGCGCTTCCCGTAATTCCTCCGCCGACAATGACAACCGATGCTTTATTCCTCATTGTCGATCCCTTCCAATACCTCTTGAAACAAGACCCCGCCGAACGGCGGACGGGAGTGTGTGGACAAGATCTCTTCCATCGACTGTCCGGTTTTCATCGCGATCTCTCGCGCGATGATCGGGCCGCAGGTTTTCCCCTGACAAGGGCCCATCCCGCACCGTGTGATCCGTTTCATCTCATCGAGCGAAGTCACGCCTTGGTCGATCAGATTGCGAATCGTCTGGATATCGATGTCTTCACAACGGCAAACGATGATTTTATCGTCGTTCATGTGTTTTGCACCACCCTGATATGGCGTACCTCTTGTACAAGGTTTTTGTCCATTTCTACCGTCACGATCGTGGTTTTATCCTGTTTTGGCGTGTTGAGTACCGCTTTCACGACCCCTTGACCGACGCGCTTTCCGGAACGGTCCATCAAGTCCACTGTCGCTTCACGAGCGGGCTTTGGGATGAATTCATAAGGCAACGTCACCTTCGCGCGGTCGCCCTCGCGCGTCTCATCCACCGTAAAGATCGCCAACCCGGGACAGCGCCCGATGCACTGTCCGCATCCGGTGCAGAGATCGAAGTCCACGATCGGAAGATCGTTTATGTCAGAGAACGGTTTGATCGCGCCAAAGGGACAGCTATGCACGCATGGGTCGCACGGAATCTGCTGATAGCACTCGATGACCGCGTACGCGCGCCTTTTTTTTCGCGTTTCGTCCGGTAACACGCCCGCTAAGTTGGCCGAGCTGGCGATTCCGGTGCGAGAGAGCTCTTCGATCGTGTTGCGTCCAGACTGAGGGGAGGATAGCGCGCTCTCGCCGGTGAGTTTTGACAAGCCCGCCCGGATTTTTTCGCCTACCGGCCCGGCGCGCAAGGCACGCAAGTGTCCCTTCACTTCTTCCACACGGGCTTCGAGATTCAGATCCGGCCGAATTTGCGACGCGGCGTTGAGCCCGGCGAGCTCACCCTCCAACAGGGCTGCCGTCGCTTCTTCGATACCGGAAAGGTCGCCTGCGATGTAGAGAAACGGAACGTTCGTCCGCATCGATTCATCCCTAACCGGGACCTGGCCTCCCAGTTCTGGAATGTATTTGAATAGACAACCGCTTTGACCCAAAAGGTCGATCAAAGGGTTCAGCCCGACGGCCAGACATATCGCGTCGCAGTCAACGGTGAACTGGCTTCCGGGGATCTCTTTCCACTTTTCGTCGAGACGGACCAGCTCCGCCCCTTCCACTCGTTCTTTGCCTATGGCTTTCTTGATCGTGCAGGAAGGGTATATCGGAATACCCAACCGCCTAATTTTAGAGGCGTGAACGAGGTAGCCCCCGATCTTCGACGCGGCTTCCACCACGCCGACTACCTCCGCGCCCGCTTGAACCAACTGATAAGAGACGATCAGTCCGATATTCCCGGATCCAATCATTAAAAGGCGCCGAGCCGGAAGAACACCGTAGATGTTCATCAGCGTTTGCACGGCTCCCGCGCCGTATACTCCGGGGAGATCGTTGTTCTCGAAGGGCAGGAACTTTTCGAAGGCGCCGGTCGCCACGATGATGGCTTTGGGTTTGATCTTGATCATCTTTCTGCCTTTCAGGGCGGTTGCGACTCCGTCTTCATAGATACCCAAGGCCGTGGTCGAAAGCGAGACCTCGACGTTCTTCAACTGAGAAACTACCGTCTCCAAATCCTTGATGATCGCGATCCCGCGTGTTCCCGCGCGTTCAGCGACCGATCCGAAGAATCGATGCGTTTGTTTGGTGAGTTGCCCCCCCAGGCGCTCCCTCTCCTCCAGAAGTAACACGTTCAACCCCGCCTTGCCAGCTGCCACGGCGGCGCTGATCCCAGCGGGCCCTCCACCGATGACGAGCAAGTCACAGGTGATCATACAGGTCTCCTCTGGGGTTTTGGCTCTCTACGACCATACCCTCCTCGATTGGGGTGACACAGCTCCGAACGTTCGGAAGGCCGTTCACCCGCATGAGGCATGAAGAGCAATGACCGATCGCGCAAAAAAGTCCCCTCGGCCGCCGATGCTCCGGGCTCTCGCTCAGCTTCCAAATGCCCAACGCGTGCAAAGCGGAAACGATCGTATCTCCTTCGTACCCGGTCACCTCTTCCCCATCAAACGTAAAATGTATCTCCTTGTTCTGGCGAAAACTCAAGATCGGATGTTCACTGATACGCACGGTACACCTCCATACGAGTGATAGCCACCATTACCGTTATACTCTCGAAAAATCGGAATAACAAAAAAATGACGTCGTTTTGTTATTCCGATTGATATTTCCTATTTTCATTTCTGTGCGTCACCTTGACCTGCCCCGGGCGCTTCTCCAGAATCCGCAAGAGGATGAGCCGACCGCTTCTTCCCCTTTCAAACAATTGTATCAGAATGAGGGTGTCGGTATTCGACTATTTTAATTAACGTTAAGTTAACGCTCTGGCGTCTTTTGCCAACAAATCCTCGAAAATCCGCATCTGTTGCCGATATTCGGCTTCATCCAAGAGGCCGGTCGCCGTGAAAACTGAGGTAAGCTTTTCGGGCAACCGTTCTCGATCAAAAGAGAAACCCAACGTGTTTTTCAATTCGTACTTCATCACGTGTATTTTTCTTGCAAGTTCTTGCAGTTTCTCTTCGTCCCATGTCGTCATTCCCAGAGCGGCTAACCCTTCCAATATTGTGGGCATAGTGAACACATTCCGGGCGAAGAGACAGATCACCAGCGAGTTCAGCACGGTACGCCATCGTCCTTCGCGAAACAAGTCCTCTGTCCACTCTCGCGCGGGCTTCTCGATCTCGCTTTTTTTCTGGTCTAACGAGTACCCGGCCGA
>Ga0208459_1004306_pt1 | contig 10676 bp, 9 predicted proteins | sample AD_UKC087_MetaG_FD_184433 | JGI IMG/M metagenome (GOLD analysis project Ga0208459, IMG submission 184433) | Active sludge microbial communities of municipal wastewater-treating anaerobic digesters from USA - AD_UKC087_MetaG (SPAdes) (version 2) | ecosystem: Engineered > Bioreactor > Anaerobic >... | reverse complement strand
CGCCGCTCTCGGTCTCGGCAAACGGGTCGGGGGCAAGCCGGCCGAGGCCGTTGCCGCTGAGATGCAGGCTCGGGCCGCCACTCAACTGTTCACCGTGCTCGGCGAACTCAAGGGTGGCGCAATGAAATTCGGCCAGGCGCTGTCGATCTTCGAGGCCGCGTGGCCCGAGGAGGCTGCCGCTCCCTACCGGGCCATGCTCACCAAACTGCAGGACAGCGCACCAGCCATGCCTCCGGCTCGGGTCAAGGAAGTGATGGCCGCCGAATTCGGTCCGCGTTGGCGCCGGAGATTCCTCGACTTCGACGAAACGGCCGTCGCGGCCGCCTCGATCGGTCAGGTCCATCGGGCCACTTGGCGTGACGGACGTGACGTCGCGGTGAAGATTCAATACCCGGGGGCCGGAAAGGCGCTGCTGTCCGACCTGTCTAACGTGTCCAAAGTGGCCCGGTTGGCCACCTCGTGGATCCCCGGGATCGACATCGGCCCGATCCTCGAGGAGTTGCGGGGGCGGATGTCCGAGGAGTTGGACTACCGGCTCGAAGCCTCGGCCCAGAAGGCCTTCGCCAAGGGTTTCGAGGGTGACCCGAACGTGGCCGTCCCCGGTGTCATCGACGGCACCGAGCGCGTCCTGGTGACCGAGTGGATGGACGGCATACCCCTGTCGAGCATCATCGCCGACAAAACCCAGGAACAGCGCGACCTTGCCGGGACTCACTACATCGAGTTCCTCCTCGACGCGCCTGGGCGATGCGGTTTGCTCCATGCCGATCCACACCCGGGCAACTTCCGGCTGCTCGACGACGGCCGACTGGGGGTGTTGGACTTCGGCGCCGTCAAGCACCTGCCCGGCGGCCTGCCCGACGACATGGGACGTCTGCTCACGTTGGCCCTGGACGACGACGCAGGTGCCACCCTCGCGGGTTTACGCGAGATCGGGTTCGTCCGTGACGGGATCGACGTCGACGCCCAGCGCCTGCTGGACTACCTTCAGCCGTTCATCGATCCCTTACGCACGGACACTTTCCACTTTTCCCGCGACTGGATCCGGGATGTCTTTGCCCACATCAACGACCCGCGCAAACCCAACTACGCCGTGGGGATGCGGCTCAACCTGCCCGCCGAATATCTCCTCATCCACCGGGTCTGGCTCGGCGGGATCGGCGTGCTGTGCCAACTCGGTGCGACGGTTCCTGGTCGAGCGAAGGTTGCGGCCCACATCCCCGGTGCTGACCTGCCGCCGGTCGATGAGGAGTGAGCGGGCTCCAGCCGCCGCAGCGCGACGAGCGGGCCATGGCTTCGCGTCAGGGCCCCTGATAGCGTGCCCGCCCATGCAAAGCACTCGGCCGAACAGGCCCTCGGGGGGCCACCACCGGACCGCAACGAGGCGACCCTGACATGGGTATGCCGCCCACATCCGGGACCGCGGACCGCGCCGGCCCGGATCGCATCCGCCTGACACCCGACGAGGCGGCCGCCCTGGACCTGCCTCCCACCCTGCACGACTGGCTGACCACCACCGGCCTGCCCGTTCTCGACGGGGAAACCCTCGGGGTCACCTTCCAACACCCCTGCCGCGTCACCCCCACCCCCAGCGCCGCCAGCACCAAGCGTTGGCCACGGCTCCTCGATATCGGGTACGAACAATGGGAGCCCGAGCACCTCCGCGTCGGCATCGACCTGGACACCCTCGCCGTCGTCGGCTACGGCCCCGAACCCGCCGACAACGCCTTCATCAACTCCAGCGTCCAGACCTTCATCACCTTCCTCGAGCACTACCGACCCGTCTCCGACGCCCTCAAACCCGCGGAGAGCTCGTTCCGGATCATCGGCCCTGAGGAGGCCGCGGAAATGATCCGCCAGTTGCATGAAGGCACCCTGAAGCCGCGGCCGAAGCCCAAGGCCGAGCCCAAACCCCGGATCAACCGCAAGAAGGCCATCGACGAGTTGCGGGACACCTTCACGGCTGCGGACCCGGATGCGTTGAAACGCAACACCTACTGGCCGCGGATCATCTCCCAACTGCGCGACGGGCTGATCTGACCGCGGGTCGACGCCGGGTCGACCGCGACGGTCAGTGACGGTCCGGGCCAGGGAGCAACGACTCACCACCACGCGGAGTCGAGTTTGCCTTCCATGCTGCGCAGGTTGCGTCGGCTGCATTCGGGGCAGGTCCACACCGGACGCCCGTTCTCGACGCCGCGCACCCACTCGACCCGTGCGGTCCCCTCGTCGTCAGGGGACGGCATACTGCCGCAACTGATGCAGACGATCCGGTCCTCGGCCACGGTCACGACCGGGAGCCCAGACCGAGCACGGCCGCCAGCCCCAACGCACTTCGCGCCGAGTATGCCGCCGTCCACAGCCCGCCGTGTGCGGCTTGGTGCGCCTCGTCCAACCACGGATGACCCAAGGTCTTCGTCCCGGTTCGCAGGTCATGGACGAGCACAGCCGCCATCAGGGTGTTGGCCGTCGCCGGGTCGAACACCTCGATGCCGAACCGATGAGCACCGGCGTAGGCGGCGGCGAGGGCCCGGTTCTTGACGACCGACCGGGTCCGCGTCGGCGGGGCGACGGTCATCGACACGGTCGCGCCCTCCGCGCGTGCAGTAGTCGCCCGCCATCGCTGGATCCGTTTGGCGAGAAGGTAATTGGGGCCCTGCTGGGGCACGATCGCGTCAGCGATCCCAGGGTTGGCTTGCGGTGCGTAGTTGCGGCTGAGCAGCCGCCCACCCGACAACCCACGCAGCGGCCCCCGCAGCGCTTTGCTCACGCGGGCATTCGCGTATGCCGCGGTCGCCCGCTCAACGTCGGCCGGCGGGACAGCAAACACGTCCGTCGGAGTCGCGAGGAAGGCAAGCGCCGTGTCGGGTCGCTGGGCGCGCAGGTTCATCGAGAGGGCGTCGACGGCCACGCTGACCCGCACGTTGTCGGCGCCGTCGGCATAGACGTAGTTGCCCAGGACGAGGGTGCCCGGCTGCTCCACCAACCATGCAGACAGGCTGGGCCACTCGGTGACCAGATCGACACCGGCGCGCTCCTCGACGGGCGCGGACCCGGCCGCCACGGGGATACGCAGGGTGCCACCGAACCGGCGGGTGTCGGACAACAGGCCCCGCCAGAGGTCTGGTCGGGCCAAATCGACCGCGACCACCTCGGCGCCCCAGCGCAGCAACGCGCGCAGCGGTCCCATCTCCGCGGCCGCGCCCAGCACGACGAAGGTGAAGTCCGAGAGGTCGAGCCATTCGGGATGGGCGATGACCTGCTCCACGGCGTCGCCGCAGGACGGCTCGATGATCCCTCGCGACACCCAGTCGTGGACCTGGGCGACCGCCGCGTCGCCGGACAGCCGAGCCCCGCGATACGGCAGGGAGAAGGCCGCCTCCGGCTCACCCGACCCGGCCAGCCGATCGGTCTCCAGCGGTCGCAGGTCGCCCGAGAGCGCCTCGCCCAGAGCGACCTCGGTGCCCTCTGGACGGCTCCATCGCATCCGGCTGTGGACGGAAGTCAGTCCGCCATCGGCGATTCCGACCGCATCGGCGGTGGTGCCCAGCCCGGCTTCAACGAGGCGCCGGAAGTGCAGTGGATAGCCGGTGCGCCAGTTGGCTTCGTCACGAGCCGCCCGCGCTCCCACCGGGTCGACGACCTCAAGCGCATCCGCGATGACGGCACGCCCGGTGGCACTCGTGCTTCGGCCGTCGCCCTCGACAGGGAAGACCACGCCAAGAGCCGGCGCCTCGCTCATTGGGCACTCGCCTTGGCTGCCGCCTTGGCCGCCTGCTTGAACGCTCGCACCTTGGCCAGGGACTCGGCGTCCACGACGTCCGCCACCGAGCGGAAGGTGCCGGGTGCGGCATACGGGCCGATCGCCTCGCGCCACCCGCGGGGGCGCACGCCCAATTGTTTGCCCAGCAGGGCAGCGAAGATGCGGGCCTTCTGCTCCCCGAAGCCGGGGAGGGCGACGAGGCGACGGATGAGCACGTCGGGGCCTTTGGCCGTGGTCCAGATGGCCTCGGCGTCCCCGTCGTAGTGCTCGACCACATGTGCGGCCACCTGCTGGATCCGTCCGGCCATGGCCCGGCCGTACCGGTGGATCGCCGGCGGGGTGGCGGCCAGGTCGGCGAAAGCAGCCGGGTCAGCCTCGGCGATGCGCGCGGGGTCAAGCGTGCCGAACCGAGCCAGCAGTTTGGCCGGTCCGGCGAACGCCCTTTCCATAGGGAATTGCTGATCGAGCAGCATCCCCGTCACTAGGGCAAAGGGGTCCGACGAGAGAAGCGCGTCGGCCTCGGGGTCCTGGGCGATGGTCAAGTTGGCCTGCACGGAGGTCACTGTATGCCGCGTGCCCGCCGCCAGGTCGTTTCGCCGGAGAAGCAGGCCGGTGGAGTGTTGGCCACGCTGCGATGTGGCCAACACTCCACCGACAGTTGGGTGGATCAGGCGTGCGGTGCCCGGCGTTGGCGCCGGATCTGGATGGAGATCAGCCGGGCGCTGCGCCGGATGCCGACCTGGCCGGTTCGGGCCTCGCGTTCGGCATGTCGCACACGAGCCAGCTGCTCGTGGACTGGTTGATACATGGCGGTGGTCCCCTTCAGGACGAGGTCTGGGTATGACTGGTGGAGCGGGTGGGACGAGCGAGAGGACGGTCGGGCGCCTTGCGGGCGCTCCCGGGATGCGATCGGGAGCGCCCGCCCCCTGCCTCACGCCGCGACGTCGTTCTTGCGCGGACGGCCCCGAGGACGCTTACGGGCGACGATGGTGCCTTGGACGAGCAATTGCCCGCCCCAGACGCCCCACGGCTCGCCCCGCTCAAGGGCCCCGGCGAGGCACGCGGTGCGCGCCGGGCAGGTGCCGCACAGCGACTTGGCGAACTCGACGTCCGCCGGGCGCTCCGCGAACCAGAGCTCCGCGTCGTAGTCACGGCACGGGATGCCGACGCCGACGGACATCGCTGCCGTCTGGGTGTCGATGAGGGTGCTCAGCTGCATCGGTGTCACCTCCTCCTCCTGTCGGCCGTCCGCGGTGGCGGGGGCCGTTCTGTCCTGTTGTCCGGGCGATCCCTGGTGAGGGACCCGGGCATGTTGTTCGTCCTGCGGTCTGGCGGTCTGGCGCGATCTCAGGGTGTTCATCTCAGTGGCCTTCGGGGCGTCGGCCCCCGCGACAAACACGAAGGCCGCGGATCCCTTGTCGGGTTCCGCGGCCTGGAGGTGAGTCCGGTCTAGGTGGGCCTAGACGGGTGGGCTCCCGGTGGCGGAACGGTGGACATCGGTCTTGGGGCTGGCGGCGTAAGCGGCGGCAAAGGCCACACCCTCGCCATTGCTGGCGATAGCGGCCGGGCCGGCGATGACAACGCGACGCGGGGTGGGCAGAGTGCCCCCTTGAACGGCCGGGACGGTGGGCAGCAGGAGGTGGTCAGACCCGATTCCGCTGTCGCCCAGTCGCGCCGTCGTGCGCGTGATCATGGTGTTGATCTCCATCAAAGCCGCCCTCCTTCCTTGCTCTCGTCGTCCTGCCTGGGCCCTTCGGGCCCCGCAGGTTGTGCGTTCACGAGGGTAACCCTCGGCGGCGGCCGGGGACAAACGAATTAACGAGAAAAGTTTGGACGCATTCGGAGCGACCGTCACGAGTTGTCGGAACCCATTGCCGCAGTAGTCTTTTCGGCAGCCATATGGGGATCGCCGCCGGCCAACACGTCGAGCACGGCACCGCCGTAGCGGTCGAGTTTCATGGCCCCGACGCCGGAGACCCCGGCGACCCCGCGCAGGTCGGTGGGCGCGGTCTCGGCGAGCGCGGTGAGCGTGGCGTCGGTGAAGACGACGTAGGCCGGCACCTTCATGGTCTTGGCCACCTCGCCCCGCCACACCCGCAAGGCCTCGAAGGTCGCCTCGTCGTAGGTCGGTGGGCAGTCCTCGCACCTGCCGACCTTGCGGGTGGCCGCGGTGGTCAGCTCGGTGCCGCAGCCGCGGCATACCGACGGCAGTCGAGGTTGGCGCGGCGCGCTGGGCGACGACCCGGACCCGCCGGCTACCCCCGAGCGCCGCGGGGCCGAGCGCGCCCCCTCCCCGAGGATCGACGCGGCCGGGTCGAGGAACCGTGACGGGCGCCGGGTGGCCCGCGCCCCCGGGGTCCGCGCCCCGGACCAACTCAACTGCAGGTCGCGCCGCGCGCGGGTCAGCCCGACGTAGAAGAGCCGGCGTTCCTCCTCGATGGCCACCTCGCCCTCGGCCATGACGATGGGCAGGAAGCCGTCGGAGCAGCCGACGATGAAGACGGTGTCCCACTCCAGGCCCTTGGCCGCGTGCAGCGACGCGAGGGTCACCCCGGCGACGGCGGGAGCGTGCTGCGCCGCGGCCCGCTCGTCAAGCTCGCGGACGAGGTCGCCCATCCGCGCGCTGGGGCTGGCTGCCACGAGGTCGTCGGCGAGCCCGGCCAGGGCCATGAGGGACTCCCAACGCTCGCGCTGCGCTCCCCCCGACGTCGGCGGGGTCGCGGCCCACCCCACGCCGGTGAGCACGTCGCGCACCAGCTCAGGAAGCGGCCTGGACCCGTCGTCACCGCGCACCGCGCCACGCAGCAGCACGATGGCCCCGCGCACCTCCTGTCGGGCGAAGAACCGCTCGCCGCCGCGGACGAGATACGGCACATCCAGCGCGGCGAGTGCGGACTCCAACCCCTCGGACTGCGCATTGGTCCGGAACAGCACCGCGATCTCGCCTGGCGGCCGCCCCCCGTCGACCAGAGCCTTGATTGCGCCCGCCACCCCCGCCGCCTCGGCCGGATCGTCCGGGTATGCCGTGAGCCTGGGTTGCGGGCCCGGCTCACCTTGGGCCTGGAGGTCGACGTGATCGGGCAGCGCTCGGGCCGCCGCGGACCCTCCAACACCCGGACGGCGCAGCGACGGCCGGGCCGAGCGGACGACGAGGTTGGCCAGGCCGAGGATCTGGGGGGTGCTGCGGTAGTTGCGCACCAGCCGCACGAGCCGAGCCTGCGGGTAGCGGCTGCGGAAGGTCAGCAGGTGCTCCGGGGTGGCTCCCGTGAAGGTGTAGATCGTCTGGGCCGGGTCACCCACGACGCACAACTCGTCGCGACCGCCCAGCCACAGGTCCAGCAGCCGCTGCTGCAGGGCGTTGACGTCCTGATACTCGTCGACGACGAAGTGTCGATACTGATCGCGGACGGTGCGCGCGATGTCCATCCGCTCGTCGAGGATGCCGGCCATGAGCAGCAGGACGTCCTCGAAGTCGATGACCCCGCGCTCGGTCTTGCGCTCCTCGTAGCTTTCCCACACCCGGGCCATCGCCGTGTGGTCGATGCCCGGCGCCTCGCGGCCCGCCCGCCGGGCGCCCGCGGCATACGACTGCGGGGTCAGCAGCGAGACCTTGCCCCACTCGATCTCGGCCGCGAGGTCGCGGATGGCGGTGCGGTCGAACTGCATCCGCAACCGCGACACGGACTCAGCGACAACGGGCGCCTTGCTGGCAAGCACCTCCGGGGCCGCGCCGCCGACCGCCTGCGGCCAGAAGAAGTGCAGTTGGCGCAACGCCGCGGCGTGGAAGGTGCGCGCCGGCACTCCCCCGACGCCGAGCTCGCGAAGTCGGGTGCGCATCTCCCCCGCCGCCCGCGCGGTGAACGTCACGGCGAGAACCCGTTGCGGCACATAGGCCCCCGAGTGGACGCCATAAGCGATCCGGTGGGTGATGGCCCGGGTCTTGCCGGTGCCCGCGCCGGCCAGCACACACATCGGGCCGACTGGGCTGGCGGCCACCTCACGCTGTTCGGGGTCGAGGGCGGCCAGGATGTCGTCGGCTCGGGAGCTCGCCTCACCCACGGCGGTTCCTCCCTCGCTGCGACGGTATGCCGGTCACCCGGCTCCCGTCGATCCTAGGTCTGCGCACCGACGGCCCCGATGTATCAGGGCCTCGCGACGGTGCTCTTGCACGGTGTAGGGCTTCGGGAAGGTGCCAGGCCATCGATGCGCGCCGCATCGGCCGGGTGCGCGCCCGGACGAGACGGCGCCGCCTGGGGCGCGAAGCGGTCCCGAGTCCAGGGGTCTCGGGACCGCTTCGTGTGCCCAGTCGGCCCCGGTGCGCGTCAGGGGGTCATGTGCGCGTCAGACCGCGGCCAAGTGCCGGAGGCCAGTGGCTAGAGAGCGCCGCCGAGGGTGACGCCGCCGTCGACCACGAGGGTCTGGCCGGTCATCCACGCCGCATCGCGGGACAGCAGGAAGCTCACCGCTCCCGCGATGTCCTCCGGGACGCCGAGCCGCTTCAGGGGGTATGCCGCGGCCACCTTCTCCTCGCGGCCGACATAGAGCGCCTGAGCGAACTGGGTCTTGACGACTGCGGGCGCGACCGCGTTGACCCGAACGTCCGGACCGAGTTGATGGCCCAACTCCATCGTCAGGTGGATGAGTGCAGCCTTGGAGACGCCGTACCACCCGATGGTCCCGCTGGCCCGAAGCCCGGCGATCGAGGCGATGTTGACGACTGACCCTGGGTGGTCGGGCGAGCCCAACCCGGTTGCAACGGCCTTCTTGATCCACGAGAAGGCGGCAACGACGTTGACGTCGAGCACCTTGCGGGCCACGTCGACGTCGACATCGAGGATCGGGCCGTAGACCGGGTTGATGCCGGTGTTGTTGACGAGGTAGTCCAGCCCCCCGAACGCAGCGCGAGCCAACGCGATCGCCTCGTCCTGGTGAGCCTCGTCCGCGGCGTTACCGGCCAGCCCGACGGCATACTCGGAACCGCCCAAGGCAGCCACCGCCTCGGCGAGGGGTTCGGGTTTGCGAGCCGTGATGACGACGCGGGCGCCCTCGGTGACCAACCGTTGCGCGATCCCGAACCCGATGCCCCGGCTGGCGCCGGTGACGATGGCGACTGCTCCCGTGTGAGAACCCATGACAGGAACGTTCGACGGTGGGTCGGACGCCGACTCAGAGGCCGAGGTCACGGCCGATGAGTTCCTTCATGATCTCGTTGGAGCCGGCCCAGATCATGGTGACTCGGGCATCGCGCCACGCCCGGCCGGCCCGGTACTCGTTCATGAAGCCGTAGCCGCCGTGCAACTGGACGCACTCGTCGAGGACGTCGTTCTGCACCTGGGCGGACCACCACTTGGCCTTGGACGCATCGACCGACGACAACTCGTGCCGGGCGTGGGCGTCGACGCAGTCGTCGACAAAGGCCTGGGTGACTTCGAGCTTGGTCAGCATCTCGGCGAGCTTGAACTTGTTGTGCTGGAACGCCCCGATGGACTGGCCGAACGCCTTGCGCTCCTTGGTGTAGACGAGGGTCTCGCGGAAGATCTGGAACGCGTGAGCCACGTTGGAGACCGCGGCGCCGACCCGCTCCTGAGGCAGGCGCTGCATCATCGCGATGAAGCCGCCGTTTTCGGGCCCGAGCCGGTTGGCGTCGGACACCCGGACGTTCTCGAAGAACAACTCAGCCGTGTCGGACTCGTCCTGGCCGACCTTGTCGAGCTTGCGGCCGTTGACGAAGCCGTCCATGCCGCGCTCGACCATGAACAACGTGATGCCCTTCGGGCCCTTGGTCGGGTCGGTGCGGGCCGCGACGATGCACAGGTCACACTGGTAGCCGTTGGTGATGAAGGTCTTGGAGCCGTTGATGATCCAGTCGCCGGAGCCGTCGTCGGCCCTCACCGCCGTCGTCTTAAGTGCGGCGAGATCCGACCCGCCGGACGGCTCAGTCATGCCGATGGCGATGATCTTCTCGCCGGACGCGATGCCGGGGAGCCAGCGCTGCTTCTGCTCCTCAGTGCCCAGGTCGACGATGTAGGGCGGGCAGACATCGGCGTGGATGCCGAAGCACGCGGCCGTGGCCGCGTTGAAGTGGGCCCACTCCTCGGCGAGCACGGCGTTGAAGCGGTAGTCACCGGCGCCGGCCCCACCGAACTCCTCAGGGATATCCATGCCGAAGAAGCCCTGCTTGCCGGCCTCGAGCCAGATGTCGCGGGGAATCGACTTGAGGCTGATCATTTCCTCGACGCGGGGCTTGAGCGAGCGCTCCACGAACTCCCGGACGCTGGCCCGGAAGTCCTCGTGCTCCTCGGAATACAGGTTGCGCGGCATGAGTGACCTCCAGATGCGGGTCCGACGATGGACGTAAGTAAGCGCTTGCTTAGCATGACATAGGTGGGGCATGCTGTCCACTGTGTCGACCACTCCTGCGGCGGTGACCCCAGCCAGCGAGACCGTGCAGCGACTGTTCTCCGCTGCGGCGGAAGCCTTCGCCGCCAAGGGCTTCCACGCCACCACGACCCGCGACATTGCCTCCCGCGCCGGTTTGTCACCCGCCGGGGTCTACGTGCACTTCGCGTCCAAGGAAGATCTCCTCTTCCACCTCTCCCGAGATGGCCACGAGGAAGCCCTCGCGCTGGTCACCGAGGCGGTTGCTGGCGCCGACTCCCCCGCCGAGGCGCTCGCCGCGACGATGTCCCGCTTCAGCGCCTGGCACGCCGAGAACTACGCGATCGCCCGCGTCGTTCAGCACGAGTTCCCGCACCTGTCCGACGCCCACCGAGCCGAGGTCCTGGCCCTGCGCAAGCGGATCGACCAGGCCGTGCGCGACGTTCTCGCGGCAGGCAAGCAGTCCGGCGACTTCCTGTTGGACGACATCCCCGACACGGCCCTCGCGCTGCTGTCGATCATCGTCGACGTCGCC
>Ga0208459_1004300_pt1 | contig 10684 bp, 8 predicted proteins | sample AD_UKC087_MetaG_FD_184433 | JGI IMG/M metagenome (GOLD analysis project Ga0208459, IMG submission 184433) | Active sludge microbial communities of municipal wastewater-treating anaerobic digesters from USA - AD_UKC087_MetaG (SPAdes) (version 2) | ecosystem: Engineered > Bioreactor > Anaerobic >... | reverse complement strand
TCTCCTCCCCGGTAGGCGTGAAAGGAAATGAGCGCTTTGGGAAGACCGCCGAAATTCAGGCCGTCCGGAAGAAGAATGCTTTGAAGAACGGCCCGGACGTCTTTTTTTCTCAGCATTCGGCGCGTGCCGTCGTTTTGTTTCAGAAGGGAAATAAAGGGCATTCGATCCAAATCGCGAAAAAAAGACCGGTCCAGCCCGTCGTCGCCGAAGGTTCCGCGGTCCGCCGCTGCATACCACCCGGCAAACATGCGGCTGGCCGCGCCTGATGCGGGAACAAATTTTACCATTTTGTGTCCGTAGGCCTCGGCGTCATACAGCCGAATGAGGCGCCTGCGTTCCGCGGGGCTCAGGGAACGGATGCCGTCACCCGGAACACAGGGGCGCACAAGCGTTAAAGGGCTGAAGCCGCGCCGGTAAGCTTCCAGTTGTTTTTTCACGTCGGACGGCCGCAGGCCAAGCGATCGGATACGGCGCAGATCCTGCGCGTTAAAAAGATTGTTACTCACACCGGAACGAGGGCTCACGCGTTACACCTCCTGTTCGGCGGCAGGCCGTTTATCTGAAAAACGTGTCGTAGATTCCCACCACCATGATGAAGAAAATCAGCACGGGAACAACATACCGAATCAGCAAAGCCCACCACAGGCCGATCATGAACCGTTTATGGCCTTTATTGACTTCGGCAATCGCGTGTTTGGCGCCCCACACATAACCGGTGAAAACGGCCATCATGAAGCCTCCCACGGGCAGGAAGATGCTGTTGGAAACCCAGTCGTAGGTGTCGAGCAGATCCTTGTTCAATCCCGGGAAAGAGAAGTCTTTCAGGACACTGTATCCCAGCGTCGCCGGCAGCCCCACGATAAAAATGACCAGACCCATGACAACAGCGGCTTTTCTTCTGGACCAGTCTTTTTCATCCATCAGCCAGGCGGTCACCACCTCCAGCAGGGAAATGGCTGACGTCAGGGCGGCAATGCCCAGTAAAATGAAAAAAAGGACGCCGAAAAAAGCGCCCAGAGGCATTTGCGCGAAGACGGCCGGCAGGGTGATAAAGGCAAGCCCCGGACCCGCGCCCGGTTCGAACCCAAGGGCAAAAATGGCGGGAAACAGGGCAAAGCCCGCCAGCAAAGCCACACCGGTATCCAGCCCCGCCACCATCATCGCATTGGACGGAATTTCATCCTTGTCGTCCAGATAGCTTCCGTAAGTCATGATGGCGCCCATTCCCAGGCTCAAAGAAAAAAACGCCTGCGCCAGAGCGGCCAGCAGCGTCCGGCCCGTCACTTTGCTGAAATCAGGGCGCAGGTAATAGACAAGACCTTCTTCCGCGCCCGGCAGCGTTACCGACCGGACGATCAGGACAAGTAAAAGCACGAAGAGAAGAGGCATCAGAATGATCGACCATCGCTGGATGCCTTTGACGACGCCGGCGGCAATAATGCCGACTGTTAAAATCATGAACAGGGCCTGCCAGAGAATCGGCTCCCACACGCTGCTGATATGATCCTGAAAAACACGGGCATGATCAATTCCCGGAACAACTGTGGCGACAACGACTTTGTATATGTAGGCCAGCGACCAGCCGGCAACGACTGCATAGTAGGAAAGAATAATGAAGCCCGTAAAAACACCCAGCGCCCCCACCAGCCACCAGGGGCTGTTCGGAGCAAGAACCTTAAAAACCCCAACGGGATCCCGCTGGGCCGCCCGTCCCAAAGCCATTTCATTGACAACCAGCGGATACCCCAAAAGCAAGACGGCCAGAAGATAGATTAAAATGAATGCCGCCCCGCCGTGCTCGCCGGTCATGTAGGGAAACCGCCAGATGTTTCCCAGCCCGACGGCCGATCCCGCGGTGGCAAGAACAAAGCCTGCCCTGGTTGCCCAGTGCTCCCTCTTTTTGTTTGCGTTATTCATTGGTTTTTCCCCGGTCCCCGCGCTTTTTCCGCGGAAGACATTTTTTCGCCGCGAACTATAGGAATTTCCATGCGGGGTGTCAAGGCAAAACCGTGGAGAGGACGGAGCCGGGCAAGGATTTTATAAAACCAGAAAACCAGGCATTCAATGACGGATCAACCGGAAAAAGCATTGAAAGTGAACCCTGAAGCATTTTTCAATCATCCGCGTTCCGCTTTTTCCAAATCCTCCCGTGCGTTCCGCTCAAAGGACGCCGTGAGGTAATCCAGCGTTTTGGGGAGCGTCAGCTCCATGCTGAAAAAAATCTGCAGTTGAATGTCCAGATGGTTAGGTTCGCACCGCAGGAGGTGGCCGCCCGCCGAGAGGGTCTTGTCGATGAAATGAAAATGGTATCCCGGCACACTGACGGACGGAACAAAGGAAGGCGTGTAAAATCCGACCAGATGGCCTTCAATATTTTCGAAATGACGGATTTTCTGGTGGTGCGTCGCTTCCGCCAGCGGGCGGTAATTTTCGGTTCGCGGAACAGAGCGCGTCTCAACCGACGCAAACGAACCTGCCATGTGAATGGCATAAAACATATTATCGGACGGAAGAATGTGCCGCAAACGCTCCATGAATGCCTCACAGGATAACGGCCCAAAGATTTCTTCGGTAAGCATGGGTTTGAAGCGGCAAAGAACGGCAAACGGGGTTTTCATCTGTCCGTCAACGGGGAAGGCGTTTCCGTCAAGATCGAGCTGGAAAAAGGAACCGTTGAGAGCGATCATTTCCCCGTCCAGGTGATTGAATGTGCCAATGCCGAAATCCCCTTTTTCTTTCAACCGTTCGAACGTGATATCATCCCGGTAAAATCCTTCCAGCAATGCATTAATGGGGCTGCTGATGTAAAGCATGCATGGCCTCAAGCAAGCAATTGGATTGGTGGATCACTCATCATTGCCCCCTGCCCTCTCTTTATACCGGGATGGGAGCGATCACCTGCGACGAGGCAAACACCCAGGTGATGATGAGTGAATTCAGTATTGCTCCCGCATAGACCGTGCCGGTCAGCTGGTGCATCCATGTCGATAGCGCCGCGGTAACGGCAAAAAGTATTACAATGGGGAACAGGTTGATGACAAACGCCACAAAGAGGCCGTTGGGACCCACAAACGGAACGAACCCGGTGGTCCATAACGGGACATATTGAACGGCCAGGAACAGAACAAGCGGCAGACACAAAGCAAGGCTTGCGTACCCGGAGCGCGACGCCAACGTCGCAAGCCATCCATTGTCGGCGGGACGTCGTATCTGGCCGTGAAGAAAAGCGCCGGTTACAAGGAAACAGAACAGGACAAAGGGCCAGTAGAGGAGCATCATCCCGGCGCGATACGGCGTCAGGTCGTTCATAAACGGATAGACAAAGCGGTAGTTGACGATGAATGCTTTCTCGGCGACAAATTCCACGGCGTACATAAAAGAGAAAAGCAAAGCACAAAGAAGAAAAGCTTTTGCCAGGGCGCGCCGGTCGAGATGAAAGCCTGTGTCGGAAAAAGAAACGCCCAGGTCGGAAAGCATGACACCCTGCGTTCGAGCCCTCCTTTTATACCACCGGCGGAAAAGAACAAGCCCGATGACATTGACCCAGAGAAGCCACCAGACGATGGCATTGACCATCATCATGGGAAAAGCATGATGGATCGGCGCCACGTATTTGTGTATGCCGAAGAGCGCCAGAATCAGCGGCAGGTAGAGCCACAGCAGGATGCCGTTTATGGAGGCATAGAGCGTGTAATCCTTCATCGTACATTGGTATCGGTCCCGGCGGACGCGTCGGATCGCGGCAAAAAAGGGAAGTCGGATCAGGATGAGGGCCAGCGGAAAAAGCGAAGCGAATCCCGCAAGCATGGCAGCCAGCGTTGCCCTCTCCTTAATCTGCCAGATCTGTGTGCGCGCATCAATCCATTTCGCGGGCGGCGGATTCAATGCCGCTCTCAACCATTCGACCGTTTCTGCAATGGCTTCGGCGTTATGGGATTCCTGCACGTGGGTAATGTGGGGCACAAACACGCGGCGGGCGGTTCCCCGGCTGAAATCGCCGTAAGTGGTGGATAGTTTCGGATGGGCAACGCCAAAGACCTTTGCTGTCCGCTGTGTGGACATCCACTCCTTTTCGATATCTCTCGTCCCGGTCATCCGACCGCGAAATTCATCATACTGGCCGATGATCATGAGCATGTTTCGCGGCATCTCAGGCGTCGCCTCCGCCGTGTAGCCGTATCCCGTGATAACGGTGGCCGAGAGCTTCGGGTCGTCAAGCGCAACAAGGTAGGCTATCTCCGCGCCCAGGCTGTGCCCCATGATCCCGACCGAGTCCGGTCGGACATAAGGAAGGGATTTCAGAAAGGCAACCGCGCTTGCGCCGCCATAGGTGGGATCGAACCCGGGATCGGAAGGCTCGCCCGGCAGGCCGGAGTGTCCGCGTCCGATTGCATCGATGTTCAGCACCACGATCCCACGGCGGGAGGTCTCGATTGAATAGGCGTCGCCCGTTTCCCGGTTGTTTTGGTAGCCGTGGATGTAAACCATGCCGGGTATGGGATTGTCACGCGTTGCGCCATCGGGAGCAAAAAGCTTTGCCCGCACCGGGATGCCGTTCCCGTTTTTAAAATAGACATCCGATACCCTGACGGCGTCGAACTCTCTCTGGGTGAGAGATGCGGTGATGATCGATGCAGCCGAAAGCAGGATGCAAATCGACAAAACAATCCATGCGCCTGCCTTTTGTTTTGGTGCAACCAGTTCAATGATGGACATTGCAGCCTCCCGCCATGCATACCGCCGATAGAATTGATTCTTTTTTTCAAAATCCGGGATACTTCTTCCGCCATACAAAAAGGGTGCAGAGGTCATTCCCTTTGCACCAGATTTGCACCGAACTAAAGCAAGCCAACCTATAAATAATATTGATTTTCTGGTGGAGGCGGCGGGAATTGAACCCGCGTTCCACCATGTAACTATAAGATTTAATTAAGTGTAAATTGGTAATGGTAAAATATTGGTAAAAACCGTGATAAAAAAACGGGGTTGAACGCAGCGCCGTAAGCGCTGCTCCGGTGTAGTAACGGGTTACAAAATTATTCATTGACTTCTCCATAAGCCATTTTCATAAGCTCTCTAAGAAGTGATTCATGTTTTTTTATGTCACCTTTCCCAAGACGAATTCTGTAACGCCCCCATCTGCTATCATATTCCATAATATCAATACCGGCCTCCTCCAATTTTGCTTGGATTTCATCAGTACGTTCAATCCGTGGTTCAAAACGCACCCAATCTTTTTTTGGACGGAAAATAGCAAAATTTTTTGGTTGGCCACTTTTTGTAGCAATACCGATATAGAATTTATTGTATTTGAGTACCAAGTCTGGCGCGATCTCATTTACTAATTTCATCAGAAAATCTGTAATTTCCAATGTACCTTTTGTGCCGCGCTTTTCCCAGTACGATCTATCTGTTACCTCTTGGCCCTCTTCATCTTCATCAACTAGACCTAGACGCATTTCATTTAAAACTGTTGTGAAGACAAGTGATACTTTATCATCTAACCTGAATGCTTGCATTTGAATAGCAACAAGTGGAATAAAGCCATTAAACAAGCTTATAACATTTAAAAACCTACCCGTAATTTCCTCCGCCACAAGCACGGCAGTATGTTCATATTGCGGATAAAGCTTTCTTTCGATGTCCCAATACTCTATCGTCCGAATAATGTGTGATTCATCCGATTTCCCAAGCTGGATTTCTATTTCATAACGTCTATTTGATTCAGCGTCTTGACATAAAATATCTAGACGTCCTCCTTGAGGATGAATTCGTTCTTTGTCTTTCAAGATTAGATCACCAAGGCCAAGAAGAGATGGATCTTCTGCGATTAGCTTTTGTACCCATCTTTCGTTCAATTCTTGGTGTCCTTTGAGTATGATGCGTTCTGGTTTTGCATACTTTAATGTACTCATGAAGTTCTCCTTTCGGGCTTTTCCGTTGATTTTATTATGATCCTACAGTATCCGATAAAGAATGAAAAGGTTGCCCATAAATCATGCTATGTATTGAGTAGCTTTGCTTTTTGCCTTTCGAACTCCTCAGGTGTTAATACACCTGAGTCTTTCAAATCTGACATTTTTTTCAGTTCATCAGCAAGCGATATTGCTTGATTGACTGGATGAAGAGTTCCAAGTTTAGCAGCTTGTGCCTGCTGCTTATCTTCCATATCCGCTCTTTTAATTAATACTTTTATTAACCCGTGGCACTGTCGTGCGCGTTGCAGAGCTTGCTGATAAGCGGGATCATCCTTTTTTGTTGCAAAATGAAGATAGTTTATGTCAAAAATGGGTTGCCTTGTATCATTTATTGTTAGCCGAACATCTATCCTGCTCACAGTGCCTTCGTGTTTTGTCTTTTGTGAATCCCCTGCAATAATTGCTTTATCTTCGAATACTTCCACTCCCAATATTTCTTTATAAAAGATGACACGAAATTCGTTACTGGCATAATTTATCAAGCAGACTTTCTTCTTCTCTTCATCTATTGCGAGGCCAACAAGATCATCTACTCCCATAATTACCTGTGTTGCTTCAAAATCAGGAAGGCAAGTGAGGGGATCTTTATATGCAGCTATCATTTCTTTATTTATGGAATCATATTTTCGATAAACTTTATATGCTCCCCAAAAACTCAAAAAAATAACAATTAAATATGATAGCCCTACCAGAACAAGCACAATATTCTCAGGCACGCTTGTCGTCTTAATATTAATTACTACATCGAGGATAAAGGTTTGCAGCATAAGCCCTGCAATTAATATGAGAAGCCATATAATGACTGCGCGCATAAAAGGTGAATGTTTTTTTGGTAAATGTTTTTTAGCTGGATTAGGCATCACTAATTCTCCCTTTTTTCTTTGTGGACGAATCATAAAGAAATAAAATATCGCAAAAATAACCACCATCATGATGATAAAGCTCCAGTCGCCGAAACCACTTGTTGAACTGGTTGTACCAGGATTTCCTCCCACTGCGTAAACTAAAGATATTATCATCGTTCTCTCCTTGGTTTTTAAATGTTGTCATCAGCAGTGAATAAAATACAGTTAATAATAACAGAACTCTATGGATAATTCACGTCCAAAATTGCGCATTAATGACACGTTATCAGTAATCCAGACTATCCATTCAGCATCAAGATTTAAAGATGGAGACGGTAATTTTAACCCACTTAATTGTTCCTGTTTTGTCTAAACATACTGTTTGAAAGACGCTATCCAGACCAATTTTTTCAAAATAACATTTAAGGAAGCTATGCACCAATCGGATAAATCATATTTTTGTCCAGTTTAATATTATAGAAAAGCGCGCTCCGGGGGGCGCCGGTAGAGCGACCTGGCCGGAGCAAGCGAGCAGCGGTGCGATGAACTCGCTTCGTATCTTTTCCTTTGTCAACCCTAAAAACCCCGAGAAAACGAGATGTTAAAAAACATACAAGGAAGGGGATTTGATTTTGAAAAAAAGCCTTGACATAAAAGTACGCTTGGTGTACTATACGTACAAAATACGTCATGTATGAAATGTGTTTTAATATTAATTATCAAAGGAGGTACATCATGGTTGAAGAAAATAAAGGCCGAAAAATTACATTCCATTGTCCGGATGATATTGCTGAAAGATTAGATAAACTCGCTGAAATTAGCGGAACCCCAAGATCAAGGTTGGTTTTGAATATGGTAGTCAATGGCATTGAATTTCTTGAATCCACTAAGAAGGTCGGAATTTTAAGTTTATCCTTACTGTTAAGGGACGCCGGGGAAAAGCTTCAAGAGGTCAGTAAAAAGTGGAGGGAAAAAAAATCAATCAGCGATTTGAAAATTGAATAAAAACGAAAGCCCAGCCATGTTGGAGCATGACTGGACTTTCTAAATCACCAGAGGGCATTAGCTTAGCGGCATCATGCGTCAGAAGTGATCTGATGTGAATTATAGCATCATATCCCCCTGTGTCAACAAAAGCCTTCTGGAATCAAATTCAGGAGGTTTTTTTATGAATGCTGTGGGGTCCAGCTTACCAGTTGTCAAACCTTATTTTCTATCCGGCAAGGGATATAGCGACAAAAACCCGGGGCCGTTCCTACGAGCCAGCGGGTTTTTGTCGCCCAATAATCCATCTACTGAAAACGAGATCGAACAAATGGAATTTAAATTCAGTTCAGAGGCCGTATCTTCCGCTCTGGCCCCTATTCTTGCTTTTAAGTCAGACCAACGGTGGATAGATGAAAATTCAATAATTCCAGTATCAGGAAAAAAGTGCTCATGCAAATCGGTATGGTGTCCTGTTTGCTTTCGCTCGCGTTTTCATAATCGGATAGTTGAAATCTTTTCTCCGTATGATTGGCAATCGACACGACACATCATTCTTACTGTTGACCCTGAGTTATACAGAAGCCCATCGGCGGCATTAGAGGACATAAGAAAACGACGGTTTGTTGGCGAATTTATCAGAAGGCTGCGGCGTGGCGTAAAGGTAAAAATCGGCTCCCGATGGGTTTGGCAATATAAGCCGATTGATGTTCTCCGCTGGGCCTGGTTCCTTGAATTTCATAAAAACGGATTTCCTCATTATCATGTATTCATTCAGACACCGGTAAAAGGTTCAGCCGGTATGATCGGCGGCGATTTCCTTCGCGACTGTTGGAAAATAGCAAAGATCGTCAAGGAAACATATTTTCATAATGAAGGACATTTCCGGCAAATGACCGGTTATTATGCAGACAAAGGTTACTTTGAAAAGGGGAAAGAATATCAAGGGCGGCTTCTGGAAGATATTTTAAATAACATCAAAGAGAAAATCAAAAGAATGAAAAGCTCCGAAAAGCGTTTTCAGGAAAAAAGAAAACCTACGGAAGAAGAGATCGAAGAAAAAAATTTTAAAGAATGTATGACCTTCTTTGATGAAAAACATGGCTGGTCGATTTCTGATGAAGAAAAAAATGAATTTGTTTCAGAACTGGAAGAAAGAATTGATGACGCTGAAAAACGGGAGGTCAACTATAGGGCAATAATCGCTAATTGTGGGGCAAAAACCTACGTGGAGCTTGATATTGCTGGATATCGTATAGCGGTCATCTGTGATGTACCCTGGAAGAAATGGAAAGAAAAAGCCGGAATATCTTATGAAAACAATAGAGGCTACATATCCAAATTGACAAAGGATGAAATATTAGAACTTTTAGCCTCTGTTGTCCGGGTTGTGTCAATAAAAAAATATCAAGACATTGATAAAGCTGTTCGTGAACGGTTACGGCAAATCAATAATGCCAAAGCGTGGGCGGATTCACTCTATATGAGAGACTAACGTTTATGTTGAAACTGGGGCAACTAAAAAAATGACATTGACCGCCGAAAGAAATATGTTACCCTTCCCTCACCTTATTGGAGGTGAACTTTGTATGAAGGGCGGCATATATTCCGAGCAAAGATGTCCAATTTGCGGGGGCAAGCTTGTTGATAATCATATCAACGGCCTTGTTTGTCCTAACCACAAAACAATTCATGCAAGCCGGTTCAGCGTAGTATTCGGTAAGGTTCACAAAAGAACCAAGTCATATGATGCTGCATTTCGAATATTAAACGGGTTCCGGTTCAAGACTGACGAGCATACATATGATGAGCGGGATTACAAGCGTGACAATCCTCTAGGCTTCATAAATATGTCAGAGAAGTTTCTTGAATATGCGAAGCCAAAGACCGCCCACAATATGCGCCCTCATATCCGACACGCACAGGACTACTTTAAAAACAGAAACGTCAAAGATTTGAAATGCGGAGATTTTGAGGACTTCTTAAAAACACTCCCTCTATCCGACAAAACCAAAAACAATATTATCGGGACGCTCAAGGTTTTTTATCGATGGATGAAACGGAGACAAGACATATTTGATGTTCCGGAATTTCCGGTTGTTGAGTATCAATTAGGATACCGAAAAACGGTCGATAAAGAAACTCAATATGCCATCATTGATGAATTAAAGAGGATCGCTCCGGTAAAAGTTTACCTCGGTATTAAATGGCTTGCTACTTATATCTCGATCAGGCCGGCTGAAATGATCGGATTGAAGGAAAGCAATATAGACCTAGGCAATGGGCGGCTTTATTTTCCTACTCCCAAAGAACGGCAATTTAAGGACGTTCCTATTCTTCCAGATGATGTAAGAATCTTTAAAGATTTTACATTTTCCGATTTTGCGACTACTCCCTTCTTTCGGCACGATGGAGGGCTTCAAGGGACAAAAAAAGATCAACCCTATGGATTAAAATATTTTTATAAATGGTGGGTGAAGGCTTGCAGCAATTTAGGAATTGAAGGCGTTGATCTTTATGGCGGAACGCGGCATTCATCAGTAAGGGCTTTAAGACGCTATCATTCGCCGGAAGAAATCAAAGAGGCGGCAATGTCGAAAACAAACAAAGCATTTGAACGATACATGGGACAAGCCAACGATGATGATATTTTGTCTATTTATCGAAAAAGCGCCAAAGTAATACCGATTAACGAAACTGGTAAGGAACTGGTAACGCTTTTTGAGGGGCAAAAAAATGCTAAGTAATCGAAATTACTTAGCTGTTTTGGTGGAGGCGGCGGGAATTGAACCCGCGTCCGAAAACCTTCCGCTGGAGCTTCTACGTGCGTAGCCTTCGTTTTAGAACCTTCGCGCGGCTTGCTCCCAAAGGCAGGAT
>Ga0208459_1004280_pt1 | contig 10714 bp, 9 predicted proteins | sample AD_UKC087_MetaG_FD_184433 | JGI IMG/M metagenome (GOLD analysis project Ga0208459, IMG submission 184433) | Active sludge microbial communities of municipal wastewater-treating anaerobic digesters from USA - AD_UKC087_MetaG (SPAdes) (version 2) | ecosystem: Engineered > Bioreactor > Anaerobic >... | reverse complement strand
GTATGACAGTAGTGAAGCACTAAAGATTATTCGACCTGATGTTTTTACTAAAGGTGGAGATAGAGTATATCCTCCTACAGGACCTTTAGCTATCGATGTAGCAGCTTTAGAAGAGGTAGGAGCAAGGACAGAATATAACGTAGGAGATCCAAAAGCATGGTCTAGTTCTAACTACCTACAGGAATGGGTTGATTTTGTAAACACACAACAGGCCTGACCTAGGTCTGGCCTTCGTTCAGAACTTTTTAATAAGTTCAACATCTTTACTTCTTACATACCTTTTTGAGGTGTGTGTTCCTGTGTCTGGACTTGTAAGATGGACAGTCCACAAAAGTCGAGGGCTAGGAAGCCTTTTGGCATGTGCATAAACCTTGAGATTAAAATTTTCTTACCGTGGGGCAGACCTAGGCCAGACCTCTAAGATTGTTTGAGGTACATATATATGGAGTTTGCAGCTACTGCACCTTCACTTGCAGCTGTTACAGCCTGTTTTAGATAGTTTGAATTTGTAGTACAGTCTCCTGCAGCCCATATACCTTCCATATTTGTTTTCTGTTCTTGATCTACAACTATATAGTTATGGTCATCTATCTTAACACCCATCTCTAATGGGAGAGTGATATTAGGTTCAGAACCAATCTCTATGAAAATACCATCTAATTTAAGGCTCTCAGAGCCATTGTAAGGCTTAGAAAGCTTTACACCCTCTAATCGTCCATTACCATTAAGTTCAGTCAATAGGGTTTGATATATAATTTCAATATTCTCTTTCTCTTGTGCTTGAGAAGCCCATGTAGGTTCTCCTCTTAGTTCATTACCTCTGTAGATAATATATACCTTCTCAGCAATATCAGAGAGCATTACAGCAGCCATAGTTGCAGCACTACTACCTCCAATTACTCCAACTGTCTTACCTCTGTAAAACATAGCATCACATGTAGCACAGTATGATACTCCTTTCCCTAAATATTTATCTTCACCAGGTATAGCCAATTTATTCCTATCTGTACCTGTAGCTAATATTACTGTTTTAGCTTCGTATACCTTTTCATTATCAGATGTTAATTTGAATATATCACCATCCTTTTGTATATCAACAATACTTTCATTAACTATCTCTCCACCTTCCTTTTTAGCATGGTTGTACATCTTCATACCTAATTCCATACCAGTAATTTCTTCATATCCGGGATAGTTACATATTTTATGACCTTCTGTAATAGTACCACCTGGTGTTTTACCAAATACAATATTTTTTAGTTTGTATCTACTTGAATATATACTTGCACTTAGTCCTGCTGGTCCTGTTCCGATTATGGCTATATCATAGAGGTTTTTCATTTTTATATATGTTTTAAATACAACTTAGACAGATGTATTTTAACATAGATATGAATATGAATGTGTAAAAAGATTTGGAGAGGAACCGTACACACAAATGAAATGTTAGCATTAAAGCTAGTGTACGGTCCTTCCAAAAGGTCTATGCTGTTATTTTTTCTTTGTTAAGGTCACACAGTGACCTTCAATTTCCCAGTAATAGTCGCCTCGCGACTTGAATATACCGGGTTCATTACCCGTACATATTTTTTTATTAGGATCAAAAAAGAGTTCCAAAGAGGAACTCCATTCTCCCCACTCTGTCCAACATATACTTGGATAGTTTATATCGCATCTTTGGATACGATATGACCCTAAATACTTGGGGTTATCTTCAACCTTAAAGGTGATTACCTCTGAGTTTATTTTTTTGCCTGAATCTTTTTTTGTGCAACAAAAAGTCAAAATTACAGCAAGAAATATAACAACAAATACAAAAAGAATTTCATTTCTTTTCATTTCATCTCCTTCTCCCTACAAAGGGAACTTTATCTTTAATTTTTTAGTTTTTAATAACAGCAAACAAACATCTAAACAAATAAATGCCTATGTGCTGTTATTAAACCTAGGAGAACGATTAGACCTTTTTTAATGAGCAGTTTAGGATCTTTTACAATCCTATAGTATTATACCATGAAATGATAAATAAAAGCAACTTAATGGAAATATGTTTATGATATTGGGAGGGCGGCAATCTCCATCGTAATACTTAGAAAGTATCCCGCAGTAGAGCCTTTCTGCATTTCAATACCATTACTACTTAATTATACCATTTCTAAGTAATCTTCTCTACACCCCAATTAAGGGTATTAGTAAGTATAGTAGGGGAATCTTTTCTAACAATAACCATATATTCAAACATAACAGCATTACCACCATTAACAGTCCTAGCACTCCAATCATCTTCTTCAACTATAACACCATCAACATCATCTACAACCTGACACTCAATACAGATAACCATACCATCCTCTAGGAGAGAACCTGTACCTCTCTCGCCAAATGCAGGTATCTCTGGATACTCATGTAAACTCTTACCAATACCATGTCCTACATATACACTCAAAACATTAAAACCATTTCTTTTAGCTTCCTTCTCCATCTCATAACCTAGATCTCCTGTTCTATTACCTACCACAGCCTTAGGTATTGCATTTTCAACTGCTTTTCTACCAGCAAGAAGTAATTTCATCTTCTTTTCATCAGCCTTACCTACACACCATGTCCAACAATGATCTGTATACATCTTTTTGTATACAATTCCAAAATCAATAGATACTAAATCTCCTTTTTTAAGTGGAATATCCTTAGGAATACCATGTACAGCAACATCATTAACAGAAATACATGTATTATGGTAATAGTCTTTAACCCTCTTAAAGCTAGGATGAACCATATACTCTCTACAAAGTTCTCTAGCATACTCATCAATCTCAAGAGGTGTTACACCCTCTTTAACCATATCTCCAAGCTTAGAGAGTATCTCTACTGATATCTTAGCAGCTTCTGTAATTAAATTTTCTTCTCTATTGTTTTGTATTATCACACTTGCATTATACAAAAAGAATAAGAAAACCCCAAACAAAATAGTAAAGAGAAAAAATGGTTTATGATAGGAAAGGACTGCACAAGATTGTACTTAAATAGCAAGCAGGGCGTCTACCTCCGCCTTGTGTATATTATTTCAATACAGCAGAGGGTGTTACCCTGCTTCCTACCCATTATTATATCAAAAAACAGATAGAAATACTAATCCCCAATAATATATAACTCACTAACAGCCCTAGTAACTCCTGTATACAACCATCTCCTCCACATATCATCATCCATTTTAGAAAATCTCTCTTCAAAAAGTATAACCTTCTCGGCTTGACTACCCTGTGCCTTATGTACAGTTAAAGCATAACCAAAATCAAAAAGATTAATATCTCTACTAACATTCCTTAATGTCTCTCTCTGTCTAAATTGTTCAATTGATATAGGGAGGTGGAAGACTTCATCCTCACCATCAAAAAGGATATCTGTTTGATAATATTCCAACATATCAGCTACAGATACCTTCTCAATTGATTGTAAAGTACCAATCATACCGTTAAATATACCTAACTCTGCATTATTCCTTAAACATATAACTCTGTCTTGTATCTGAGGTTGAGGAGATTCAAACTCAAGCAGCTGTCTAATTCCATCATTTATCTGGTTCCTAGTATGATTGTATCCAACTAAAACCATCATATTCTCGTTGTATGAAGATAGTTGGTCTGTAAAGAACTCCATAACATCCTCATCCTCTCTAGAGAACTTCTTTACATGTCTACCATACTCCATATTAGGAATTTCTCCGTACTTTCTTGCCATCTCTGAAATTACAACAATTGGATTATCCTTCTCCTGTCTATATATCTCTTCTAACCTCAACATCGGTTTTAACATCAGATTAAACTTACCTCCAACAGGAGGTAGTTGTCCATGATCTCCAACTGCTAATATCGGTTTCTCAAAAGAAAGTAAATCTTGCCAAATATCACTAGACACCATAGATGCCTCATCTACAATGATTAAATCATATTCAAAATCATCTACAGATATCTTCTCCCAACCGATAACATTATTGTCTTCATCTACAATTGCTTTGTATATTAACCTATGGATTGTACCTACATAGTCTGAACGTTTTAATGAACCTGTTTCTTGAAGTTTCTTTCTCAATACCTGAGATGCTTTACCTGTATATGAACAATATGCAATACTAATATCTTTGTACTCCTTATGAAGTTTTTCATTAAGATATCCAAGTATCGTAGTCTTCCCTGTACCAGCATAACCTCCCAAAGTAAGATATGGAATCTTTTTCTTCTTGTACCAATCTAAAATATCTTTGATAATGTTCTTTTGTTTTACAGAAAGTTCAAAATCCATATCATGAGTATACATTAACTATTGTCTTCTAACCACAGTACTGGTATTCTGTTGAGATGAATGAAAAATTTCTCTTTTTTGATACAGAAACAACAGATGTACAAAGTAAAGACATAATCCAACTAGCTTTTGTGACTAGTGATGGGAAAGAATTTAATGAATATTTTAAACCAGAGCAGAAAATTTCTTTCGGAGCTATGGCTGTTCATCATATTACTCCAGAATTTTTAGAAGACAAACCACTATTCAAATCAAAAATGATGCAAGACAGTTCATCTATGACACTCTTTTCAGAAATTTCTCTTAAAGAGTATCTGAATAATTTGGCTCAAGAATATATCTGGGTAGCACATAATGTGGAATTTGATATGGAAGTATTAAAGAAGAAAGGTGTAGAAATTCCTAAATATATCTGTACTCTAAAAGTTGCTAGAAATATCTTTGGAGAAGAAGATGGAAAACGAGATTTAGAAAGCTATTCTTTACAGTATCTCAGATATTACCTCGGACTATACAAACAAGAGAAACAGGATGGTGAAATTACTGCACATGATGCATTAAGCGATGTATTAGTTCTTAAGAATCTTTTTGAATATATGAGAAAAGTATCAACACTTTCTACCGAGAATATGATGATTATCTCTAAAGAACCTCAGTATATGCGTACACTTACTTTTGGTAAATATGCAGGGTATTCATTAGAAGATTTGGTTAAGATTGACAGAGAATATCTAGAATGGCTTAAAGAAAATGCTAGTGATAAAAAGGATTTAGTGTACAATATAGACAGGGTGCTCAGTTTAGGTTAGTATATTGTTAATGAAAAACAGTACATACAAAGGACAAGCATTGGCGATAATAATGGTTGTTTTGGTTGTTTCCTCCATCATTGGTCTTTCAATATTCACCAGATCAATAAGAGATAAAAGGGCAACCATACAAGAAAGAGATTCAGCAGAAGCGTATGAAATAGTTGACTCAATATTAAACAACATGCTTTCTCATTCAATTGAAGATTGGGAAGAAGCAGGTATGGTGAAGGGGGTTGTATATAGAGAGAAGGATGGAGTTGAAGAGATAACAGACAAATTAAGGAACCTTCAATCCTACCTTGCTCTACAATCTACTACAATCTGTCCATTAAAAGGAACAAATAATGAGTATACACTTTGTTTAAATGATACAAATTCAGATACTGTTTTTGATGTGGAACCTGGGCATGCCTTTACATTTGTTGTTGGAGAAGAAAATATTAATCCAGGTTGTATTATTGGAGTTAATTTTGTGGGTAATCAATCCAACAACACAGGATTTATGATCAATTACATAAATAATGATGCAGGAAACAACATCAAAGAATATGACTATAGCGATGCAAAGACATATTGTTTCAAAATAGGTGAAAAAGATGAGTGTAATGACTTTCGCAAATATGAAGGTGTAACAAAATTTGATCCAAGCGATACACTTGAAGTACCAATAAATCCAGGAGTAAATAGAATACAACTAATTGCTATAAACGAAAGAATTAGACTACGATATACTCCTGTTAATTGTCCAGCAAATATGTTTGATAGGTTTTCTCTAAAAGCCTCTGCTACATGTAATAATGTATATAGAGCTAAAGAGGTTTTATTGCCAAAAATTAAATCTAACTACTCTCTATTTAATTATGTTATATTTAATGGCATAGGTTCGATGCTTACTTCACAATAATTCTAACTATGTATTTAAACAGAATATCAGTAAAAATTGGGGGAGAATCTGGCCAAGGAATAAATACTGTTGGTCGAATGTTTACTCAATCAGTAAATAGATTGGGACTATCAACCTTCTCGTCTAGAGAATATCCTTCATTAATAAAAGGTGGTGTCGCCTCATACCAAGTAGATGTGTCCAACAAAGAGATATTTACCTCTGTTAAAAAACACCATATTCTCTGCTGTATGTCAGAGAAATCTCTACATAGATATCTACCAAATGTATTAGAAAATGGAGTAGTAATATATGATGGAGAAGAGTTAGAGTTTAGCCCAGAGGAAGACATAGAACTTCAAAAGAAGAATATTCACGTAATCTATTTAAATTCAGAAAAGATTGCCTTAGAAAGTGGTGGTACTAAGATAATGGCAAATGCAGTACTACTTGGCTTCATCTGGAAACTTCTAAAACAAGATTCAGAAATATTAATAGAAGAGGTACTAGAGATGCTCTCTGATAAAAAAATAGATGAGGAAGCAGAGAAAAAATGTCTCTTAGCAGGATATAACAATCCTCAATACCGAGACAATTTAAGTGAAGCTATAGATTTACCAAAACCACTACAAACAAATAGAAAATTGTTAATTACTGGGAATGAAGCTATTGCTCTAGGTGCACTAGCAGGAGGTATGAGAGCTTTTTACGGATATCCTATGACTCCTGCGACCTCAATTCTCAAATTCTTAGGGGAAACTGCACATGAGACTAATATTGTATTTAAACAAGCAGAGAATGAAATTACAGCTGCACTGATGGTAATGGGTAGTATGTATATGGGTACAAGAGCAATGACTGCTACCTCAGGGGGTGGCTTTGACTTAATGATTGAAACAGTATCATGCTGTGGTATTAGTGAGACTCCATTTGTAGTTGTTTTAGCTCAAAGAATAGGGGCAGGTACAGGAGTACCAACATGGACAGGCACAGGAGATATTAACGCAGCAGTAAAAGGAGGACATGGTGATTTCCCAAGATGTGTAATATCAGTAAGCGATGCAGAATCTAACTTTGTTTTGATACAAAAAGCCTTTAATATTGCAGATAAATACCAACTACCAGTTATTGTCCTCTCCGAGAAACAAGTAGCAGAAGCAATATACTCAATCGAAAAATTACCAACCACAGAGAAAGTTGAAAGAGGTTTACAACAAGGAGAAAACAGGTATGAGATAACTGATTCTGGAATATCACCAAGATGGGTACCACAAAAAGATTTTAAACCATATATACATACAAGCGATGAACATACAGAAGACGGACAATCCACAGAGAATGCAGAAGAAGTTAAAGCTATGTCAAAAAAAAGAGAAAGAAAAATGGAGTCCCTAAAGTCTGAGCTACCAGAACCTCAGCTGTACGGTTCTTCATCTGCTAAAACAATATTTGTGGGATATGGTAGTAGTAAGAATGCACTTTTAGATACGATACAAGAGAGAGATGATATTGCATATTTACACTATGACTACATCTTCCCACTAAAGACAGAAAAGCTAATGAAATTAGTAGAAGAAGGAAAAAGATTAATACTAATTGAAAACAATCAGAGTGGACAGTTTGGTAAATTAATAACAGAAGAGACTTCATATCAATTCAAAGAGAAGTTACTAAAGTACGATGGCAGATCATTCTGTTTTGAAGATATTTTAGATTATTTAAACAACTAATGGCACTAGATATTAAAGACTACAACTCACCTCATCAACCGACATGGTGTCCAGGGTGTGGTAACTTTGGAATACATATGGCTATGAAAAAGGCCTTAATGGAATTAAATATATCCCCATCAGAAACAGTTATCACTTTTGATATAGGTTGTAATGGAAATGGTGCTGACACAGTAGGAACATATGTATTTAAATCACTACATGGAAGATCTGTTGCTGTTGCAATAGGGGCACATCTTGCAAATAGAAAGTTTACAACAATTGCAACTATTGGAGATGGTGGGTGTTTCCATGAGGGATTGGATCATATTGTTAACGCAATCAAATCAAACTATGACATTACAATACTCATTCACAACAACCAAAACTTTGCACTTACAACAGGACAAGCTACAGTCACAACACCACAAGGTAAGAAAATGTATGGATTACCAGAAGGAAAACCTGAAAGAGATATTGATATTAATGCTTTCTTGATGAGTCTTAAACCTACATTTTTTGCGAAAGGATACTCTGGAGACTTATTACAACTTACAGATATTATTAAAAAAGCAATAAAGCACAGAGGATGTAGCATTGTAGAAATATCCCAGCTCTGTCCATCATACAACAGAGAGTGTACACCACAGTGGTTTAATGAAAACATTATCAAACTAGATACTCTAGAAAAATACTCACCTCGTTCAATAAAGGATGCTAACAATATAGTAGAAGAGATGACAAAGACAAAGAAAATATATACTGGTATAATCTATATTGATGATTCTGTTCCTACTTTTTACGACAGATTAGCAAGCAGAAAAGGAGTACTTACAGAAGCATCGGAAGAAGTTAAAGAATACAATATTAATGAACTATTAAAATACTGTAACTAATGGAAACACACCTTTCACCTAAATCAGTCGCTATTGTTGGAGTATCAAATGATCCTCAAAAAGTAGGATCTGTACTACTTAAAAACCTACTTGATGATGGATACAATGGAAAAGTATATCCAATTAATCCTAAGTATGAAGAACTACAAGGTAGAAAAGCATATCCTAATATTCTCTCAGTAGAAGAAGAGATAGATTTAGTATGTATTGCACTACCATACCAATTTGTTGAGGAGATAGTAGACCAATGTGTAGAGAAAAAAGTAAAAACAGTATTAATAATAACTGCAGGATTTAGCGAAACTGGAGAAGAAGGAAAAGAGTTAGAAGAAAGAATAGCAAATAAACTTAGAGGCTCTAATATTAGATTAATTGGACCAAACTGTCTTGGCTTTATCAATAACAAAGCTAAAATTAATCTAACATTTGCTAGAAACAATCCTGGAGATGGAAACATTGCATTCATATCTCAATCAGGAGCATTCTGTACTGCAATACTTGACATGGCATCAGAGAGTAATTCAGGATTCTCACATGTAATTTCAGTAGGAAACAAAGCAGATATTAATGAGAATGAACTGCTTCCATACTTCATTAACAATCCACAAATTAAAGCAATTGCAATATACCTAGAAGAGTTTTCTGATGGTAAGGAATTTGTATCAATTGCTCAGAAATCTAAGAAACCAATACTACTAATTGCACCAGGAAGTTCAGAGAAATCAAAGCAAGCAATATCTTCACATACAGGTTCTCTTGCATCTTCATACGACACAGTACTTGCAGCTGTTAAAAAGGCCAATATTATCTTAGCTGAAAACTCAGAAGAACTATACAAACTTATTGAATTGGTAGATATGGGATACATACCTAGAGGGAAAAGAGTTGCTATTGTTTCTAATGCAGGAGGTCCTGGTATCACAGCTGTCGATAGAGCTGAAATTGAAGGATTAGAGATTGTAGATCTAGGAGAGAAGACAATTCAGAAACTTAAACAGGAATTACCAATAGAAGCATCATTTAACAATCCAATAGATGTCTTGGGTGATGCAAAAAGTGATAGATACGCGTATGCAATTGAAACAGTTCTAGAAGATATTAATGTAGATTCTGTAGTTGTACTACTAACTCCACAACTAATGACTGATATTGAAGGTACTGCCAACGCTATGGTTGATATTGTTAAGAAAACATCTAAACCAGTATATGCCTGTTTCCTTGGTGGAAAAGAAGTAAAGAATGGTTTTAGAATACTCACAGAAAATAACTTACCATGGTTTAATGATGTACAAGAGACAATGCATTTGATTGCAAAACTAGCAAACTTTGAAATGAAGAAAGATTTAAACAAGATTGTTGATAGTGAAAAATATCTTAAGAAAACTAGGAACAAGCGGGATATTCTTGAGCATGTTAATCAAGATGGCACAGTCAAAGTTCTTCCAGATGACCTTGCTATTGCAATTTTAGAAGAATTCAATATCGATATTCCAAAACAATTAGTTACAACTAGTCTAGAAACTGCACGTGATTTTGCCTCTACAATATTTCCTGTAGCAATTAAAGCTACAGCAGAAGATCTAGCACACAAGACAGATCACAAAGGCCTCTATCTTGATCTTAGAACTATTTCAGAATTTGAAGAGAAGTTTACAGAACTAAAAGAAACAATTACAAAGGTAACAGGTAATCCTGCACCATCTATCTTAATACAAGAGATGATTGATTCTAAATTAGAATTCTTCATTGGTGCAAATAGAGAGGGAGATAGCCATATCTATGAGAAAGATGGTCTTGGTTTTGGACATCTACTAGCTGTAGGAAAGGGTGGAGTATATACAGAAATTTATAAAGATATTAAACATATATTAATCCCTGAGACAAGAGAGAAAGCAGATGCAATCCTTTCTGAAACACAAGTGTCTAAGATTATAGATGGATATAGAGGTAAACCTCCTTTAGCAAGAGAGAAGCTATTAGATTTAATAATGAAGATTCAGAGTATGTTAATAACATATCCTGAGATAGTTTCAATGGATATTAATCCTGTTATGCTTAATGAGGATAGGGCTGTTGTAGTAGATATTAAACTATATGTTAAGAAGTAATTCCACG
>Ga0208459_1004276_pt1 | contig 10722 bp, 8 predicted proteins | sample AD_UKC087_MetaG_FD_184433 | JGI IMG/M metagenome (GOLD analysis project Ga0208459, IMG submission 184433) | Active sludge microbial communities of municipal wastewater-treating anaerobic digesters from USA - AD_UKC087_MetaG (SPAdes) (version 2) | ecosystem: Engineered > Bioreactor > Anaerobic >... | reverse complement strand
ATCAATATATGGGGATATACTAAATAACGATTACTTACTTACTTTTTATGATAGAGGGATGATGAAATTGTTTGAGAACATAATTTCATATACTTCAGCACCAACAAAGAATATCCAGATTGAAGAAGGTATATGGATAAATTTGGATATTCCGTCAAAAATAGGGTCAAGAGACTATGTAATCCAAGGATTAGGGGATAGGATAAGGATATATGACCCAAATAATCCTAAAATTGAACTTATTAGGGAAACTAGAGGATTAAATATATATGGAACTCTATCTGGGTCTTCTAAGAACAAATATGTAGTTATTACTAGCTATGGCGCATATTTATCGCCAAATCCCAAGGAGTAATTCTATGTTTAATATTTTTATTAAGTTTAGAAAACACAGAAAGGCGCAAGATATAATCGATAATATAGTTGCACTTGGGATTTTTACCATTGCTTTCTTATATGTCGTTTATGTTTCGGCTAATTCAATAAATCCTGTAATTGAGACTAGCGAGTATGTGGACGTTCAACTAACAGCATTTTCAGCGATAGAGAAAATTATATCAGACCCAACATATGGAATAGTTTCAAGGGACCATGTTGTTTCTTATGATAAACTTGTCGATTTTGCTTCAAGAGAAGATTCTTATATGTACCCAATATGCCCTTTAGAATCTTCAGATAATAGCTATATCTCCCTATTAAAAAAAATAGGGCTTATCGATTATACGAATAAATCTTCAATTTATGATTTACAGATTATGATTTCCTCTACATATATTGTGGCGCCAACTGTAGGGCTGATTAAACAAACTGATATTGATGATTTTAATTACTCTTTGCCTAAAATTCCCATTGTTTATACGCCGGCAGATAATGTCTATTTTAATACTGATACGGTATATATTACAGATAAATCCTATGAATTTTTGGTAGTCGACGAAGATAAAAATGGGGAATATGATCACGTTCTAATTGATGTAAATCAAAACAGAGATTTTCAAGACGAAGTAACAAGAGGATTTTATGGTGTAATCAGCGGCACTAATAATTGTGGATTTATCAAAGATCAGAATTTTAGTTTGGAATCAAAAAAGTATATTATTACAGATATTTATAAATCTGGACAGGGTGTGGAAATTCTAAATATTGATGCTGCAGATAAAATAATTGGCGCTAGAAGAAATTATTCCGACATTGTACTTGTTGTATCTAGATTAGCATTAGTTGATGAGTTTGGAGCATTATCAGAAAAAAGAGTTGTCTTGATTATGTGGGAGGGTAAAAGATTATGCTCTTAAATAATAGGGGTGTGATGAGAACATTCGAGGCGATAATTGCTGCAGTTATCATGATATTGGGAATTTCATTTATTTTGAATTCTCCTGGAGCAACATATTCTGTTAATCCATCATGGGAAGTATTAAATGCTAAGAATACTTCTGAAGATATCCTAGTTGTACTTGAAAAAAGTGGAATAAATAATGAGAGTTTGATAAATCAATTTATCAATAATCCAAATAGTGAAAATATTAAAATAAAATTAGATTCTCTTATCCCTCCAGGCTATACTTACAAGTTTGATATTTATTCGCTTGAGAATATGATATTTATTGAAACATTTGGAGAATCAGTAAAAGATGGGGTAAATTTATCGAATGGTTATGTTGTGGGGAACTCTCTTCAAAATAATTCTATGGTCTGGAAATACCATCAATCGGAGAATGGTTGGCCTGGAGAATATAATTTATATTTTCCTAATGGCAATCCAATTAAAATATATGCTGTCCTCATTGTTGACCAAATTGATGAAGTTTTAGGATACGATACAGTTTATCTTAACTTGGAGGATGTAGACTTTACTTCTTCTTCAACAAAACTTTCTAGTTCAACTCCTTTTAAAGTGGGCGATATTTTAGAATTTGAGAGTCAAAGAGATGGGGTATCATATAACTATACTTACCAAATATCTAACATTGCAAAGGATGGAAATTCTATATCTTTTGCTTTAATTGATGAAACAATCTACATAGACTTTCCCGGTATAAATACAAAAACAGTTTCTATATTTAATCAAGATTTTAGATTCATTCTTAATGAAGCTGGGAGTGTTGATAATTTAACAATTGAAAGAAAAATAAGTGAACCTTCAATCTATGCAACTTATTTAGATGAAATTAAAGAAAACAACTGGGTATACTTCTTGCAAGATCACAATGGATTAGGGTATCGGGGAAAAATTAACTTGATTTCATATAAAGGTACAAGTGGATACATTGCAATTAATCTAGTTCCATTCAGAGATAATATTGCCCATATTGAAAGACCAGGTGAATATGATACAGCAATATCCTCAAAAAGAATAGTATCTTTATCAGATCCAACTGGAACAAGAGCTTATTACGTTTCTTTGATCATGGGGAGGGAAAAATTATGAATAATAAAGCACAATTTTTTATCTTCGCAGCTGTGCTAGTTATATTCTCACTTTTTGTTATACAGTACTCTTTACTATCTTCAAGACAAATATCTCAAACTTTAGAAGATGTACCTTTTTCTGATATTCCATTTATAGCTAGCTATATTGAGAGCTCAGTTAGACAAACCTCAACAAATTCTTTTGAAAATATTTATTCTACGGGAGATCTAACAACAGTTCATAGAGCTTTTTCAAATATTTATTCTGCCCATTATGAAATAGAAGAAAAAGAACTAAATTATTACTTATCTGAACTTGAAGTTGGCAATGAAATTGTTAAAGCCAGCAATATTGATTTTGACCATAATATCCTTGTTACAGGGCCATCAGTTTTTGAAGTGGGCAATTTTAATCGTAAAATACTAATCGATATCACAAAAATTCAAGATACTCCAAAAGCCTATCTCATGCAATCAGATATAGGGCAATTTCGTGTTGAAACTTTAACTGGTGCAAATCCCAGTTTTTTAAACCCATATGTTGTGAAAATAGACTTGAATAAAAACTCAACTTACGAGAAGAATGAAATTTTACTTAGAGAATCAAACTATTCTTCAGAATCTAGGATTATTTATGACAACAAAGCTTATACTATTGGTGAGAGCAGAATAACCTATGGGGGGATAACAAATATTGAAAGCAGAGCCTCTTTTGTAGATACTTATTATTTATTTTTAGGAAACGATGGTAAGAATTACATTCAACTTAGGGATTCAACAGATAAAATAATTAGTATAGATGGTGTATCCAAATTTTATGAAAATGATATTTTTCTGTTTAATGATTATCTAATTAAGATAAATGAAATAAAATATTCAATTAACGGACAAAAAGATGATTATGTTAAATATGTAATTATGAATATACAAATATCTCTACAAGAAACAGAGAGAAGGAGGGAATGGTTCGATCCAGTTGAAGATCCGGGTTTACGTTTTGGTGCTGTTGGATTAAAAGTTCAAAAACAAAACTCACTTTCTTCTTCTCAAATTAATAATGGGGATAAAGTAATTATTTCAACTTTAGTCCATAATGATCTGGAAGGTCCAATAACTGATAAAGATTTAAATAATTCTAAAAATTTAGGAAGTAGACTTAATATTTGGGAAGTATTAAAAATATATCTTGCTGGAGAGGAAGGGGTATTCTATTCTGACAATTCTAGGTATAAATTTAAGATCGATAGTGCAAACGATAGAATTTTAGGGATATATGAAGGAAATGATGAAATTTTGGTGGACATCAAACGTTGTGACCGAGATATTTTAGGGGATCTTATTTGCGTTACCGCATACCCAATTGAAGAAGGATTTGAGTTTGAGTTAGGCGGAGAAGAATACATTGTAAATGACATTTCTTCAACAACAGTAAGTTTCTTGAGAAAAAATAGTACAAAACTTGACGTTAGAATAGATGTAGATGAAAATTTATTATCAAGCGAGGCATATAAATATGATTATGGAAAATTTAATTTGGGAGGTAGCGTATATCGTATCTACCCAAAAAAGAATCTATCGGGGTATGTAGATTCAACATCGATTATAATCGATCCCCCTCTTGGAAATGATATACCCCTTAATGTTGGAGATCCAGTTATTTTGAACAATTACCTTGTTATTTTTGATAGTACTAGTTTCCAAGGATACGATGAAAAATGGCATGTTATACTCCGTTATTTTGACACTGGACCTGATATGAAAAAATTTCCTGTTGGTCAGACTAGATTATTTTATGGGTGGTATGATGGATATAAAGTCGTAAATACATGGAAATATGATTATGATCCTTTAGATCAAAAAATAATTATAAACTCAACTTCTCCAATAGATATATATGAATCTAATTCTACATTTATAACTCCTGAAGGCATACTTATTAGTATACCTCTCTTTGATAGTGAAAATTTTTATGAATATGATATTTATTACCCTGCTCACGGACAGAAATTATGGCTTGGTGAAATGCTATGTGAATTAGATATTAATTCATTCAGACAGCATGTCCGAATTAAGTATGATGAAAATAAAAATGGAGTAATCGATCCTGAAGAAGGTTATATAACAATTGATGGAAACAATAAATTAGCCCCTAATCAGATATTCTATGCAGGGGGAGTTGGATTTGAAATAGTATCAATAATACCTTTTCATGATGATGGAGATGCGCAGGTAATTGCCCCTGATGAAGTAGATAGAGTATTACTAAAAAAAGTTCCTTATTACCAATATACTCCAATACTTGAAAGAATGGGAAAAAGTAACATAGAGGAATTTACAACTATATTATCTGTTTATGATTATTATGTGAGGAGGCCGGGCGATTATCTTGTAATCTTTAGTTATTCATTTGAAATTGATGGAATAAAAAAAGAAACTAGTCAATATTATAACTTTAAAGTATATCAATAGTATATCTTTGTATATCAATACCGATAAGTATTTATATACAGTATTAGAAACTAATCAATAGAGGAAGAAATATGAGAAAAAAAGGAGCCCTCAGGCTCATAAAAAAATTGAAGGAATCCGATGTAATTTTAGATAGTGAGCCCAAATCTAATTATGAGAAGCTTAAAAAAAAGAGTGAAGTTGACTTTTTAAAAAAAGAGGGGGTGTCCTTAGGTATTACCGGATTAGATTCTTCTTCAAAGAATATTTTAGATGATAAGAAAGATCTCACTGAAAAAATAAAAAGTGAGGTCACAAAAGAAATTGCATCTAAAGTTGGAACTGCGACATTTGTTATATCTGGACCTGTCACAATACAAGGTGGAAAACTCCCATCTTTGGAAGAAGAAAAAAGAGTGATCATGAAGGACCAAGACATATTAGTAATTCCTCAAAAATGGAGAACTGAAGATTACACTGGATTTGAAACAAGATATCCTCTCATTGAACCTTATGCATATGCTAGAATAAAATGGGATCCTAAAATTAATAAATTGATGTATCTCCTTGAAGAGCCCGATATGACTCAACAGGACTTATCCCACTTAGAATCAATACAAGCTATTATGCAAGAAGAACTCGATGCTGATTTTAAGAAATTTCAGGAAACAAGCGAACTTGTTGAATACCTTCAAAATAAGGCGTTGGAGATAGTTGACGAATTAAATATCCGTTTACCTCCTGATTCATTTGAAAAAATAATGTACTATTTGAGAAGAAATTATATCGGTCTTGGTTCTATAGAGCCATTATTCAATGATCCTGCAATTGAAGATATAAGTTGTGATGGAACTGGAATTCCAGTTTATATTTATCATGCAAAATACGGGTCTATGCCTTCAAACATCTTGTTTAATACAGATGATGATGCAAATAGTGTCATCATAAAAATGGCCCAGAGATGTAATAGACATATCTCTGTAGCAGAACCACTTTTAGATGGTAGGCTACCAAATAATTCTAGAGTTCAAGCGACATTCGGTAGGGAAGTTACCCAACATGGGCCTACATTTACCTTAAGAAGGTTCAAAACTGAGCCAATGACACCTATCCAGTTAATAAACTATAAATCTTGTCCACCGAGGATATTTGCTTTTATGTGGCTTGCTCTTGAGCACTCTTATACTGCTTCTACTTTAATATCTGGAGGGACAGCAACAGGTAAAACTTCAATGCTAAATGCCCTTGCTATTTTCTTACCTCCTGAAGCAAAAATTGTTACTATTGAAGATACCCAAGAATTAAACCTTCCCCAAGAGCACTGGTTACCCTCAGTAACTAGATCTGGATTTGGCTCAACAACTATTGACGGAAAGAAACAAGGCGAAGTCGACATGTTTGATTTATTGAGGGCATCTTTGAGGCAGAGGCCTGATTACCTTATAGTGGGTGAAATTAGGGGTGCAGAGGCAAACGTAATGTTCACTGGTATGGCTACAGGGCATCCTGGAATAGGAACAATACACGCTGATTCAATGGAATCTTTAATCAATAGACTTGTAACAAGGCCCATTAGTTTGTCACCAGCCCTTTTACAATCATTAAACATATGTTTCCTTTTAACACATGCAAAGATTGAAGGAAAAGCGATTAGAAGAGTTAAAGAAGTAATTGAGATCACAGGAATGGACTTACAGAAAGGAGAACCAATCTATCAGACTGTTTTCAGATGGGACCCCGGAACAGATGAGTTCAGTTTTGATGTCAAGGAAAGTAATATTGTAAAAAGAATTGCAATCGCCAGAGGAATGACACAAGAGGATGTTTGGGAGGAAATCAACAGAAGATCTCTTGTCCTAAGCTGGATGGCTGAAAACAATATTGTTCATTACAAAGATGTTGGTGCGATTATTAAAGATTATATGAGGGATCCCGATACAATCATTAAAAAAATAAAAGGCTAGAATCATGTTTGGAACAAAAAATAAAAAAAGCCTTGAAGTAGAAAAAATAGAAAGATACGAAAAAAAAGGCTTTTTTGTTACATATGGAAAAATGGCCCATAAACGATTTGGATTCCTAGTTAATAATAGGCTAAAACTTTTTGAGGAACTCCATGTTCCGCTTAGGAAAGCCGATATACCTCTTAATTTAGGCGCATACGTAAGTGCAATGATAATGTCAACATTTCTAGTTGGATTTATAGCATTTGTATTATCTGTTCTACTTGTTCCTCTAATTTTTGTACCTATTGTTAATTCGATAATATCCCCAAATACTGAACCAGACTTAGTCTTTAATGTTACTCTTATTTTGATTATCACAATTTTATCAGCTGTTTTGACCTTCATAATCTTCTGGGTTTACCCTGCATTTAAATCAGGAGAGAGATCAAGAAAAATTAATCTTGCACTTACAAATGCTGTCAATACTATGGCCACTATTGCAGGAACAGGTGTTCCCCCGGCCGTTATATTCTGGTCCCTAGTAGAATTCAGGAGATATGGTGAGGTATCTAGGGAATCAGAGAAAATACTAAATGATATTGAAAATTATGGGCTTGATCTAGTCCAAGCTCTCCAAAGGGCAGCTAATAGGTCTCCTTCCCCTCTCTTCAGTGAATTATTATGGAAGATGATTGCTACAATCAGAACTGGTGGAAATCTTAAGGAGTATCTATATATTGAAGGTAATAGGCTTATGGAAATAGAAAGGATGAAAACTGAAGCTGCCATAGAAACAATTGGTATAATTGCTGAAGCATATGTAACAGCTTTAGTTGTCGGACCTGTCTTTGTAATAATAATGACAACTATTATGGGTATTATGGGAACTCCCATGAGCCAAGTAAATCTAATAAATAACCTTGTTGTATATTTTGGATTACCAATAGGGTATGCTTTATTTATAATCGCTGTTGATCAGGTAGCTCCAAAGAGGTAATGTAGGTGAAATATTGAAAAAAAGAAACTATAATGTGTATATAATAATAGGGAGTATAGCCACAGGAGTAATAATCACTCTTATCAGTTTCTTTATACTTAACATCAATGAAGGTGTTATCGGTGGAATAGCTATAGCTGTCTTTCCATATCTTATAATAAAAATGAGACAACAAGCATGGGTCACTGAGATTGAAGATCAATTTCCTGAATTTCTAAGGGCATTGGCAGACTCTCAAGCAGCAGGAATGACATTACCCCAAGCCATAAAGATGGCCCAAGAAGACGATTATGGAAGACTATCGGATGAAATTAAAGTTATGGCATCAAAGATATCTTGGGGTGTACCTTTTGATGAAGTCCTGACTTCATTTGCAGATAAAGTTAAGAGTGAGAACATTCAAGGAACTGTTTCTTTAATTGTTATAGCTCATCATGCAGGTGGAAATATTATAAAAATACTAGAATCTGCAGCAGAGAGTGCTAGAATGATGAGGGGGCTTGCAAAAGAACAGGCATCAAAACTTGGGCAGTATACCGGTATCATCTACATCTCTTACTTGGTATTCCTCTCAGTAATTTTCTTGCTACAAACACAGTTCGTCGCAGTATTCTCTGAGATTACATTGCCAACAGCAAAGGAAACTATCAGTAAAGAAGCTTTTAGTGTGACATTTCAAAATATGCTGATTATACACGGTGCTTTATCTGGACTTATGATAGGAAAGATGACTACAAATTCTCTGTTTTCAGGAATTAAACACAGCATTATACTTACTGCAATTGGGTACTTGTCATTCAGATTTTTGATATCATCTAATCTTCTATCTGGGATTCTTGGGTAGAATTATTTTTATCTATTCCCCATCTTGTCCTTACAGCCATCCCTCTTTCAAAAGCTTTTATCTCTCTTGGGGAAAGCATCAAAGTCCCTGTTCCCAATAAATCATCTTTTGAATTAACTATAAGTACCTCTTCATAGGCCCTAAGGGTGTTATCCATATCTAAAACAAATTTTGAGAATACATTTGCACCTTCTTTAATAAAAGGAGCCGCTTCATCATCGACTACTATCCTGTTCTTTGGAAAAGGAATTATCTCTTTCAATCTTTTTGAACCCTCGATATTTGGGGTAAATAATCCGTCTCTCGCCCTTAAAGTTGCAATCATTGTTCCATTTTGATCGTACACGTACCTTATCATTTTAGTTTTAGATCTTTTAATAACTGCATCGTGGAATAATTTCTCCCCCACACCAATACCAAATTGGTAATCCGCAATAACCATAATTGTATTTTCATCTGTTAAATCTGGATCGCCTTTCTCTTTTCTCTCTTCTTCCATTTCACATTGCCCAAAGGGATAGGTAAATTCTAGTTCTTTTGGATATTTTCCAAAAAATAGGTGATCCTCATATATTTTAGAAGTTAAATCTTTGGTTCTTTCTTTTGTTCTCCTTACTATGGGTCTGAAATTTGATTCTTCACCTGTGTAAAAAAGAGCTGACCTTTTTGTAATAGGGTCGTATTCTTCTAATAAAGAGTAATAATCTTTTATTTTTCTATACGCAAGAAGTAACCTTGGATGGCTTCTTATCCGTGTTTCTACAAGTTCAAAGAGAGTTCCTTCGTGGATTGCTTCTTTGATAATCTTAAGTTCTTCAAAAGTTGCATATAAATTATGAGATGAAAGGAGTTCTAACCTTTTTGTTTCACTTTCGTTGATAAGTTCCTGGGGAGTATATTTTCTGCATACTGGGCAATTGCACGGCAGATACTTCATTTCATTTAGTTTTTTTGTTCCGTAAGATGTTAAATACCTAGAATCTTGTGCGTATAAAACATAAGCTGCAGAATCAAAAAGATCGCATCCTAAGAGAACAGATAAGGAAAGTAGCATCGGATGCCCTGCTCCGAATAGATGGACTGGTCTCGCAGGGGAAAGAGTTCCTTTGACGGTAAGTATAACATCAACTAAATCACTGAATCTATACTCCATCATTAATGGAACAACTCCACCTATGGGATTAACAGTAAAAGGGAGGTTACTCATCTCCGCCGCTGACTTTTTTCTTAGATCTAGGTGTGTTCCACCTTGGACGGTACCATTAAGATTTAAGTCAAATTCAACTGCCTCTCTAGCACGTTCAAGAGTAATTTCAAGATCTGATAGAGTTTTTTGGTAAGACGAATCAGGGTGAGTGGGTATATCTAGAAATGTTCCGATATCAACGCCTATGTCCTTTTGAAATTGAAGAATCTCTTTATTCTCTATTTCTATGTCCCCATAAGCTGCCATCTGGAAAGACCCTGAATCAGTTTCTATTACTCCATTAAAATCAAGCATCTTGTGAATGCCCTTTTCAAGAGCGGCTTCTTTGAGTTTATTTGTTCTATAAATTATGTATGAGTTTGTTATTATTATCTCTGCTCCGTAGTCCGCCATGTCTTTAGGGGCAATAACTATCTTGTTAGGATTAATAACTGGCATTAAAGTTGGAGTTTCTATTGACTTCTTGTTTATTTTTAGTTTTCCTATCCTGCCTAAACCATCTTTAGCTTTTATTTCGAACATCTATCCGCCCCCTACTGGAGAAAAAAGAGCAATCTCATATCCCTTAGAAAGCAAAGTTTCATCTCCGCCTGTAAAGGAATAATCTCTTCCATTTACAATAATTCTTATCTCATCCTTTAAAAATGATTCCTTAATTTTGGGATATCTCTCTGAAAGAAGATTCTTTAGATCACCAATCTTCAACGATTCAATATCTAATATTTCCTCTCGTTTCAAAGTTACATCTATTAGATCTCCATAATATAGAATCTTCATAAAAATAACAATAACAAATGATTTTATAATTTTAACTCAAATATTTTCCTTTCAATTATTATTTTTCTGTTAAATGGATCAACTATTTCTA
>Ga0208459_1004256_pt1 | contig 10761 bp, 10 predicted proteins | sample AD_UKC087_MetaG_FD_184433 | JGI IMG/M metagenome (GOLD analysis project Ga0208459, IMG submission 184433) | Active sludge microbial communities of municipal wastewater-treating anaerobic digesters from USA - AD_UKC087_MetaG (SPAdes) (version 2) | ecosystem: Engineered > Bioreactor > Anaerobic >... | reverse complement strand
TGCTCTATATCTTTCAAACTACCGAACTTATTGAGCAACCTTTTTTTATGTATAAAGTGTATAAATTCAGCACGGCTTTTATCATCAAAAAAATCACCCTTATCAATAGAAATATATTTTAAAAGATAGTTTAAATTTTTATTAAGGTTTTTATCTTTATTTTTTATATCTGGTGAAACAAACATATATACATCTTGGTTATTTGATGAGGCTTTCCACTCTCTCACTAATTTACTATCCTTATGCTTAACAATTACTTTTGTAGAATTACATTTACTATTTTTACAATAATAACCACCTTTAGATTCATCATAACTTAAAGCATTTTGCCCACACTCTAAACACTTACCTCTTATTACATTGTCTAACCTTTTACCATAATAAAGAAGATGTATATGAATATTCCAACTATGTTTATTGTGATAATAAAGGAATTTTCCAGTGCCTCTATCATATTGAGGCTTACCAGCCCAATTTTCTTTAAATTCAATAACCCAAATACCCCATTTAAACCTAGTCTTAAAATATTTTCTTCTAATAAATTTATGAAATATCTTATCAATTTCAAAATATCCTTCCTCTAAAGAGTCATAATTTTCTGGGCTAATGTTTATAAAATGAAAATCAAATTCAGCAGTTCTCTTAAAAGATTTTAAATAAGGAAGAATATTTTTTTTGAGCCTTCTTTTTCTTATATCCGCACAAAAAGGGCAAGTTCTATTATTACACTTATGTTTTACTGGATAAACCAGTCTTTCATCACCTACTTGCTTTATAATGTGTCTATAAGGCACTCCACACCGCATAAGTGAATCAATTGAAGAATCCTTATGCCCTAATTTCCATAATTCAGAATAAAGAGGATTATTAGCAAACCTTTCGGGCATAATAAGGCTTTTATTATCTTTCTTAAGTTCTGTTAAATTATTATAAATCCAAGAATTAGACTTTGATTTAGATTTAGTTAAGAATTTATTTTTTTCTTTAATTAATTGCTCTTCAGGTGAAGAAGGATTTGAAAGGCTCTTTCTTTTAGCCTTTTCTCTTAATTTTCTAGCATTTTCCTTACTACCATTTTGTAAAGATATTGCTTTATATATAAATAAAGTGCCTGCGGCACAAGGAACCAAAGAAGACACTTAAATCAGATACACTAAAGAGGTAATTGATAACATATTAACAGATAACAAAGATATAACTAAATACTAAAAACTCCTTCTTAGTTTGTAGTTATTTTCTTGAGTGTATCACTTACCTCAAATTTCATAATACACACTTTTATTTAAACATTATCTTTTTGTGGAAACCAAGAAAAATAAACCCAACAGCAAAAACCCCCTTACTTCGTTGAGGGGGTTTTTGACTAAAAATTGGGTAAAACCCAATTTTTCTTTAGTTATCGCCAAGAATATCCTTTGAAACCTTGAGCAACCTAGCAAGCTTTGAGAGACTATGCCTTTAACCTTGAGTAACTTTTAGAAAATAGTTCTTTGATTTCTTGTTTTACTTGCTCACCACCACCTAGTTTTTGTTCATCTTCATCAGTAGAATCTGGCGAGAAAGCAACTCCTAAAAGTGAATAGAGCCTATCCATTTCTTTTTTTAAATCATCAATTTGTTTTTGGTAATGCTCTTTTTGTTCAGGTGTTATTTCCTTAAAATCATAAATTTGCTTTTTCATAACTTTTTTTATCTCTTGCCTGTAATTATAAATAAACCTCTAACATCTTTTTTTCCATTTAAATTTAAATCATAATCAACTGCAACAACATCATAAATAGAATCTCCATTAAGGTCTGCTAAAGCATAATTCATACAATATTGATGATAATCTTCTTTAACAAAAGATTTATTCTGAGCATGAGAATTAAAACTCAAAGCTCCTAATAAAGAGATTCCGAGTATTTTTGATAAATTTTTCATAGAACGATTTAAGATTTAAAAGATTTTTAAGTATTTATACAAAACAAGATATAAGATACTCCAAACAAATCATCACTCTTAAAAACTCTTATTACTTTCTGATAATATGCAAAAAAACACTAAAAACAAAGAAAGATATGAACTTCTAGCCCCAGCAGGAAATTTTGCAATGCTACAAACTGCTGTTAATTCAGGAGCAGATGCGGTTTATTTCGGATTAAAAGAATTTTCATTAAGAGCAAATGCAAGAAATTTCCAATTAAAAGATTTAAACAAAATAAACGAAATCTGCAACAAAAATAAAAAACAAGGAAAAATAGTAAAAAAATACTTAACATTAAATTCAATTATTTATTCAGATGAATTAAAAAAAATAGAAGAAATAATAAAAAAGGTAAAAGGAAAAGTAGATGCAATAATCTGTTGGGATTTGGGCGTAATTCAACTATGTAAAAAATACAAAATACCTTTCCATATTTCAACTCAAGCATCAATATCCAATATTGAATCTGCAAAGTTCTATGAAAAACTAGGAGCTGAAAGGATAATCCTTGCAAGAGAATTAAATCTTAAACAAATAAAAGAAATAATAAAAAATATAGACATAAAGGTTGAAACATTTGTTCATGGAGCAATGTGCCTAGCTGTAAGTGGAAGATGTTTAATGTCCCAATTCTTATTTAACAAATCTGCAAATCGTGGAGAATGTATCCATCCCTGTAGAAGAAGTTATACAATAAAAGACACACAAGAGGGTTATGAACTTGAAATTGAAAACAACCATGTTCTTTCTGCAAAAGATTTATGCACACTTCCATTTATTGAAGATTTAAAAAAAGCAGGAATAACATGTTTCAAAATAGAAGGGAGAAATCGTGACCCACGATACCTTGACAAAGTTATACAAGTATACAAAAAAGCATTAAACAAAAAATTAACACCTAATGAAATAAAAGAGTCAATGGAAGAATTGCAAAAAGTATACAACAAAGGATTTTCTACTGGATTTTATTTGGGAAAACCAACTCCAAAAGATTTTTCTCCAATAGAACATTCTAATGCAACAGAAAAAAAACAATTTATTGGAAAGATAACCAACTATTATCCAAAAATACAAGTTGCCACAATTAAACTTGTTTCTGGAATTAAAGTAGGAGATAAAATAATTGTTATTGGAAAATCAACAGGGATAATTAATTCAAAAATAGAAAGAATTGAAATAAAAAAATCTCCAGTTGAAAAAGCAGAAAAGGGCCAGGAAATTGGGGTAAAACTTCCACTTGTAAGAAAAAATGAAGAAGTCTACAAAATAGTTCCTTCTAAATAATTCTAATTTATTTTCTATATAAAATAAATAAAGTATTCACTAATTTAAAAATAAAATAATTAAAAAAGAAAAATAAAAAAAATAAAAATTTATCCAAATGTATACGCGTTTGCAGTACTACAAAGTTGAGGATTGTTAGATGTATCTAAGAAATACACTACAACACTAACCATTGTTGGATTTAAATCACTAGGTATCTGGTTCTCTCCACCTCCGACTGGTATAGAAATCTGTCTAGATCCTAAAGCAGGTAAAGGAGCATGGGTACCTGTCCCTGTTAAATCCCAATCAATAACTGCATTACTAGAACCATCTGAAGCAGTAAAGACTAATTTAACTCCACCTAATGCATCGTCACCCCCAGTTCTTGTAATAGTTACAAGATATTCATCTGGATCAGGAGTAGTATCTAAAACAACTCTTGTAGCTTCAACATTAGCAGCTAAACACTTTGAGTCAATATCTACTTGGTTGGTGCTATCTCGAACAACACCTCTTATAACAACCCAAATTATACCAACTGCCACAAGTGTAAGCAATATGATTAATAGTGTTGCAACAATTGTAGACAAACCTTTTTTATTGCTTTTCATATCAACCTCCTTTCAAACAATTTAAAATGACCATTTATGGTCTACATTAATAAGAAAAAACACCTATAAAAACCTTTTTGTTTAAGAACTATTTATTAAAAGTATCAAGAATCTTAAAAAGATCCTTACTATCCATCACTTTATCTACATCTGTTAAGCCCCTTTGTTCTGCAAATTTAAAAAAAGCTTCTGGTTTATATCCTCTCTTTTTAAGAGCAAAAAGTGTAGGAAGCCTTATATCTTCCCATCCTTCATAATCTCCTGATTCAATTGCAGCCACTATTTTTCTTTTAGACAAAGGCAAATCATTAAATTTTATTCTTCCCATAAAATATGTCCAAGGGAATTTTTTTTCTAAACCTAAAACCTTATACATCATCTTTTGTCTCTTTGCATTATCCATATGTTCTTTAGCACGTATAATATGAGTCATTCCATATTCAATATCATCCACTGTAACAGACAAATTCATAAGAGGCCAGACTCTATATTTCTTTTTCTGCCTTGGGTGTTCATTCTCATTTATCCTCGCTAATGGAAAATCCCTCATTGCAGGATTTGAATCTTGCATAGAAGATTTAAATCTTAATATTGCACTCCCTTGTTTGTAATTCTCTTTGGAATCTTTAGATAGCATTTTTTTCCAACGATAAAGATTCTCTTTCAAATCATTATTTCTACATGGACAATTTTCTTTTAAATTAACAAATCCTTTGAACTTTTCAGGAGAACAAGTACAAATATAAGCAGCACCTTTTCTCAAAAACTTTTCAGCATACTTATAATAAATTTCCATTCTATCTGATTGAATTATATATTCAGTTACATTACCAAAAAGCCAGTCAGAATCTTCCTTAAATGATTTATAACAATCACTAAAAACTTTATCAGGATTTGTATCTTCTATTCTTAAATAAAATTTACCTCCATATTTTTTAACATATAAAGAACTAATCGTTCCAGTAATAGCATGTCCTAAATGCATCGGTCCAGAAGCTGCAGGTGCAAATCTCATAACTACTCCTGATTTAGGAACATTTGGAAGTTCTTCTAATCCTTCTCTTACTTCTCTCTCAGAAATAATACCTTGTAACTTTTCATATTCTTTTTTCTGTTCATCCAAAGATAATTTATTTACAGAAACAACAATCTCATTTATTTTTTTAGAATATTCTTTAACTTCTTCTTTTTTCAAACCCTCTGCAAACAAACCAGAAATAACTGCTCCAGAACTTGCCTTTCCATTATAACGGATTGCATTTTTAAGTGCATGTGCTTTTGCTTTTTTTTCAAAATCTTTCATTGTTCATATCTCCCCAAATTAATTTTTTTCTCTACAACTTCCATTCTTTGTTGTAATTGATATAATTGATTGGATAAATCCTCTATCCTATCTGTCATATTCTTAAGTCTTAGTGCAAGTCTTCTTCTTTTTTCTTCAGCATCTAAAATTTCTGTTGAAGAACTTAATCCTGAATTATCACTAGTAGAAAGATTATCTGAAATATTTGAAGTAGATTGAGAACTAGAAGATGAACCTCCAAAAAAATTAAAAAAACCTCCTAAAGAACTCTCTTGAGTTTTACTAGAAGAAACAGAAGAAGTATCTGAATTCTCAGAAAGATTATCTTTCATATTTGCCTTAGCTTTCTTTCTCTGATAATGATAATTTTCAGTGTAATCCACAATCTTGTTTCTTCTAAAAAGACCCATAATCAATAAAGACAAAGATTATTTTTAAAAGTTATTATTAACAGTTAATCAAAAAAGTATTTAAATAATTCATCAAACATTTTTTAAATGGGAAATTCTTTAGATTTACATGGGTTCAGTAGTATCAGATTTGATAGAAAAAATATCCCCAAATTACAAAGAGGGTCCTGCAGCAGAACATACCCTTGTATATGATTCTGCTGTAGAAACATTAGAGCCAGTATACTTTTTTATAATTGATTTAATGGCAGATATGGGATTAAAAACTGAAAAATTAATAGATAACTTTTCTTCATCACCTGGTTCAGGACATTTTGCTGAATTAGGACAAAGAGCAACAATAATGCAAAATCAAGCAAGCAAAATAATGGGGGATATAAACACTGTTTTAAGAAGTGTTCTCAATATAGTTTATGATTTAAAAGAATTTAGAACAAGGTTACAAAGCTATGATGATTTAAAAAATCCTTCAAAAAAAGAAGGAGCTATTCTTTCTCTTAAACAAATATGGATGGATAAAGTAGACATTCAAAAAGGAAATTCAAGTATAAAGGCAATGGCATTGGGACAGAGTGGATTTGTAACTCTAATAGATGCATTCTTAGCTTCCAAAGATGAAAATCATGCTAAATCCTTGGATTTAAATGAAAGAGTAAAAAGAATACTAATTCCAAGAATAGCCGAATTTAATATATGGCTAAAACAATCAGAACAAGAACTAAGAAAAAGATATGAACTTGAAAGAAATTATTTAAAGAGTCAGGTAAATAGTTTAAAGTTATATTCAAGATGGGTAAAACCCTACTTAAGAGCAGCATATGATTTAGAAAGCAAGGAAAATTTAAGAGAACCTGCATTAGTTAAAACATTTAACACAATAATGTTGAACCTAACTTTAATTGGAAAAAGAGAAATAAACCCAAAAGATGCTGCTATGGAAGGTTTAATTCCAAAAGATTTTGCAAAAGAATCAATCTACAAAAAGATGAGAAAATATTATAGTTGTATATTAGTTGAATTCACATTCAGAGGAATACCTCAAAGAATTTCTCAGCAATCTCATTTTACATTTGGAGGAAAAGCAGATATAACTTTCAAAGCATATGCTTTAAATGAAGATGAATTAAACAAACTAAACAGAGAACTTGAAAAATCTGATTTAGAAGATGTGTTGAAATTAATAGAAGGAGCAACAGATGAAAGCTTAAATCAATTGCAAGAAGAGATAAATTCTTTTTTAAATGAAAAAGAAGAGAAAGAAAAAGAGAAAGAACAAAAAGACACTTCTAATCCTTTCCTTGCTCTGTTTGGATATTATAATAAAAAAGAAGAAAAAAAAGAAGCTCCTAAAAAAGATAATAAAGAAGATAAACCAATAACAAAAGATAATTGGGTTGAAAAAACTCACTTAAGACCTCTGGCAGAAGAGGGTGCAACAAGTACTGCAATGGCTCTTTTTGATATTTACAAGAAATCACATGGAATGGCAAGTTACACTTAAAAACTTCAAATTTACAAATAAAAACTATTATATATTTCTTAATCCTAATTAAATAATGGAAAAAAAGCCAAAAAACAAATCATCTCTAAAAAAGCTAGAACAACCAAAAAAAGAAAAAAGCAAAATAAAAAAATTAAATTTAACACTCAGTCAAGAAGAAGTAAATTCTCTTGAAAGGATGATTAAAGAAGACAGTGGAAAAACAAACTCTCCAAAAGTGCAAGAACTTTTAAAAAATACAAATATAAATTTTTCTCCTTCATTAAAAAAGATAAATGCTCCAGAAAAAAGCCAAATAGTCCTTGAAAGAAATATAATAACAGGAAATATAGATATACTCAATTTAGGAGAAACAAAAAAAAGAAGTTCAGGAGAAATTAATTACATTCCAAGCACAACTGAAGAAGAAAAAAAATACACACCTCGTTATAATGAAAGAATTGCTAATTTTACTCAAAGAAGAGAAATTGAAAAAGCACCTCCTGAAAATTTCTTTAGATTCAGAGAAATAAAGGCAGGAGATTTATATAAAGAAAAAATACAAGAACCTGAAAAATTTGAAAAATATTCTTCTCCAAAAACAACGATGGAAAGATTTGATATATTAAAAAAACCAAAAAAAGACCCTTTTAATAGAAAAGAAATTAAGTACACTCCAAGTGAATATTGAATAACATATTATATTTAAAATTAAAACCATTAACTTAATAAATTATATAGTACAGTATATAATATGGCAAAAAAAGGAGGATACATAATTGAAAATGTATATCAAGGAGGATATAGCACTCTAGACCCAAACAAAGCTTATTCTAGTTCATTTACAGGGTATAGAGCAAATGTAGGTTCACTAGGTATAACTACAAATCCAGGAACAATAAATCAAATAAAAGAAGTATCAGACAAACTTGCCTCTGGTTTAAAAAATGTAGAAATTGAATTTATAGAACCAAGAGTAATGGATGCTATTCCAAAGCAACAACTTACAGAAATAAGACAATTAAGTAAATTAGTTGGAGGAGATGTTTCAGTTCATGGTCCTGTTATAGACAGCACTGGAATGGGTGAGCAAGGATTTAGTGAACTAAACAGAGAATTAGCTGAAAGAAAAATAACTGAAGCTCTTTTAAGAAGTCATGAACTAAAACCAGATGGAAACATAACTGTTAATTTTCATTCTGCGCAAGGAATTCCAAGTTCAACTTGGAAAACACTAGGAGATGTTGAAGGAAAAAAACCAAGAGAATTCAAAAGAATGGTTGCAGTTGAAAGAGAAACTGGTAAAATGGTTCATTTAGATACAGAAAAAAAATATTACCCTGGAGAAGATTTATCTAGAGGCGAAACATATACTCCAGAAAGGAATTTAGAATCACTAAATGCAACTAGCTGGGACAATCAATTAACACAACTATTTTTCAACAAAGAAAGAGCAGACCAGATATTAGGAGAAAATGGGGCTATGATTCAGGATGTATTAGGATCTATAGAGGAAATAAAGAAAAAGGGATTAAACCCATATGAAGTATTAAGTAAACCTCAACAAAACGCATTAGCAAGATATTATGATGCTCAAAGGTACCTTGAGGAAATAAATAGACAAGCTAGATCAATATTTAGTAAAGGATATGAATTCGGTAATGATAAACAAAAAAAAGAATTAGCAAAAATTTCTGAACAATATAAAGAAGACATACAAAAAGCAGGAATAGACCCATTAGCTCAATCAATGGCTATAAGAAGTTTATTAAATGAATTACAAAATCCAAAACTTACTCCTGAAATGTTTGTACCTATAGAGGAATTTGCAACAGAACAATCAGCAAAAACATTTGGAAATGCTGCATTTAATGCATTTGACAAATTCAAAGACCCAAACAAAACACCTATAACACTTATAGAAAATCCCCCTGCAGGATTTGGATTATCTACTGGAGAAGATTTAAGAAATTTGGTTGTTGAATCAAGAAAAAAATTTGTTGAAAAAGCAGTAAAAGAAAAAAATATGAGTGAGAAAGAAGCAGAAAAAATAGCTGAAAAATTAATAGGTGCAACATGGGATGTAGGACATATAAATATGTTAAGAAAAGAAGGGTTCAAAGAACAAGATATAATAAGAGAAACAGAAAAAATAGCCCCTTATGTAAAACATATTCATCTATCTGATAATTTTGGATTTGAGCACACTGAATTACCTATGGGTATGGGAAATGTGCCTATGAAAGAGATAATGGAAAAATTAGGTGAAAAAGGATTTGAAGCTAAGAAAATAATTGAAGCAGGAGATTGGTGGACAGGAATGAAAACTTCTCCTGTAAAAGAAGCTCTTGAGGGATTAGGTTCTCCAATGTATATGACAGGACCAGGGCCATATTGGAACCAATCTATTGGATTACAACAAAATTATCTCTCTGGATATGGAATGATGCTTCCTTCAAATAATTATCAAATATTTGGAGCAGGATTTTCTCAGCTCCCCCAAGATTTAGGAGGAGACATGAAAAGCTCTGGAGGGAGATTCAGTCAAAGAGGAATGGAGTAAATAAATTTATTAATCAAAAAAACTTAAAATAAACATGCCAACAAAAAAGGAAATTAAAAAAAATCAGAAAGCGATAGAAGGATTAATTAAAGAGGGGATAGAAAAGATGATAGAAGCGAATCCAAGATTCGCAAACTACAAAGGATATTTCTTAAGACATGCTGATGTTAAAGGTGTGGAAAATATGTTCAATGAAATCTATGAAGTAAGCAGAGAAATGGGTTACAATTCTCAAGAAGCTAGGAATAAAGCAATATCAGAAACAAGAAACTACATAAGTTCAGGAAGTATGTTGGATGAAAAAGGAAAAAAAGCACTATTAGAACAAGGAAGTTACTTGATTCTTGACGAAAAGTCAAAAAAACTAATAAAAAGAGAAGGAAAACTTGAAAGAAGTCTTCTTCAAAAAATTACTAAACCATTCAAAAAAACAGAAGGAACAGATTATCTTGATAGAACAACAGAAACTTTTAATGAATTGCTTTACCTAATAAAAGAAGGGGGCTATAATGTCCCAGAAGTAGAAAAACCACTCGAGAAACTTCATTATCTTGGTTTTGCTTCTCCTGCAATAGCTTTGCTTGCAGAATCTAAACTCATAGACAAGAAAAAAGAAAGATACTTATTAAAAAATCTCTATGAAACTCACAAACAATACACAGAAGAAGTAGTTAGTGGGATAGAAAAATATGTTGTTCCACAAAAAATTGCTGCAGCAGTCATAGGATTTATAGGAACATTCTTTTTAATATTCAATTTGAATATGACAGGAGCAGTTATAGGAGGGGACTCAAACGTAACAATGGGAATCTTGGGAGTGTTTATGATATTTTTTGCACTCATGCTTTATTTGAGGCCTTTAAAAAAAAGCTTTAAAAAGTAAAATATCTTTATAAAAAAGTAAAAGATGGTGAAAAAGAAAGCAAAAACAAAAAAGGTGAAAAAAGAAAGCAAAATTTTAGAACCTAAAAGAGAAAAATCTAAAGTAGAAATTCCTACATTGAAATTAAAAACAGAAGATGAAATTGCAATGGATTTTGCAATTAAAGTATATAAAAAATTCAATAAAATTGTAAAATCTATAGTTTTATTTGGGTCAACAGCAAAACAAAATGTTACTCCTGGTTCTGATATAGACATAATGATAATAATAGATGATGCT
>Ga0208459_1004249_pt1 | contig 10770 bp, 7 predicted proteins | sample AD_UKC087_MetaG_FD_184433 | JGI IMG/M metagenome (GOLD analysis project Ga0208459, IMG submission 184433) | Active sludge microbial communities of municipal wastewater-treating anaerobic digesters from USA - AD_UKC087_MetaG (SPAdes) (version 2) | ecosystem: Engineered > Bioreactor > Anaerobic >... | reverse complement strand
GGGTGAGGTGGATGATGCCAGGTGAGTTATTCTTCGGCAAGGACAAATCCCCTTTTGAGACGAAGGATATAGCAACAGCGATAATACGAGAGTATTCACTTGGGTTCTTCTGACACGACGATTGCTTTCTGAGATTCAGATGGGCCTACTGATCGTCTTCAGCATGTGCATCAATGGTGGTTATGCTCACGGCGCAATGGTCACCTGCATCCCGGGCCCTCCCACCACCAGCCCGGAGTCGATGCCTATCTCGGCCGAAGCAGGGCCAACCCCGACCGAGGTCGACCAATCCGCAGTGAAGTCGGATACTGAGCCATCGGTGTCGAATGTGATCTGCGTACCCCACTTCGATCCGACGCTCACCGCGCCAGCGCCCATCTGCCCGCCCACGCCCACGAAGATGCTGGTAACGCGCTTCTGCTTGAAGTCCCATTTGAGAGAGCCAGAGCCTATCATCGTGACTCCAACCTCCACGGTGGAGCAGTCCACCTTATACTCCACCGGTCCGAGGCTCAGTGCGAACTTGCGCCCATTCTTGAAAGGGCATTTGTCGCTGCCTCTGGGCACATTCACCTCATTGCTCACCTTCGGGGGCTGACCCGTGCCGCCGCACCTGCCGCAGTCGCTGTGGATTATGGGCAGCGCAGCCAGCTGCCCGCACGTGCCCGTGATCTCCGCGAGCATCCCATAAACCTTCAGCCTGCGAGCGGTCTCCTCGTGCCTGTACACAAGCGGGTCGTATATAGAGTCGAGCACGTTTTGCGAAAAGGCCCAGTAGTCCAGGACGGCGGAGGCTGCCTCGTTGTAGAACTGTGTCCACAGGCCCTTGTTCCGGGCGAACTGAGCCCTAGCGAAGCCGCTCGCTTCCTCGCAGAAGGCTGCGTTGGCCGCCTCAAGTTGCGGCTCAGTCCTGGCAGCCTGGATCCGGCGCAGGTATCGCTCCTCGATCGCGTGATACTCATCCCATCCCTGTTCATACTCCATCTGGTCCTGGGCGCGCCCCACCGCTCGGCTCACGATTGCCTGAAAATGGTCGTATATTAGTCTCAGATGAAAGGACTGGTTCTGAAAGCTCATTCTGGACCCGGATTTGCTCTTGCCCGCCCGCTGCGTGGCCGCTGATCGTATCTCCTCGGCGATCCGCTCCATCTCCAGCGTGCCTGATGCGAGCCCTTGCTCGATAGCGGCCTTCAGGCGCGTGAATCCCGATCCGCGCATATAGCCAGCGAGGCTCTGGATTGAGCTCCAGTCTGCCATCTGGGGTACGGTGAATGTGGCCCCACTCCCGCCACCGGTTCCACTCGATCCCGACGCGACGCCTGCCATGCCCCCCTGCCAGGGCGGCGGCAGGGGCGGGATACTGTCAGGGCCGCCATACGCATTGTCCATGGCCTCCGAACACGCATCCTTCACCGCCGCGCAGAACCCGAGCTGCGCGCCTTTCAGCATGGTCGCTAGAGCCTTTTCGTAGTCGCCGCGCTCCATGTAGATGTTCCCGAGAGCAGTCAGGGCGGGGCCGAAACTGTCATTCGCCCTGAGCGCCTCATTGTACAGCAACTCAGCCGCCCGGTCGTCTCCGAGCTCATAGGCGGAGTTGGCGAGGTTAGTCAGTATCATGGGAGACTGGGGATCCAGTCTTCTGGCCGCCAGCAGTACTGTGACCGAGTCACGCAGCTCACCCAGAAGACGAAGGATCGCCCCGAAGTTGTTCACAGCAAGCGCCATGTCAGGCATGGCGATCACCGCGCGTGCCGCCAGCACCACCGGGGTCTCCCGCGACGCACCAGGCGCCACGATGGCAGCCGCCGCAGTGGTTACCTCTGACACATCCTCGCTCGTGAGCATGGCGCTTGCGCCGGCGTCGACCTTCAGCCGCCGGGTCATCTTCTCAACCGCCCATTGCTCCTGCCCATCGAGCAGTGCCCAATAGCTGTCTTGGTAGCCTCTCGCCAGCTCAAGCAGCTCATCGACGGTGGGCACGCGGTCCAGGTCGACCGGCTCATCGACGGTAGGCACGCGGTCCAGGTCGACCGGCTCGCCGTCGCCGCCGAACTCATCATCTTCGTCAGCCTCGTCAAATCCACCGTAGCCACCGTAACTGCCCTGGCCGCTCTGGGCGCCCGCCACTTCTGCAACCTTCTGAATGGTCTTTCCGGCAGCGATCATCACATCGAACGCCGTCGGCATCTGGCCAGCCATTGACGCCGGATTGCTCATCACACTCGCCAAAATGGCGACCACAGTGTAGCGGCCTACCGGCAAATCAGCTGCCATTGCCCCTGAGCCAGATAGCGTCAGCATCACCGGCATCGGCGCCGATTCGCTCGTCGCCATGACCATGTACTGCGATGTCACGTTCACCCCGGCGCGCATCAGAGTCACCTCAAGGCGACCAGTCGCCGTCTTTGGAGCTGTCTGCTGCGCGGCCTGCGCCCCCGTCGCCAGAGAGCATAACGCCACTACCATCAGCGCAACGGCTGCCCATCTCCCAGCCAGAACCATGTAGTTGCCCCCAATCGCACCCTACTCATCACCCGTCGTCCACCCAAATGACCGTGTTCTGGATCCTCATCATTCCAGCGCAAGGCCATGAGGCAGCGGTCGGCGGTAGAATTCGGCAGAGCAGTTCTGCTCTCCTGCGTACCATAGAGTAGGCGCATAGCGGGCACTGGTCAAGCAGCCCGCGAACCGAGAGCTCCCGGGACGTGATGAGACTGGTGTCCTCGGGAGGGCGACGACACCCGCATCACCGGCGAGGGCACGTTCTTGGCATGCACGCGGAAGAACAACGTGCGAGCGGCTTCCTCTTTACCAGTATGAGCAGAAGAGAGGGAATTGCCTGATGATCCCGCACGTAAAGTCGTCTGCCATCTCCAGCAGGAGTTTCTCGCCCTCGTCGTAGAAGGCGATGTCGGACCGATAGTCCTTCTTGAGCCTTGCCACTGCCTGAGATTTGACCAAGGACAGATGCTCGTGCCACATTCTCGTCATGCCCTCTCTGGACCAATGCGGATTGATGCAGCTGAGGAAGGCCGCGATTTCGTCGGCATTCGCGTACCATCTTCTCTCGATTTCGGCCGCAGCAGCACTATTGCCAGCCTTCGCCGCCTTAACCAGATCAGCCGCTACTACTAGATGCTCTGTGATCAGGTCATTCAGCCTATTCGCGACGTCATCGCCATACAGAGGTCGGAACGCTGCCGCAATGTCACCGGGGTTGCGGAGCAGACGCGTTGTCGTCTGCGCCTCATCCGGCAGACCCTCGGCAATACTGATGATGGTCATCCTCGTCCAGGTTGCGTGCTGCTCCCAGAGCACTCTCATAAGGTTGTTTAGCCGCCAATTATCCGCGTTAATGGGACACAAGGCCATTTGGCTCACTCCCTAGATGAATCGTGCTATGACAGAATATGCTCGAGAGCATCTGGCGGTCGCCGCCAAAAGGATTACATCAACATCGATACGTGCGGTTTCGCTCGGTGACGAAGCGAAGCGTGGCATCAGATGAGGCGCGGGGTGTCTTGCGGGGTTTGTGGTAAAATTTAGGTGTCAATTATACGAACGCATTTTGGGCGATGCGTTAACAAAACGGACAATGGTTGATGTATAAACGAACGTATAGACGTATAGGACGCCCGACACGGAGCAGGTACAACATCTAGTTCCATTTGGGCTAGCTTAATATGGAATTTATTAGCATAATAGCCCATGCACCAGCCATGTCATCCCACCGCGGGCTGCCGCAGCCACCGAATCATCTCACCGATCGCCTTTATGCGGATATACGTCGCGTTATGCATCAACCATCGTCCGGATTCGCGACACATCTGGGAAAACCAGTTCATAATATGAACGTATACTAAAAGGCCAGCTAAACTGGCCTTTCGGCGCGAACAAGCAGCGTACAGCGCATATGTGTTTCCTTCGATCGAGCGCGAAGCATTCACTCCGACATTTCACGTCTATGGATATTCCTCGGCATCTTGGATGCCGTCCTTCCAGCTAAAACGGAGTTATTCGCCGGGGTACGCCTATCGGATAGACTGTCGCGGGCGAGGCTCCGGGATAACTCATGCCCCAGCGCCACACGTCGCCGAAGCAGTCGGCGGCCGCTATTATCTGCTCTCCGGAGGCAACGTCAACGACTCCCGAGATTCCCATCACCATCGTTGGCGGAGCTATCACAGAGTACGTTCCGGTTCCTAGGTAATTCTGCGCGCCGACCCCCCATGCCCACACAGACCCATCGGCCCTAACCGCCAGACCATTGCGGTCGCCGGCGGCAATGGCAACGACCTCGTCAAGGCCTTCCACCCTTAAGGGATCGTGGTCCCATTTGGTGCCACCGCCCAGTTGGCCGTTGGTGTTCACGCCCCATGCCCACACAGCGCCGTCACTCTTCAGGGCCATGCTATGGTCAGAACCGGCCGCTATGGAGATGACTCCATTGAGCCCAACAGACTCGGCATCTCCTACGTAACGGTCCAACCAGTATGTTGAATCACCCCAGGGCAGCGCTATCTGGTAAAACCCCCACTGCCATACAGTGCCATCAGTCTTTAGCGCCAAGCTGCGATATCCACTGGCTGCAACAGACATAACGCTGCCCATTCCGACCTTCATGACAGGCGTCGATATCGTGGTGGGCGCATTCTGTCCTATTTGATATGTGCTGTTGTCTCCCCATCCCCATACAGTGCCGTCATCCTTTACGGCCAAGCTATGACAGTCTCTGGCAGCTATGGCCCAAACTTGGCTCAGGCCGGCTACTTGAGTAGGCACATCACGGGAATCCGAATACGTCCCATTCCCCAATTGGCCGCGGTCGTTGGCTCCCCATGCCCACACGGTACCGTCAGCCTTCAGCGCCAGACTATGATTCGCACCGGCTGCGACCGCTACGATGTCTTCAAGGCCAGATACCCGCATCGCGACGCCATAGGTGTAGATCGACCCGCGAGACCCCCAGAAGTACACTGTGCCGTCCGTCTTGAGAAACAGCGCATAGTTCTTGCCGGCAACAACCTGCCGAAATCCCAGACTGTTCGAGATGCTAGGGACGCCGGTGAAGTTCACATTCTGCTCTGCGCCATTTACCTGCCGATATCCCGGTTCGAAAGCCCAATCGGCACTTGCAGGGGCGACAGTCACAGGTCCTCTAAGGCCGCTCTTGGTCCATGTTCCGTCATCGCTAGTTCTGGTGATTCCGAAACCGCGAGCGCCACTAAAGCTGATGTAGACGTCCCCGATTCCCTGGCTGTCATCGTCAGCGCAGACTATCCGCCCTGAGACTGTATATGACATTCCCGCTGTTAGGCTGCAGCCAGCGGTCGTCAAGATGCATAGCGCGATTAGCAACAGGCCGAATGCCCTTCTCATCGAGCGCACCTCCAAGCAGTGCAGCAACTCAGCTTATCACCTGTTCACAAACAGGTCTCTCAGGTCTATCTGTTGCCAATCGGAATAGCCCAAACCCCGAATCCACATGGTAAGCTCCTGCGGGAGGGCAATGACCTGATACACAGTCCCTCGATGCACAGCCCCGCCGCCTCGCACGTCTATATCCATGAGCTTCATCATGGCGCCAACATCGAGATGGCCGCAGAATTCGGGGGAGTTGGCGAGGTTCATCAGATTGCTGTAGCGCGGATCTTCTGCTTCCTCAGGCGGGTCGGCGACTCTACCATCCCATTCGTCCGGATACGGCGGAACGAAGCTATTGTATGAAGCCAGAACGCCCTCTTGATCAGCTTTTCTCACGCGAGCGCCGAAGGTCGCCCGTTCAACAGATACGCATTCCTTCGCATCGGCTATCTGGATAATGTGGGATAGTGAGGCAGGGATATCACATAGGCGCCTGGCGGCTTCTTCAACAGTGCTGCATTGGTTCAGCACAGTCGCGAGCACAGACGCGGTTTCTTCACGACCTTCCGCGTATGCGGGGTCGGACTGACCGCCATTGTTCAGCTCAATGAACATGCCCTTATCATTCATGCCGGTTTCAACGTAAACACTCCCGAGGGGATGTGCACTTGCAAAGCCGTTCCCGGAATCCGGGTTGAACACTACTACCGATAGGTACTTCATGTAACGTTCCATGGCCTCTCTGTGTATGTCCCAATTCCTTCCGAACACGAGAGTGCCATCTGGCGTGTACCTGCCCCAGACTGCGAGTCCGCTGCATGCACTGGGCGCCTCCTCTTGCAGGATCGCGTAGGATAGGTTGGACATCCCAGTATTGAGGAGCAGAACTTCATCTTCACTTAACCCAGACGACTCGGCAATGCCTTTCATCAGCTCATTCAGGTCCAGACTGAAGACTGAGGCCCAGAATCTTGCGTTTTCGAGCTGCTCGTCAATGCCGATACCGCGCTCCTCGACATCTGCCGTTATCTCCGCACAGAACTGACGCAGTTCGTCTCGAACCAGGCCTCCATACTGACGCCCCATCTGCCGCCAACTGCCGCTAAGGCTGAGTACCCAATAGCGGTCTTCACTGGTTCTGTATGCAGTGCCGCCTTCAAACACTCTCACCGGCGTTAGCAAAGGGTCAGTTTCGTGGGCGAGGCACTTGGCATAGGAGCCTGATATCGAGAGTGACAGTGCGAGAATGACAACCATAGACCGGCGTATGTACGAGGATCTGCTGCGACTCATCATCAACACCTCCCGCCTCGCAGTCCGCCAAGGCAGCACGGAATCGCCATCAGCCGGGCTGCGACCTGGCTTGCGCCTAATGCAGCGGGAGTTCTGTGGAATTTGAGGGATTCCTGCTTCTTCGCGGCGCTCGACGATGCAAGTTCATCGCCCGCCCTTTCTGGATAGGAGGAGGTGGATGGCAAGGGCCATCACCCATAACAAGAAGCTATAGACCATGGTGCGTTCCTGCGCTCCCACGAGCAGCGCTGCCTGTCCCGCGGGGGATGAGGCGCCTGTAGTTAACCTCAGGACAGCCAGGAGGACGTAGCTGACGGGTATCGCGATTGACAAGACGCGGATCCAACCGCTGAATGCTGCAGCCCCGAACATCATCGCCAGCACAGAACAGACGACGCTGAAGAACATGATGATCACGCCCGGGCTGGCGAAGTTAGGCCTCACGCCGAACCGAGTCGGGAAGAAGATAGTGCCGATGAGCCCCAGTGCAGCGTTGCCGATCAGGAGCCAGCCGGTGATGCGCGGCAGAAGCGCCTGACCCCCCACCCGCCAGACGCCCGCTCCGAACACGATCATGAGCAGGGCAGCCACGAGGTTGAGCGAAACGACGAGCGATCTCGTCGGAGAGCCGGTGGCACTCAACTCACTCATCGACTGGGCCGCGAAGCTGTAGCCATTCAGGAGCCTACCCGCGAGCCTATCCGTCGCCAGGTAGAACAGCGGAGAGAGAATGCCGCAGAAGAACATGACCTGCCGCCAATTTGCCCCGTCGGCCCCCGAGCGCATTGGTCATCACCTCCCGAACAGACTGGCGAACGTACGTCGGCCCACCGGAATACGCGTTCGGGGACTTCCCCGGTGCCAGTGAGGTTCACTATCAGCCTCCAGATGGTGTACCCCCCACTAGCAGCTCTCCCCAGTTCCACACTACTTGTGCGGTTCCCGGATGTCAATGACAACTGTGCCAACCTGCTCCTGTAGCCGCAGCCCACAATCGCGCGATGCGAGCTTCGGACGTGCAATATGACTTGAAGGATCACGACCGGACGGGCCGTGATCCTTCAGACGTTAGTCCTGCTGCAGGAAGCAAGCCGGGCAAGTATCTAGGCTCTCATATGTATGCCATGTGAACGGCCCACCCAGTCAAGGCGCGTTCAGATAGGCGACGCCAGACTACTTGATCTCCCGGGCCCAGTCGCCGCTCAATCTCGCCACAATCATCACCGGTACGTTCTTCGCGCCGATCTTCATATAGCGGACCGTGATAGTGATCTGATGCAGCCCTTCGACGACTGCCGGCTCGTGAATCTTGTCAATCTCTATACCCAGCTTCTTCAGTGTCTCTTCGACTTTGCCGCCGGGTGTCGGATCGACGGTATTGATGAAAGTCACCGTGTACCCGCACAGTTCGTCGCCCACGTCCAGTCCGCCGGTGAGCAATACCGTGGGAAGGCCTTCCTCGGGCTTCATGTCTTCATGGCTAAGGTAACGATAGCCGGCCTCTAGGAGCTTGCGCTCTGCGTCGGAGATCGCTGTCCACTTGTCGTGCGCGCTTGCTGCGCCGGCAATCGCCAGCACCATGATGATCGCGAGGATTCCAATGACACGCTTTTTCATGGTTCCGCCCCCTATACAGTCTGATATTTACTGCAGCTGGCCAGTCTGCTGTCTATAATTCTAGTATGAGAAAGGGAGTGTGTCACCACGATAATTCCGGATGATTCCAGTGAACTCCCAATTGTTTCGAATACATGTCGCCCTACTCCACAAGTATTGGGGTCTCGTGTCATTGGTCGACCATTTCGTAGCTGAGTTGACCCTAATTCTCTAATATGTGAATGACAGACTACCGGCCCGGCTCCTGTTCTACTGAAGCAATACTGTCCCGGTCGACGATCACACTCGCCAGCACTCTTCGCGCGGCGTTGTCGTAATGAACCCAGTAGAGATCACCGGTGGAGGACCGGAAGGCTATGCTCTGCTGTTCACGCATGTAGTCTCGGTACTCCTCGGGCACCCACCCCTTGCTCCACATTATCTCAGCATGCGGAGCCCCCACGTATCGCCAATGCCACTGCTCTGTCATTCTGCCCGTCAGGTGCTCTTTGCCAGGCATCAAGCTGTTCACCCATCCAAACCTCCATGCCTCTTTCATCATCAAGGCATACTCCTCGGTATTCCCTATGTCGTTGGTCAGGATGTCGCCTCCCTTGCTAATCTGGGATCCCGTGGTGAAATCCACCGTTGTCCCAAGCGCGTGTTCACTCTCATACGGCGGTGCTACTACCTTGGCGGCCTGTTTCTGGGCCTCTGCCTTTGACAGCCTCGGGTTCGCGTTGAGAATACTGTTGACTTTCCTTTCAAAGAGCGCCGATTGGTATGATGGACTTCTGTATCCGGATACGGCGACCAGCCTGCAGCTTGCCCCATTCGGCCTCTTGTGGCTGTTGATGAGCTTGGCCATTCTGATGAGTGAGTCGCTTGCCTCCCTGTTCAGCTCAATTGACTTCTGGACAGGCAGATCTTTCGAGGTGACTGAAACCAGGTTGTTTGGCCTAAATGACTTGGGAACGGGCTCTCTCGGGCTCACAACTGTCAGGTATTCACCGGCGCTGGCGGGAACGAGCTCTCTCTTCCAGCTCTGACATATAGTCTTGATCTCGTCATGTCTCACAGCACAGACTATGCCTTCTCTGCTTGGATCGGCCAGGGCATGTCCGATGGCCGACGCCGATACCTTATCTCTGTCCCCTGCTTCAGCTGATGCAACGACATTCACACTCTCTTTGGAAGTAGAGCCGTCCGTTACTGAAACAACAAGGAACAACAATAGAACCGCCGCGAGACCCATCCTGACCACGTTGACCGCCACGCTGCGCACCTCCAGTCCAATCAGGCTATTGGGTTGCACAAAGAGACTCCATGAAGCCAACGTATTGCGCCCCATCTACGGCTCGTACGCCAAAAGAGAGGCTCACCAGCATCGTGCCGGTAACCTCTCTCGGGCTCGAACGCCGAAACCAGGCAACGGCAATGCCAGGCAACAGGGGGCTAATCCGGCCGGCATTGCGGGCGTCGTGAATGATGCTTGTCCCATGCGGATAGCTGCAACCATCGCCTACTCCAACGAACCCACGGTTCTCGGTGTTACAGCGAGGGCGGTTTTTGGCAGGTTGATACGTAATGCGGGCAGTGTACATGCTTGGATTGTGGTACAGCGGTGCTGATTGACAGTCCCGGATCTAGCCCGCCAAACAGCCTGGTGAACATCACGCCCTTCTTCGCCTATGAATGGTTATTCAACCAATTGGAAGGATGCCCTTCTGATACAATCCACCAATTCCCGATGATATCATTTATTTCCTATCGACATCGCAAATCTTCAGTACTTCGATTCCGGCAGCGCAAAGGAAGATAAGCTTGCGCAATGGGAACAGCTGAGGCAGAGATTGCTCAGCGAAAAGGCCCGCGAGCTCCACACGGATCCGAGACCCCATGGCTGAGAGGGACACCTCAAGCGGACTCTCCGTCGATCTGCACTGGCGTTTACGCGATGGGTATGTATGCCCATGTGGACATTATCTCCGCTCGGCAGGCGGCACAAGATCCCGTAGGCCTATGAAACGGCCACGCCTCCGCCCCGCCTACTCCGCCTGCCGCTCTTTGGTGAGCAGCAAGGTTGTCGCGAAGATGGCGGCGGCAAACGCCAGCTGAATCAGGACATCGCCGTATATCGGCCGCAGGGCGCTGGTAGTGGGCCGGGAAAGCCTCGAAATCGCGTCGTTAGCCTTTACATACCAGTAGGCAGGCAGGAACCGTCCGACATCCAGGACCTGCTTGCTCAGGATCGACTGCGGCACGAACACTCCGCCGATGAAACTCATGGCGTTGGCGATGACATTCACCGCCCCTGCCTGCGCGCCGACGCTCTTCACTGAGCTGCCGACGAGGAAGCCTATGCTGGCGCTCACGATGGTGAATGCCAGTGTGTTCAGGCAGTACAGCCACACTAGCCCGGATGACAGCAGGCTCCTGCCGTACAGAACGAAACTGAAAAGCACCAGCACCGACCAGCAGCCCAGTGCGAATATGGTGTGGCCGGCCGCCAATTGC
>Ga0208459_1004248_pt1 | contig 10770 bp, 7 predicted proteins | sample AD_UKC087_MetaG_FD_184433 | JGI IMG/M metagenome (GOLD analysis project Ga0208459, IMG submission 184433) | Active sludge microbial communities of municipal wastewater-treating anaerobic digesters from USA - AD_UKC087_MetaG (SPAdes) (version 2) | ecosystem: Engineered > Bioreactor > Anaerobic >... | reverse complement strand
ACGACAATAACTCTACGGTGAGGCTGGCTGAAGAGAGCCGGCTAATCAAGCAACTCCGATTTGGAACTGAAAAAAGGAAGCATCATGTTGAGCTCAGTTTTAAACAAGTTGAACAGAATCAATCGCTTAAAAAGAGTAAAGATAGCGGCATTATTGTTGAAAAAGATGAGACGATTTTGGAAAAAATGCGTAACATCAATTATAGTCCCTCCGGTTTGGCGACCTATATCCGCTGTCCTTTGAATTTTTACCTCGCTAACGTGCTCAAAATCACTCCTCCGGATGAGCTTAATGAGGGATTTGAAAACAATCTGGTTGGTTTGATTATACACTCCATTCTGAAGAAACTATTGGATCAAATTAAAGAAAACCCGGTGCAGTTTCGTGAAATTATCAAGGCAAATCATGCAAAATTGGAGGATTTAATCTATCAGGCAGCCATTTCTGAGCTGGAAACGGATCAAAGTACGCTGCAACAGGGCGGTTTTGTGCTAGTTAAAAAGATTGTAGAGCGTCAAATTGAAACCTATCTTCGATTTCTTTTAGAGGAATTGGAAAAAAATGAGATCGAAATTATAGCCAATGAGGTTCAGCTTTTAAATCAGTTTGAAACTTCGTATGGAACCGTTACTCTGAAGGGAACTGCGGACAGAATCGACTTTTACAATAATAGATTGCGCATTTTAGACTACAAAACCGGTTATGTTGATGCAAAAAATTTGACGCTGGAAGAGATCGATGAAACCATCATTGATCCCAATCATTCACAGCTATTTCAGCTTCTTTTCTATCTCTACCTGTACGCTCACAATCAGGATTTGCCTCCCACTGCGTCTTCTCAAGCTGCCATTATCTCCTTTAGACGCCTCGTGCAAAATCTGGATCCTTACGTTTACATTCAAGTAATAAACGGCAAGGAAGTTGAGCCTTTTTTATTTCAATCTGAGCATTTAAAACAGTTCTCTGAACTTCTCAAATCTCTGTTAGACAACATTTTAGACCCCAACATACCATTCTGTCAAACTGATAACTGGGATCATTGTAAATATTGTGATTTCCGTGAATTATGCGATCGGGAACCTAAAAGCTATTTTTAAAATTTACCTATATGAGTTTAAGTCGTGTTGTTTTTGTTGGAAATATAAAAATAGGGGGGTGCCATCCCATCGCTCTCCAGTCCATGACCAGCACGCAAACTAGAAATATTAGCGATTCGGTCAATCAGGTAATCCGCCTTATCAATTCCGGCGCCGATATGGTTCGCATTACCACTCCTGCCATGAAGGATGTGGAGGCGTTACAGAGTATCATCACGGAATTAAGAGCGCAAAATTACACGACTCCCATCATTGCGGATGTTCATTATCTGCCCGAAGTAGCGATGGCAGTCGCTCCCTTTGTGGATAAAGTGAGAATTAATCCGGGGAATTTTACGGATAATAAATCTGTCCGTAATAATGATTTCAGCGAAGAGGAATATGCCCGCTCTTTGCGGGCAATGGGCGAAAAAGCAGCCCCTTTGATTGAGCTCTGTAAAAAGCACAACACCGCCATCCGGGTTGGGGTCAACCACGGATCGCTATGTGACAGAATTATCTCCAAATATGGAAACACAGCGTTAGGGATGGTGCATTCGGCACTGGAATGGATCGATATCTGCGAAGAAAATCAGTTTTATGATGTGATCTTCTCGCTTAAATCGAGCAATGTGAACACCATGGTGGAAGCCACTACCCTGCTGCACCAAATTATGGCAGAAAGAGGCACTATTTTCCCACTTCACTTAGGGGTTACTGAAGCTGCCAACGGCATGGAAGGAAGAGTGAAATCAGCCATTGGAATTGGCTCCTTATTGCTAAAAGGAATCGGTGATACCATCCGCGTTTCCTTGACTGAAGAACCGGAAAACGAGATTCTGTTTGCCAAAAAAATGATGAGTGTAGTGGATCGTATTGATCCTTCGCAATATCAGGTAGAGAACCAAACCTTAACGATTAAAAGCGAAGCTACTGATCCTGAAGAGTGGTGGATTGAGTCAGCACTCATTGCCGGGTATTACCATTTCAGCGAAACTCCTTTTAAGAACGTCATAATTCATAATCCTCATTTTAGCTCATCAGAAAGAACACAGCTTGAAGATACAATCTTGCAAAGTTGCAGAATCAAACTCACTAAGACTGAAATCATTGCTTGTCCCTCCTGCGGAAGAACCCAGTACAATATTCAAGAGGTATTGCAGATTGTCAAGGAGCGCTTCTCCGGCTACCCCAATCTGAAGATTGGAGTGATGGGGTGTGTTGTGAATGGTCCAGGAGAGATGGCTGATGCAGATATTGGTGTGATTGGGAGCGGCAAAAACAAGATTGCGGTCTATCGTGATGGGGTTCCCGTTTCCACCTTTCTTCCCATAGAGGAGGCTCTCAAAGTGATGAAGACCCAGATTATTCAAATTTTAAACGAAAAAAATAAAGTGTAAATGAAACAAGTTTTATTGTACGGTTTTATACTCTCTCTGCTTCTCCCTTTTTCGCTTCCGGCACAACAAAGCGATAAAGGAGCAAATTCTGTGCTACTTAATAAATACTCCTTGCCGGAATCCGTAAACAATGCCAATACATACTATTTCCCCTACGTTTTTTATCAGGAAAATTACTGTTGTGCTCAAGCAGCTTCATTGACCTACCTGTTTACCTATGAATTAGCTGTAAATCGTGGATATTACGTCCTGTTTGACACGCCTTATGAAAAGTACCATATCCCTTCACACTTTGCCTGGAACTTTTACAACGATGGCAGGTACGATCATGGAGTTAGCACTATGGATACCTGGCATTTGATCAGAACGGCGGGCTCACCCTTTACGCCTGATTGGGGTGAATCTTACGGAGGAAGTTCTTCAAAATGGATGACCGGGTATGAAAAGTACTACAATGCTATGAAAAACCGAATTGTAAATACAATCTCTTTTCCTATAGACACCCCCGAAGATATTTTAAAACTTAAACACTGGATTGCACATCATGGGAGAGGTGATGAACATGGTGGATGTGCCAATTTTTTTGCTTCCACAACCTGTCCAATGAGTCCTTTGCCTATCGGAACCCCGAGAGCAGGAAAAGTAATCATTACTGAATTTGGAACCCAGCCCACTCATGCATTAACTATTGTTGGCTATAATGACTCCATACGATTTGATTTCAATGGAGATGGGCTCTACACCAACGATATTGATCTAAACGGGGATAATATAATTAATGTTTTAGACTGGGAAATAGGAGGTGTATTGATTGTCAATTCACATGGTGAACCGTGGGGGAACAATGGTTTTGCCTATGTCCCCTACAGACTCTTAGCCACGCCCTCTGCACAAGGTGGCATCTGGAATAATTCCGTTTATGGTGTAGATGTCAGAGATGAAGTTTTTCCACAGATCACTTACAAAGCAACCATCACGTACAGCCGAAGATGTTTTATCAAGGTTACTGCCGGGGTCGCTTTGGACACAAACAGTGCCGTTCCTGACACAACCATCTCTTTTGGAGTTTTTAATTATCAGGGAGGATGGTACAGCATGCAAGGAGAATACACCGAAGAAAGTAAAACATTGGAATTCGGATTAGATGTAACCCCTTTATTGAACTATATTCAACCGAATCAACCTTGTCGTTTCTTTCTTATTGTAGAGGAAGATGACACAAACGGAGTAAGAAGTGGTGAAATAGTCCAGTTTTCCCTTATGGACTACACCGGAGAGCATGTAGAAGAGATTAGCTACCCTGAAAATAACGTTGAGATACAAAACAATCAAGCTACTTACCTAAGCGTTGTCAGAGCAATCCGATACACCAAACCTTCAATTCGAGAAGCGGCAGTTACTTGCACCGCCGGAGAACTATTTATACAAAAATTAAATGCTGTTGACGGAAAACCACCTTATCGTTGGGAACTTTCACACCGATACCGCATAGAAGAATTTGGAGCTGATTTTCCCGCAATTTCAGGAACTTCTTTTGAATTTAATCCTGCAAATCAATACGCTGAATTTGAATTACCATTTGAATTTCCTTTCTATGGTGAAAAGTATAAAAAAATCTTCCTTCATCAAAATGGTTTTTTAACCTTCAGAAAGGAATTATTACCGTGGCCTTTTTTAAAATCTGAAGAAAATCAGGTGTTTTCTACAAAACAGATTGCTCCCTTTTTATCTCCTCTTGTTGTTGTACAATCAAAAGTTAAAATAACTGATACAGAGTGTCAATTTTTTATTGTTGCTCAAAAAACGGATGAGGAGACTTCGTCAATACCCTTTGTGCTTCATCTATACGCTGACGGAAGAATTGAATTCTATTATGGAGATTTAGAGTATGGGAGTAATAGTTTTTATTCCGGTATTTTTAGAGGCGATGATCGCAATTTTGTACTAACTCCTGTCCATAACGAGAGTAGTTCTATAGCTTCAAATCGCAATTTTCGCTTTACGCCACCACCCTATATTCAGGGTGTTGAAATCTCTAAAGATGGTGTTTTATCGGGGATTATAGAGGAAAGCATGCAGGCAGAGGTAGAAGTGGCTTGTTTTGATAATAATGAGGTATATTCAACCGAAACAATATGGTTTTCCGTACTTCCGGGTGACCCCAACAGAGATCAGGATTCTACAAAAATTTTAGTCTACCCCAACCCAACTCTAGGAATCATTAAGTTTGCCGGAATAAAACAGAATATCACACATATTTCAATTTATGACCTCAAAGGAAGTGAACTACTCACTATCACGGATCAAAATAAACGTGAAGTACAATTAAATCTCGGCTTCCTTAGTTCAGGAATCTATTTTTATGATGTTATCTTACATAACGGTAAAAAAAGTAAAGGGAAATTAATTAAACTTTAACTTTTTATACTCAACGCCTAAATTTTCGTAGGTTTTCAACAGTGCTTCTTTATCATCTGTAATCATTAATAAAACATCTCCCTCTTGCAGTTCAGTTTTTCCTGTCGGAACGCAATAGTTGTCACCTCTTTTCAGGAGAACGGCTAACGTTTGATCCGGAAGGTTAAGATTCATTAGATGAGTTCCATTCTTGAGAGCAGATTGGGTAATCATAACCTCACTGGCAACGGTTTTCAATTCAGAAGCAAAATCAATATCAATTTTCTTCATTTTGGATTCTGCACTATCATAATCAATCACCCCTAACCACTTTGCCATCACAGAGATAGAAGTTCCTTGAACCAACAAAGATACCAGGGTACAAAAGAATACAATATTGAATATTAATCTGGCATGAGGAACATTCTCTGCCAGAGGGATAATCGCAAAAATAATAGGTACTGCACCACGCAATCCTACCCAGGAAACATAGGCTTTATCCCGCACAGGCATCTTTTTAAAAGGGAGCAATGTCAGAAAAACAGTAATAGGTCTTGTAATAAATATAGTAGAGAGGCTGATAATCAATCCCGGAATAATAATTGGAACTAATTCATGTGGATTCACTAACAAGCCTAACATCAAAAACATGGTCAACTGAAATAGCCAGGCGAGCCCATCGAAGAAGGTCATGGTGGTTCTTTTATGTACAAATTTTGAATTTCCAATCACAAGTCCTGCCACATAGACAGCTAAAAAGCCATTTCCTTTGAGAAAATAAGTTACCGAAAAGATAAAAATAGCAAAAGTGAAGACCAAAATAGGATAAAGCGAGTCGTTATAAATCCTCACTTTATTGATCAAAAACACGGCAAGTTTACCTAAGAAATAGCCCAATAGCATCCCAAGTATCAACTGAAGTAGTAACATGAATCCCGCATTCCAATAATTGGGAGAACTTCCCATCTTAATAATATCGATCAATGTAATAACCAATACATAAGCCATTGGGTCATTACTTCCACTTTCCAATTCCAATAAAGGACGAAGGTTATTCCTCAGAGACAACCCTCTCGATCTTAAAATAGAGAAGACCGACGCAGAATCGGTTGAAGACATAATGGAAGCCAGGAGAAAAGCTGTTATTAATGAGACAGTAACAGCAGGAAGTGTTAGCTTCAAGATCCACCAGGTCAGCAAACCTGAAAGAATCGCTGTCAAAAACACACCCACGGTAGCCAATAAAACCCCTTGATACATAACCGGCTTAACTTCAGACAATTGCGTATCCAACCCCCCTGAAAAGAGAATCATACAAAGAGCAATTGTTCCAATACTTTGAGCTAATTGGATATTTTCAAATCGAATACCGAATCCGTCGCTCCCAAATAGCATTCCAACGGCAAGAAAGAACAACAAAGCAGGAATTCCCAGACGAGAACTGGCCCTACCCGAAAGAATGCTTAGAAAAAACAGCAGAGATACTATAAGTAAAAAGAGTTCTGTTTGCATATTTACCTGTTTTAAAAAGAATTTAAGAAGAGTAATTGATCCTGTTTGGGGACCCACTAATCCATCTCTGCAAAAATAATAAAAAAAAGCAAAAAAATAGAATAAATATGACAAAAAGTCGAAACTCTTTTTTTCTTTCCAAAACAGGTAGGTCATTTAATAATCTTTTCATACCTTTGCAATGAATTTATGAAAACTACACCGCAATATCGCAGAATAATCCACGTGGATATGGATGCTTTTTATGCATCTGTAGAGCAACGAGACCATCCCGATTGGCGTGGAAAGCCGCTCGTGGTCGGCAGTTCACACCCTCGTGGGGTCATTGCAGCAGCCAGCTATGAAGCGCGTAAGTTTGGAATACACTCCGCAATGCCGTCAAAAAGAGCCATGCAACTTTGTCCGCAATTAATTTTTGCACCACTCCGCTTTGATGTTTACAGATCAGTATCCAGGGAGATCCGTGATATTTTTAGTGAATATACCGACTTAATAGAACCTCTATCTCTCGATGAAGCTTTTCTGGATGTTACTGAAAACAAGCCCGGTATTCCACTGGCACAAGATATTGCCAAAGAGATCAAACAAAAAATCAAATCAGAACTCAAGCTGACTGCCTCTGCCGGAGTTTCATACAACAAATTTTTGGCTAAAATAGCCTCCGACATGCAAAAGCCGGACGGATTGACCGTTATCCACCCCATAAAGGCAATCCGGGTAATTGAAAATTTACCTATAGAATCCTTCTGGGGTGTGGGACGGGTTACAGCAAAACGAATGCACGAGTTGGGAATTCACACCGGAAAAGAATTGCGGGCACAATCGGAAACTTTTTTGATTCAAAGATTCGGAAAAGTGGGAAAACTTTTTTATGAATTTGCACAAGGCAATGATCACCGGGAAGTGGAACCGTATAGAGAACGTTTGTCTGTTGGATGTGAGCGAACATTTGGGGAAGATTTAATAGGAAAAGAGCAGATTATCGCTCGTTTTGATGCTTTGGCAGATGAACTGGAAAGTCGAATTAAGAAAGCTCATTTTCAAGGGTTTACATTTACGCTAAAAGTAAAACGAGGCGATTTTAAGCAAGTTACCCGGAGTCAAACAGCCGAAACTTGTTTTCTATTGGCTTCAGAGTTTATTGAATTGGCTACAAAGCTTTTAGAAACAGTAAATTTGGAAAATAAGGGGGTACGATTGATCGGTTTTTCTGTTAGTAATCCGGCTGTAGAAACCCATTCCGAAGCCTCATTTAACCGACAACTATTACTCCCTTTTGAACCATACTAAACATAACAAATATTTGATAATATGAAAAAAGTTATAGATACAGAGAGAATACCCATCAAACTTTGGCTCGATGATATTGATGACAACACCCTGTATCAGGCACAAAATCTGGCTAATTTACCCTTTGCCTTTAAACATGTTTGTCTGATGCCCGACGCACACTCAGGATACGGAATGCCTATCGGGGGTGTATTAGCTGCTGATGGAGTGATCGTACCTAATGCTGTAGGAGTGGATATTGGATGTGGAATGTGTGCCGTCAAAACTGACCTGAAGTTTATACCCAACATTCAAAAAAAACTGGGAAAAATTGTCGAGGAGATAAGAAAAAAAATACCTGTAGGGTTCACCCACCACAAAAACTATCAAGATGAAGAGCTGATGCCTCAAAACTACGACATTGAAAATATGCCGGTTGTTAAGAAAGAGTATAAATCTGCTTTAAAACAGCTTGGTACACTAGGAGGAGGAAATCACTTTATTGAGATTCAAAAAGATAAAGAGAAAATGATTTGGATCATGATCCACTCAGGAAGCAGAAATATTGGCAAACAGGTTGCAGACCATTATAACAAAATTGCAAAAAAATTGAACGCTATGTGGTACTCATCCGTAAATCCCAAAGCTGACCTTGCTTTTTTGCCTTTTAACACTGATGAGGCACACAGTTACTATAACGAGATGAAATATTGCGTCGAGTTTGCACTTGCCAATCGCAAATTAATGCTCACACGGGTGCAAGAGGTACTTGCAGATTTTTTTCCTAAAATTGATTATGGAGAAATCATAAACATTGCTCACAACTATGCTACATGGGAAAATCACTTTGGCAAAAATGTAATCGTACATCGCAAAGGTGCAACCTCCGCACACAAGGGTGAACTGGGAATTATCCCCGGATCGCAAGGTACAAAATCCTATATTGTGGAAGGGCTAGGCAATCCTGAAAGTTTCTCCAGCTGTTCACATGGTGCAGGACGCATTATGGGACGGAATGAAGCGATCCGCAGCTTAAGTCTTGAGGATGAGATCAAAAAGTTGGACAAAAAAGGAATCGTACACTCTATCAAAAGTCAAAAAGACTTGGATGAGGCACCCTCTGCATACAAAAACATTGTTCAAGTTATGATGGATCAAGAAGATTTAGTAGAAATCAAGGTGGAGTTATCGCCATTGGCAGTGGTTAAAGGGTAATTGGAAAGTATATTAAAAAACACTATATGTCTCGAATGGTAAAAAAATAAGATTATAAAATAACATTCAAAAAGAGATTATAAAATGAAATGTCTTGTAATCAATGGCACAGAACAAAAATGTTCAATAAAACAGCAGCGATTATAAACAGATTGATTGAAAAAATTAAATAGCAATAATTATGGCAAAAACTAAGTGCTGACTTACAATATTGGATTGATCAAGGATGGGTTAGCAGATCGAACTAGTTTATAGCCTGGGAGGTGCTTGATTCTAAAAACTACTGAACAGTACAACCGGAAAAAACCAGAGAACCTTGTAAAATGAGTTTGCTGTTACTCTCACTATCTACCATAGATGCATTCAAACGTTTATCATTATAACCGGCAAAAACGAAATCAAAATTAGATTCTACGCACCAATCATCAGGAATATAAAGTGTAATGCCTCCAAAAACAACATCTATATTAAAATAGACGACAGTGTCCGGCAAAGTAGTTTTACGTAAATCAATAACTATACCCCCAAAAACAACATTGATATCGCCACCTCTAAATACAGGTTCAGTAAAGACACTCTCAGAACTGCCGCCAAAAACGATATCTTTTGATATCCACCCCTCTACTTCAGTTGTAGTAGTCTGCATATCAACAGCATAATTAACAGAAGGAACTCTCTTCTTTCTATTGATTGCAACTTCAATAATAAACATTAAACCAATGAATATCAGTAAAAAGGGCCAAAAGTGGGACGTAAAGTCTTTACCGGCATCTCCTAAAAGTCCAGGATAAACATTTTCCAGTCTGGGTATAATAAAAAAAATGCCAGATAATAGTAAAATTGTGGGTAACATTCTTTGTTTTTTTACATAACCTATAACTGCTAGCAAAATTAAAAGCATAGGCCAGGAAAAAACAATAGATTTACATGCAGGATTTAACCAACCAACATTGAAGGCGAGCAAAATCAAACCAATCAGTACAAATACAACTCCAAAGACAACTACCAGGCTAAGTGTCTTCTTCCCTTTATTGTTATATTTATTTTTATTCATAATTGAACTGTTTAAGATGGACAACTTGGCAACAAGCCATAAAGCGAAATTAGGTACTCTTATGCAAAGAATGATTACGGTGATGTTAAAAATTCATTAATAATGCAGCTATTACACCCAGGAAATTTCCTGACATGTGAACAATTATTGCATAAGCATTGTTGTCATATTTTTCTTGATAATAACCAGCAATTAATCCGAGAACAAAAGTCAAAACAAGGGTTCTAACAATGAAAAAAGCATTTGCACCCGAAGTTATTAACACCAAATGCACTATGCTAAATGCAACTGCGCTAATCATTACCGGTACACTAATATGCCTTTTAAATATTTTAATTCCTATTCCTTGCAATGGGTTTAGGATATTTTGAAGAAAACCGCGGAATAAAACCTCTTCTGCCACACTGGCATAGATAAATATGAGAAGAAAAATCTGTAGTGGAGACATCATATCAAATACAAAATTGTGCTCAATTTCCCCTCCTAACCCTTTTGTCAGCGCTACAATAAGGGCATTGACGATAACCGCTGTAAAAAAACCAAATAGGATTGGTTTTACTGTCTTTTTGAACTTTGGCAGTGCAATTTTATAATTCACATACTTTTTAAAACCGTATATCAAAGCTATGGAAAGTATGAGCATAACCGTGTGAGTTATAAAAGAATAGGTATTCAATTTAATACTTCTACCCGCCAAGGTTGCCAATAGAAATACTATTGCTGTTAATAGAATTCCATAAATTATTCGTTTACTATTTTTCATTTTCCTCCGTTATTAAGTTTAACAATTATTCTCTTGATCAAGTTTGATTACAACATTACCTCTTTTGAGTACATACACATAAAT
>Ga0208459_1004245_pt1 | contig 10773 bp, 6 predicted proteins | sample AD_UKC087_MetaG_FD_184433 | JGI IMG/M metagenome (GOLD analysis project Ga0208459, IMG submission 184433) | Active sludge microbial communities of municipal wastewater-treating anaerobic digesters from USA - AD_UKC087_MetaG (SPAdes) (version 2) | ecosystem: Engineered > Bioreactor > Anaerobic >... | reverse complement strand
CAAAATTAATTTTTTGTTCCTCGCCTACATTTGACAGGGTCTGATTAAAGGAATCAACCTTTTTATATTCCTTTGAGCCTTCAAATATATACTCCTCATCTTCTGAGTCTATTATGAGGGCATTTTCGGCTGCGTCTTTTACCAGCTGGTCAATGGATGTTTCATCTACCTTTTCAGTATATGAATATCCCATTTTCCCCTTGTACGTTCCTCTTAATGAAAGTCCTTCACTTTCCGACAAGCTGTAACCGTCCAGGTCTTTTTGAAAAACCTTCAATGAAAGACTGCTGCCTTCAGAATAATATACTTCCATATCGTTAAGACCGGTTTCTCTTCCTTTTTGAAATATCTTATCAATCAAAAATTTTATCTCCACTGTTATTCACCTTCCCTTCCGCCTACAGTAAGTTCTGAAACCCTTATCATAGGCTGGCCTACATTTGCCGGTATGCTTCCGCTTACAGAACCGCACATCCCCTGGCCTTGAAGCAGGTTGTTACCCACCATATCGATTTTATTCAGTACTTCCGTACCTTTTCCTATTAATGTAGCGCCCCTAACAGGCTCTTTTATTTTACCCTTTTCGATTATGTATCCTTCCATTACTGCAAAGTTAAATTCTCCGGTAGCAGGGTTAACCGAGCCTCCTCCCATGTTTTTTGCATAAAGTCCTTTTTCTGTGGATGCAATTATTTCTTCAGGCTTTGAACTTCCATTATCTATAAATGTATTTGACATGCGGGATGTTGGAGAGAACCTGTAAGACTGACGTCTGGATGAACCTGTTATATCCATGTTCATTCTTCTTGCATTCAACATGTCAATCATGTAACCTTTAAGTATTCCATTTTCAATGAGCACATTCCGCTGTGATGGTGTTCCTTCGTCATCTATGCTATATGACCCCCACTCATTTGGAATAGAGCCGTCATCTATGGCTGTAACCAGGGGTGATGCAATTTGCTGACCAACCTTTCCTGCGAATACGGAAAGGCCTTTTGCTACTGCTGTTGCTTCCAATCCGTGACCGCAAGCTTCATGGAAAATAACTCCTCCAAATCCGTTATCAATAATTACGGGCATTCTGCCGCTGGGGCTGTACTTGGCATTAACCATTGTTACTGCAATTCTTGAAGCTTCCCTGGCATAATAGTCTATATCAAGATTTTCAAAAAATTCGTAACCCTTGCTTGCACCAGGTGCGTAAAATCCTGACTGCATTTCTCCATTTTTGCTTGCTACTGATGAGATTCCCAGCCTTGAACGGACTCTTGTATCTTCCTTCCACAAGCCTTGGGAATTTGCCACCATAATATTTTGTATGTAATCTGTATAATTCACAGAAACCTGTGTAATCAGATCGTCATAATTAAATGCCGTATCATAAGCCTTTTTCATTACCTGGACTTTTCTGGTTTTTTCAACCGATGACGGGTCTATTTGTATGGTGTTTATGTTATTAACATCTGTCTTTATGAGATTTATTGTATGATCAATGATGTTTCCTTCTACAGCTTTTGCGGCTTTTTTTGCTGTTTCTATTAAAGTATCCCTGTCTGTTTTGTTGGTATATGCATAAACACTGTTAAATCCTTTGAATATTCTTATACCTGCCCCATAATCCCTGCCGGACATTGTGCTTTCAACCTTGCCGCCTATCATAACAATGCCGTTGTTAGTCCGGTCTTCCACGAAAATTTCAGCAAAGTCGCCTCCGATGGATAGAGCAGCAGTAAGAGCATCTTCAATCAACTTTCTATTTAACACATAATCACTCCTTTATTCTTATATAAAAGTATTTTACCATAATTTCCATAAACTATTAACAATTAATTTTAAATTTATAAAGGGACGGTTCTTTTTATAATCAAATTTTGCACACTGCATATTAAAATTAAAAAAACGGCTCTTCTAGTTACCAAGAACAAAAAGAACCGTCCCCAAAAATCTTTCCTATACTAATTTAATTCTGTGGTATGTTTTCTTGCCTTTTTTAATCATCAGCTTTCCGTCTTCAAAGTCTGCTTCAGTTACTGTCTTGCCTACATCGTCTATTATCACATTATTTACAGCAACTCCTGCCTGCTCAATAAGTCTTCTTCCTTCACTTTTCGATTTTATTAATCCTGCCTTGAAAATTAAATCGATTATAGGCATTTCTTGGCCTAATTCTGATTTTAATAATTCTGTTGTCGGAATATTATCCGAATCAGCCCCGTCTCCGAACAAAGCTCTTGCTGCTTCTTGAGCATTCACTGCGTCTTCTTCCGAGTGAATCAGTTTGGTTACTTCAAATGCAAGAATTTCTTTAGCCTTATTTATCTCAGAGCCTTCTAATTCTCCCAATCTCCTTACTTCATCCATGGGCAGGAATGTCAGTAAGGCCAGGCATTTTTCCACATCCGCATCATCAATATTTCTCCAGTATTGATAGAATTCATAAGGGGTGGTTTTGTTTCTGTCAAGCCACAAGGCACCTTTTTCGGTTTTTCCCATCTTTTTCCCTTCGCTGTTTGTCAAAAGAGAAAACGTCATTCCATAAACCTGTACTCCTGCTTTCTTCCTTGTCAGTTCAACGCCGGCTATTATGTTCGACCACTGGTCGTTTCCTCCTAATTGCATCTTACAGCCGTATTTTTCATTTAATACATAAAAGTCATATGCCTGCATAAGCATATAGCCAAATTCAAAAAATGTAAGACCCTGGTCCATTCTATTTTTATAACAATCTGCAGCAATCATTTTATTTATAGAAAAATGCACTCCTACATCTCTCATGAATTCAAGATAATTCAACGGCAAAAGCCAATCTGAATTTCTAGGCATCAGAGCCCTTCCGTCTGTAAAGTCAAGAAATTTCTCAAATACCTTTTTAAAATTTTCAGCGTTTTTAGTTATTGTTTCAAATGTCATAACCGACCGCATTCCGGTTCTGTCACTGGGGTCCCCTATCATAGTGGTTCCATCCCCAAGCAATGCTATAGGTCTGTGTCCGTATTTCTGCATTATGGACATTACCATTATCTGTATAAAATGACCTATGTGAAGGCTGTCTGCAGTGGGATCAAATCCTATGTAAAATGTTACGGATTCTTTCCCCAATAATTCTCTTATTTCTTCTTCATGAGTGCATTGCTCCAAATATCCTCTTTCTACCAATACATCAAAAACATTTCCTTTTTCCATGTATGTCCTCCTTAAGTTATAAATTATTATCATTCTTGAGTCATAATCGCAGGGGAATGCATCAAATTTATTTGCTCCTTACATCACATAAATTTGGCATTCTGTGCGTTTGACCTACCACCAATTTCTTTCTCCCTTTGATCGAAGAAATTGGGTTAGGTCATAAATAAGGGCTACCTCATCCGAAAGGACGAGATAACCCGTGGTACCACCTTAATTTGCTTAAGCCTCTTCCTGATTTAACGTTCAGATAAACCGCTGTGCTTTCGCACAGAACTCCGGAGCCGTATTTCACACTTTGTACTGTGAATCTTTCACCTGCCGATTCACTCTCTGAAATTGTAACCAAAGCATTACTTATCTTCCTTCTTAGTTGTGATAAAGTATTAATATTAATTGGTATAATAATATAAATCGCAAATGTTGTCAAGAATTAAATTTGGCAATTAAATGCAGTTTCTCCAGATGCTGCTTAAATAATTAAACTTTTATTAAGTAATTTTGAATAAAGCCCGTCATACTGTCATAAATTTGTATTTATTTCTTTTGTTTGCAAAATAGTGTAATTTTATAGACACATTTGGAAACTTGTCAAGTTATTGTGGGTTTTTTTAAGGAGCTTGCAGTGCTATAATTCAACCATGACGAAAATCTCATTAACAAGTTCTAACGTTTCAAAGAAACAGGCCTTGCCTGTTTCCCAAAAAATCTAAAACTATATAGGAGTAAACTTATGAAAAAGAGAATTATAGCACTTGCATTAGCTGTATTAATAGCATTTTCATCAACATCAGCTTTTGCTGCAACAACAACTTGTACATCAGTAAATTACAAGTATGAACTAAGTAACTTGCTAAATAACAAGAATATACAGTACAAATTTATTGTTAACGGAAAAACAGTGGACTTTAAATCAATTGACTGGAAAGCGGTACTAAAACAATATAAAGCCGCTGAAAAACCGGCTCCGGCACCGGCTCCGGCACCAGCACCAGCACCAGCACCAGCACCAGCACCAGCTCCTGCACCAGCTCCGGCTCCTGCACCAGCTCCGGCTCCAGCACCAGCTCCGGCTCCTGCACCTGCTCCGGCTCCTGCACCTGCTCCGGCTCCTGCACCTGCTCCGGTAGAAAATAAGAACACAGTATCTTCGTCAAATCTAACGTATGAACAAAAGGTAGTAGAACTTGTAAATATTGAAAGACAAAAAGCAGGCTTGCCGGCATTAAAAATGGACTCAGCAATTTCTAACGTAGCAAGAGCTAAATCCAAAGATATGGCAGTGAACAATTACTTTGCACATCAATCACCAACTTACGGAAGTGCAGGGGATATGTTAAGACAGTTTGGAATCAGCTGGCGTGCATGGGGTGAAAATATTGCAGCCGGACAGGGAACTCCTGAAGCAGTGGTCAATGCATGGATGAATTCATCAGGACACAGAGCAAATATTCTTTCATCTAACTTCTCAAAAATTGGTGTTGGATATGTAACAAGCTCAAGCGGAAGACCTTATTGGACACAAATATTCACTGATTGATGGTAGATTGTAAAGCAGGTTGAAAAAATCAACCTGCTTTTTTTATTTAAGAATTATTTTAATCTGCTAATTCAAAAATACGAACATTTATTTAAAATTTTCGTTGTATTTTTGTATTTATAGGTTTATAATACAACGTGGTTAGTTTTTAGTTCATTATTGTTCATGATAATATTTAAATTGCAATTGGACATATTGAACATAAGATCATAAATGAAAGCTCAACAGGAGGAATAATGGAAAATTTTTTCAAACTAAAAGAAAACGGAACCAATGCATCTACTGAAATAATGGCAGGGTTCACTACTTTTTTTGCAATGTCTTATATTATTTTTGTAAATCCTGCAATACTCTCAGCAACAGGAATGCCATCACAGGCAGTATTTTTAGCAACAATCATAGCATCGGCAATTGGAACCCTGGTAATGGGACTATTTGCAAATGTGCCTTATGCACAAGCACCGGGTATGGGGCTTAATGCATTTTTCACTTATACAGTTGTATTTGCCCTTGGATTTTCGTGGGAACAGGCATTAGCATTAGTTTTTATTTGCGGAATGCTTAACATTTTTATTACAGTTACAAAAATTCGTAAAAGTATAATAAAATCCATACCGGAAAGTCTGCAAAATGCGATCAGCGGCGGTATAGGAATATTTATAGCATATATAGGCATCAAAGGTGCAAACATTATTGAATTCCTTTCAGATAACTCTAATATTATTGCAGTTAACGGACAACCATTTGCGGCAGATGGAACCTACAGCAATATATTTTCATTAGTGACAAATGGAGGAATTGTGCCTTCAGTTGTTGATTTTACAAACCCGGCAACACAATTGTCACTGATAGGTTTGGTTATATTGGTTATTCTGCTTGTTTTAAAAGTAAAGGGAGCTATACTCATCAGCATTATAGCAACAACATTAATTGGAATACCTTTTAGAATAGTTGATCTTTCTAATATATCAATTAGTTCCGGAGGAATATCTTCAGCATTTGCTGATTTAGGAATAACATTTGGAGCAGCTTTTGGTCCGAATGGAATGCAATCTTTGTTTTCAGATCCATCACGTATACCATTGGTTTTAATAACAATACTTGCATTCAGCTTGTCAGATACATTTGATACAATTGGAACTTTTATAGGTACAGGAAGAAGAAGCGGGATCTTTAGCGAAGAAGATCAAAATGCTCTTGAAACAAGCACAGGTTTTAAATCTAAGATGGATAGAGCATTGTTTGCCGATGCAATTGCAACATCCATAGGAGCAATTTTCGGAACATCAAATACAACAACATACGTTGAAAGTGCAGCTGGTATAGGTGCAGGCGGACGTACAGGCTTAACAAGCGTTGTAACGGCATTGCTGTTTATTGCCTGCATATTGCTTGCACCTGTTGTAGGAATTGTACCGGCAGCGGCAACGGCACCGGTTCTTATAATGGTAGGTGTTATGATGATGGCATCGTTTACTAAAATTAATTGGGAAGACATGGACGAAGCAATACCTGCATTCTTCGCATCAGTGTTTATGGGATTTGGATACAACATATCATACGGTATTGCAGCAGGATTCATATTTTATTGCATCGTAAAGATATGCAAGAGGGAATTTGATGAGGTGCATCCAATATTATTAGTTTCAACAATTTTATTCATAATTAACTTTATAGTATTGGCTATAATATAAATTTCATTGACTGGTAGATCTTAACAAAGTTCATAGGATACTAAACTTACAAATAAGGAATCTAAGAAGTGCAAAACTTGCAAAATTTTGCACTTCTTTTCTTTTTTCAACATTTAATAAAATTAATTTTTTGAACCTTTGACCCTTGAATGTTGAATCTTGCATTTTTGCATTTCATGCAAGAGGTTCCTGCAAGTTGTAAGGTATTGAAATTCTAATGTTTTATGATATTAACAAGAGCAAACTTGCAAATCCTCCCTTGATAACAGCATTCTGAGAAAATATTTTAATCTTTTTGAAAGTTTTTGTTTACAAATTGCATTTTTAGTGATATAATAAGGTAGATTCATAAATAGGAGGTTGTGCCGTGAACGTTGCTGTGAAAGATATCCGAGATGTAGTTGCAAAAATGAATTTTAGAAAATGTGGTACCATTACTTGCATATATAATATTGATGGAAGGTGCAGTCAAAAAGAATGTGAATTGCATGAAAGAGGATTAAAAAAAGAAGAAGACTAAAACCTGGATGGTATAGATATGACAAAGTTGAATATGAAGGTTTAAAGCGAAAGAAACTGATAAGTTGTCTTTCGCTTTTTAGTTACTGCAGTCCCCAAATCATGTCTCTAGACTCTGAAAAATAGGGTTAGGGCGTCTCGCAGGGCATCTTAATTTTATCTCTTGTTATGTCACTAATATTTTTGCAGCCTGTCATTATCATTGTTTCTCTTAATTCAGCTCCGATTTTTTCGGTATACAATTCCACACCTTCCGCACCGCCGCCAAAAGCAGCAATGGCGTAGGGTCTGCCTATCAACACTGCATCTGCTCCCAATGCTAAAGCCTTGAACACATCAGCTCCTGAACGGATTCCTCCGTCAACGAAAATCTTAATTTTATCTCCCACTGCTTCTTTTATTTCAGGGAGCATTGCACATGTAGCCGGCGCATCAGCCAAAACCCTTCCTCCGTGAGAGGATACCACAATTCCGTAGGCACCTGCCTCATAAGCCTTTATAGCACCTTTTGCAGTCATTACTCCTTTAACGATGAAAGGAATTTTTGTTGATTCAGTTAATTCTTTAAGCTCTTCAACGGTTTTTGCAGAAACAGGCTTGCCTGCCAATGCCAAATTAATAAGTCCTGCAGAATCAATGTCCATTGCAAATGCCATGGCATTAACTTCTTCAATCATTTTGATTTTTTCCAATACCTTGTCGTTTTTCCAAGGTTTAAGTGTAGGCACTGCTCTTCCATCAGCTTCCTTTATAATAGGCAGGCTGTCCAGGAATAAGTTGTCTGCAGGACCATCTCCTGTAAATCCTGCATTCCCTGCCTTTAATGTGCCCTTAACTATTGCCTCTATATATTCTGCTTCCGTTATGGAACCGTTGTAATTTAAACTCATACCACCAATTGGAGCTGCAAAGAAAGGATATTTGAAATTCCTTCCAAACAAGGAAACAGAAGTATCCTGTCCTTCATTTTTATAGATTGTATCCATATTGATTTTAACTGATGTTAAAAAGTCCAGGCATATTTTAAACGCATTGCCGTTTCCCTTGCCGCCGGTACCCGGAATTTCCCCCTTGCATGCCAGACCGTTGCATTCCTTGCAAACCCTGCAGTTTGGCGCCATTTTTTCTCTTGCCCTGTCTAATAATTCGTTATAATTCATATTCGCCTCCCCATTTGTTCCAATCTTTCAAGCACCTTTTCCATCATCAGCTCATATTTTTGAAGCTTTTCTTTTTCTTCATTTACAACACTTTCAGGTGCCTTGCTAATAAATTTTTCATTGTTTAATTTACCCTTGACTCTTTTTAGTTCATCTTCAAGTCTTGCCTTTTCTTTTTCAAGTCTTTCGATTTCTTTTTCATAATCTATTAAATCAGCTAAAGGCAGGTAAATTTCTGTTCCGTCAATAACTGAAGAAGCTGTATCTTCGCCTATGTCTTTCTTGTTATTTACAAGTTTAATTTCAGTAATATTTGCCAATGTTGAAAAATATTTTGCTCCTGATGCTATAAATTGTTTTGCTTCTTCGTTTGAAGGTATAAATATTGCCCTTGCTTTTCTTGAAGGCAGAACATTCATTTCTGCTCTTATATTACGAATGCTCCTAACTGCTTCCATTATAAACTTAAGTGCCTCTTCTGCTTCTTCAAAGATTTCTTCTTTCGAATATTCAGGCCAATCTGCCCTTACCAGCCTTGAAGAAGTATCCGGCAGGTAGGACCATATTTCTTCTGTTATAAATGGCATAAATGGGTGCAAAAGCTTAAGCATATCCTTTAAAACCTTAATCAGCACATATCTGGCTGCATCCTTGTCATCACCGTCTGCACCGTAAAGTCTCGGCTTAACAATTTCAATATACCAGTCGCAGTATTCATTCCATATAAAGTCATAAACCCTTTGTGCAGCCATTCCAAGTTCAAATTTTTCAAGATAATCTGTAGCTTCCTTTGCTGCCTTATTTGCTCTTGAAATTATCCATTTATCTTCTGTCTTATAGTTCTTCTTTGCTGTTTCTTTATCTGTTAATGCACCATCTAAATTCATTAATACAAATCTTGAAGCATTCCACAGTTTATTTGCAAAGTTTCGGCTTGATTCCAATCTGTCATAATTAAAACGGGTGTCGTTTCCGGGAGATATTCCTGTCATAAGCATGAAACGGAGAGCATCTGCACCGTAATTATCGATAACATCAAGAGGATCTATGCCGTTTCCTAAGGATTTGCTCATTTTTCTGCCTTCTGCATCTCTCACCAGGCCATGTATAAATGTATATTTAAAAGGTGACTTACCGGTAACTTCCAAAGCAGAAAATACCATCCTGATAACCCAGAAGAATATAATATCATACCCTGTAACTAAGACATCGGTAGGATAAAAATATTTTAAGTCATCGGTTTCGTGAGGCCAGCCCAAGGTTGAAAATGGCCATAGTCCTGACGAAAACCATGTGTCAAGAACATCCTCGTCCTGTGTGATGTTGGTGCTTCCGCACTTACTGCATTTTTCGGGAGAATATTTTTGAACCATTATTTCATTGCAGTCCTGACAGTAGTATGCAGGTATCCTGTGTCCCCACCACAATTGTCTTGAAATACACCAGTCTCTTATATTTTCAAGCCAGTGATTGTATATCTTTGTAAAACGCTCAGGAACCAGCTGCATTTCCTTGTCTTCAACTACCTTTAATGCAGGTTCTGCCAGTGGTTTCATTTTTACAAACCACTGGTCGGAAATTCTGGGTTCAATATCATTGTGGCATCTGTAACAGGTTCCCACATTGTGTTCGGTATTTTCTATTTTAAGTATGAAGCCGCTATCATCAAGGTCCCTTACAAATGCCTCCCTGCAGTCATAACGGTCCATTCCTTCATATTTGCCCGCAATTTCATTCATAGTCCCGTCTTCATTCATGCAGCTTAATTGGTCAAGGTTGTGGCGAAGTCCAATCTCAAAGTCGTTAGGGTCATGAGCAGGAGTTATTTTCAATGCACCTGTTCCCTTTGACCTATCAGGGTATTCATCGGCAATAATCGGAATTTCTCTTCCAACCAAAGGAACAATTACTTTCCTTCCGATTAAATGTTTGTATCTTTCATCATCAGGATGTGCAGCTATGGCAACGTCTCCAAAAATTGTTTCCGGTCTGGTGGTTGCAATTATAAAAAATTCATCCTTATTATCAGCAAAGGGATATTTTACATAATAATATTTGCCGGCAGTGTCCTCATGTTCAACTTCTGCATCAGAAAGTGTTGTATGGCAGTCAGGACACCAGTTTATAATTCTGTTTCCCTTATAAATAAGTCCCCTTTCGTACAGCCTTATGAAAAACTCAGTAACAGCTTCATTGCAGCCTTCATCCATGGTGAATCTTTCTCTTGACCAGTCGCAGGAATTACCAAGCTTTTTAACCTGGTCAACTATCATGCCGCCAAATTCTTCCTTCCACTTCCAGGCTCTGTTAAGAAATTCCTCTCTTCCTATATCTTCCTTGGTTTTTCCTTCTTCCTTCCTAAGTCTTTCAACTACTTTTACTTCAGTTGCTATGCTGGCATGGTCTGAACCTGGAAGCCACAAGGCTTCATAGCCCATCATTCTTTTCCATCTGATGAGAACATCCTGCAATGTTTGGTCCAAGGCATGCCCCATATGAAGCTGGCCTGTAATATTTGGAGGCGGCATCACAATGGTATATGGTTTCTTGTCTTTGTTAATTTCTGCTCTGAAGCAGTTTTCATCCATCCAGATTTTATAAATTTTATCTTCAAATTCCTTCGGATTATACTTACTTGGTATGTTTGTTGACATAATATCCTTCCTTTCTAAAA
>Ga0208459_1004237_pt1 | contig 10785 bp, 6 predicted proteins | sample AD_UKC087_MetaG_FD_184433 | JGI IMG/M metagenome (GOLD analysis project Ga0208459, IMG submission 184433) | Active sludge microbial communities of municipal wastewater-treating anaerobic digesters from USA - AD_UKC087_MetaG (SPAdes) (version 2) | ecosystem: Engineered > Bioreactor > Anaerobic >... | reverse complement strand
AGAGCATATCCACCCATCGTAGGAGGCATGGAAAACCAGAACTACGAGCTGTCCATACATCTGCCCCACCATGTGGCAACAACCTTAATCGTGAACCCCTATGGCAAGAAAAATCTTCCCTTCTTCTTGCCCTACGCCACCATAATGGCGCTCTTCAAAATGCGTTCCTGTGATATCCTGCTGCTGGGTGACGGTGTACTAGCCATTATCGGCTATATCATCAAGAGCTTTTATCGTCACCATAGGAAAGTGTTCTCCATTCTTCACGGCCTCGATGTCACGTACCCCATGTGGTTGTATCAGAAGCTCTGGATTAAGAACTTTCTTCCCAAACTTGATGGATATATTGCCGTGGGTAATGAAACGATCAGGCAAGGTGTGATACGGGGGCTTATGATGGATAAATTTACGTTTATCCCCAACGGGATTGCCGGCGAGAAATTGGCCGGCAGTTACGACAGAGGAAACCTGAAAAAAATCCTCAGAGCAGATATCGACTATAAATATGTCCTATTAACTTGCGGAAGGCTGGTGCAGCGCAAGGGAGTAGCCTGGTTTATCGACCAAGTCATGCCTCGCCTCGATGAAAAGATACTGTATGTCGTCGCCGGGGACGGTCCGGAACGAGCAAACATCACAAAGACCATTAAAAGGCGGCAATTGTCTGCAAGGGTAAAAATGCTGGGCAGGGTCACGTCTGAAACCCTTAAAGCCCTTTTAAATACATGCGACATCTTTATTCAACCCAATATCAGGGTGAACGGCGATATGGAAGGATTCGGCATTTCCGTACTCGAAGCCGGAGCCTGTGGTCTGCCAGTCGTTGCATCACGAATCGAGGGGCTACAGGATGCCATCCGCGATGGAGAAAACGGAATATTGGCTGAATCAGGTAACGCCTTAGATTTTCAAGGGAAAATTGAATCTCTCTTGCATGACGAACCGTCTCGCAGACAATTGGGCACCCGCGCAAGAACATATAATGCCACCAATTATCATTGGGATATAATTTCCAGAAGATATAGTCATTATTTGGCCTCCCCCAAAAGGTGAAAGCAAGAAAAACCTCATATAAGAACTCATGGATGCTCAATAACATGTTCTTTTTGAGGCGGTTTTGTTTCATCGTCGGTGAGACAATTCCATCCTTGCTGCCGCATCGAGTTGGGCCGCCGCATCCGGCAAGCGCCCCCGGCAAAGCAGCAAAGCCGCCATGTTTCGCCGCAGAAGGGGATTGTTCCCATCCAGAATCAGAGCCTCCCGCATATGCCCATGCGCTCGCTCAAAATCCCTCGCCATCGTCAGGGCCACCCCCATATTGTTATGCCAGTCAGCCCGTTCCTTACGGGTCATCGTAAGTCCACGGGCCTTCTCGAGAGTCTGAACCGCCTCTCCGAATCTTTTCGTCTCGAACAGTAGCGCTCCGTATTTGATGTAATCACGGACCTTCGCTGTTCTTGCTTGCAGGGCCAGGGCAAAATACTGTGCCGCTTGATCAAGGTTCCCCTCTTGGAATAGTTTCTCCGCATAATCCCCAAAGAAAAGGGGATTATGAAAAATCAACACCTCTCGTTCAACAGAAGTCCTTTCATCATGCCAAAGGTTTTTATTCAGAGTAAAACTATAGCCTCCGAGGTAAATGAGAACAAGCGTGCAGGAGAGTAAAACCAGGAGAGAACGCCGGCGTGGAACTCGCCCCAAGGCCCAGACCACTCCCAGAGCAACAAAGGCCAAAGGCATATAGAGCCAGCGCATAGCAATTAAAGAGACAACGGAAGTTCTGACCAGATTCAATACCGGAACAAGGGAGAGAAGGAAAGCAGAGGCCGCAAAGATGAGCAGGCCGTTTTTCCGATAGCGGTAGATTGCATAGAACAGCAACAAAAGGAGCAAAAAGGACAATAGAACCATCACGTCAAGCATGGATTGCGGATAAACGACGTAGAAGCTGTGAAGCCCGTGCGGGAAAAAAATTAGTTTCAAATTGTATAGAACCAGATAGGGGGCAAAGTAAAGCCGTTTAAAAAAATCCCCCGATACCGTGAAAGACGAGGTGACAACATGCCCCCGAAGCACCAGGTAAATAATCATGATGACAAGATACGGTACATAGGATGAGATCTCGCGCTTCGTCTCCCGTTCCCTGCTTAAAAAACGCTGATAGAGTAGCAGGATCGGCAGGGTCATCAGGCCGAATTCCTTGGAAAATAGGGCGCCGGCAAAAGCGGTGAGAGAACAGACCAAGGCTAAGGCCGATTTTCGCTCCCACCACCTTATATAAGCAAAAAGGGAGATGAGCATGAAGAATGTTGAGAAGATATTGTTGCGGGCGACAATTATCGACACCGCCTCCGTCTGCACCGGATGCATGGCAAAGAACAGCGCGCCCAAAAGAGACCAACCCCCTCGTTGGGTCATCATCAACATCAATTCATACAGAAGGAGGCAGGTCAAGACGTGAAAAAGCCAGTTTGTTGTTCGGAAGCCAGATGCTTTCATCCCCCACAGCCAATAATCGACAAAAAAAGTAAAACTTATCAACGGTCTATAATAACCTGTCCTATAAACTCCCTTGTCCAAAGGATCGACTACGCCATCCTCCTGGGAAAGATAGGAGGACATAGATTGCAGCTTGGTTATATACGAATTGTCCCGGACAAGGGCACGATCGTCGAAGATGAAGTCCCCGGAAAAGGTGGGAAGATAGGCCAGCAAGAGGGCAAAGACGATAACGCCATAGGGCGGGATACGTCGTATCAGATATGCGCTTCCAGGACGGCCGACTTTTGGCCATCGGTTTAATCTCAACGGGATTCTCATTTCCGGCCACCGAAAGCGGGATTAATCCGGGCGGCCCATTGAGCATGTTTCGCGGCCTCTTCCCTGAGTCCGGCCTCGCTCAGCGCCTCTGCCAACTGGTAATGCGCATGGGCGTAATTCGGCTGTAAACGAACCGCTTCCCGAAACTCGGCAATGGCCTCCGCGCTTCGCCCTTGCCTCACCAAGATCATCCCCAGATTGTTATGGGCGCCCGCATGGGAAGGGTCAAGCGCAATGGCTTTTTTAAAGGCAGCGGCCGCATCATCGTCTTTCTCTCCTTCCGCCAGGGCAATCCCCAGATTGTTCTGCGCCTGCACCCAATCCGGCCTAAGGCTTGCAGCTTTCCGATAGGCCGTCACGGCCTCTTCGCGCCGTCCCGCCTTCAAGAGCGCCTCCGCCAGACTGAATTGTAGATCAGCCCTTCCTGGGCTATAGGAAATTGCCGTTTCCAAAAGATGAATCGCCTTTTCCGTTTGCCCCTGCCTCATCATCACCAAGCCTAGGTTGCCGTATGGACTTTCGAAATCAACCTTTGCCTGAATGGCCGCCTCGAAATGCTCCTTAGCCTCCGTAAGGCGCCCCTGTTCCATCAGGGCTACCCCCAATAGATCGTGAGCAAGGTAATTTTGGGGTGACACCTGTATCGCATGCCCGAAGAGTGTAAAGTTGTTTCGCCAGTTGGCCAGTTGTCCGATGGTTGTCCAGGCTAGAGTGCAAATGATCAAGCCGGTGCCTAAGGATAAAATTATCCGTCTGTAGGGAAAACGATGCAGTAAGTCCGGGATTCCCCACGCCGCCATAATAAAAAGACCGATGAGAGGTATATAAGCGTATCGATCGGCCCAGGCCTGTGCACCCACCTGAATAAAACCGATAACCGGCACCAGCGTTCCAAGATACCAGAACCAGCCGGTAAAAAGATAAGGGTAATCTCGGCATTTATAAATAACACCCGCCGTGACGACAAGTAGAACAAGAAGAGACATCACGATCCGGACCGAAAACCAGTTCACAGGGTGAGGGTAAAAGATAATCAAGTCACGTGGCCATAGCATCACCTCCATATATTTCAAATACGAAATCGAGGCGTTGGCCAGGCGTACGGGGATGGGAAGCAACTCCGTCGCCGCAATAACCGAAACGGCGGCGGCGGCGTATATGGTCATCCCCGCTGCGATGGCGGACAAAAAGATCAGAGGAATTTTTTCCTTGATCAGCACCCAGGGAAACCCCACTCTCGCAGCGAATCGCCATCTCCCCAAGGGCCAGACATCAAGGAGCAGAAATACAAAGGGCAACGTGACCAGCATGGGTTTGGCGAGGAGCCCCATTGCCAACGAGATGGCAACCATGCCATAGCGCAGCCTCCCAGGCCTCTCCACATAACGTAAGTACGCAAGCATTGAAAACATCCAGAAGAACGTGCTGAGGACGTTTTTCCTCTCGGCAATCCACGCCACCGATTCAACATTGACCGGATGGAGTAAAAAAACCGCCGCCACGAAAGCACTCGGCCATTTTGCCGCGGTCATCCTGTCAAGGAGAAAAAAGAGCAAACAGCCACTCAGGACATGGAAGATGAGATTCATCAGATGATGCCCTGCCGGGTCGAGACCGAAGAGGGAAACGTCCCCCATGAGGGAGAACCAAGTAAGCGGATGCCAGAGCCCCATCTCTGTCGCGGAAAGCGCCCAGAGTATGGACGCCCGTTGCAGGCCCTGTGTTACCCATGGATATTTATAGACATAACCCGGATCGTCCCAGAGGACGAACTCATACTGAAGGACCTCTCCATAAACGGCTACGGTCATAAGCGACAACAGGAGGATCATCAAGGTTCTCGGAGAGATGACTTTTACGTTCATGGATCCCCCGGCCCCCGTTGCGGCCTTCCAGCATAGGCGGGGTTGATGGACGCAGCCTTTGTTTCATGTATCTTCGCCTCTTCATGGCGTCCTGTTTTACGCAGGGCCAACGCCAGATTGTAGTGGGCATTGGCATAATCGGGTTGCCTGCTGATGGCTTCTTGAAAATGGGCGATGGCGTTTTCTGTTTTGCCGACGGCCAGGTAAGCCATTGCCAGGTTATTATGAATGCCGGCATGGTCCGGCTGATAGTTCAATGCCTTCCGCAAGGCGTGCATTGCCTCGGCATAAGCCATCTCATGCATCAGGGCAACACCGAGGAGATTCCAGGGGGCGTTCATCGGAGGAGATAGCTGAATAGCTTTTCGATAATATTTTGACGCCTCACTATATTTCTTATTCCTGAAATGAAGGTCACCCATTTGGATATAGGCGGCAAAAAATCGGGGTTCTATAGCCAGAACCGCTTCAAAACAGCGTAACGCAGCGCTGTCTTGTCCCTTTTTTTTAAGCAGCACGCCCATACCGTAATAGGCTGGTTCATAATTAGGCTTGATGGCTATAGACCGTTGAAAATGGTTTATGGCCGCCTCGTCATCCCCATGCGTCATCAGCGCCGAAGCCAGATTGGCCTCCGCAATATAATTATTTTTTGTCACGGCAATGGCATGGCGAAACAGCGTCAGATCGTTTCCCCAGTAAAGGGCCTGACGCCAGGCCACAGCGGTCAGAGTGGTCAGAAGGATGATCAGCGCTACAATCATGCTTTGACGCCGCCATCCCTGAAGCCTATGCGGTAGTGAGCAGGCGGCCAGCCAAAACAAGCCGATAAACGGTATATACGTATAACGGTCTGCCATGGCATGGGCGCCCACCTGAAGAATGCCGCTCACCGGGGCGAGAGAGATAAGGTACCAGAGCCAGCCGACGGCAACATGGGGATATTTTTTCCTCAGACAAAAAGATAAAATGGTGAGAGCAACAATCACCCCTCCGGAAGCGGCTACTTGCCAAGCCGGCCATTGGCCCGGATGGGGATAAAAAACCGCCATATTAACCGGCCAGATCATCTTGACCAGGTAGGTAACATATGAAACCAGCATATTGGCGGCTCGGTCAGGGAAAGAAAGCCTATCGGCGGTCACAAGGGCACCGACCCCCTTTTCCGCATAAACCGTCACGATGATTGACATGGCGGCCATGATCATCAGGGGCAATTTTTCCAGGAGGAGATGAAAGATATGACGTCCTGCCAACCGTCCCCAAGGCGTCTCCATGCCTACATGCCGTCTTCCCAGGGGCCAGTTATCCAGAATGAGCAGCACTAACGGCAAAGTAACAATCATGGGCTTCGCCATCAGCCCACAGGCGAAGCAAAACAGGACCAAGGTATATCGTCCCCAGTCAGGACGATTGGCATACCAAATATAGAAATACATGGTCAACATCCAGAAAAAGGTCGAAAGAACATCTTTCCGCGATGAGATCCACACCACCGGCTCCACATGAAGGGGATGAATTGCAAACAGCGCGGCAACCAGCGCGCCTCTCCATTCTCCCCCAAGGAGACGCCGCATGATCAAGAAGAGCAATAGGGTATTTCCGATGTGCAGGAAGACATTGGTTAAATGGTACCCACCGGCATACGTACCGTAGAGATGTCCATCCACCATGAGGGAGAGCCAAGTCAGTGGATGCCAGAATCCTGCCTCCAGATTTACTAAGGCCCAGACGATATTGGACCACGTTAAACCTGATAAGACATGAGGATTATGAGCGGCATAGATGCCGTCGTCATAAAGGGAAAAAGGGAATTCTATTGTCTGACCATAAACAATGAGATTGATGACCACGAGCAGAAAACAGATAAACGCTTTTCCAGGGAATGCTGGCGTCCCTATTTCTTTTATTGTCATGATCTTGATTTTCAAGTTTATGGCCTTACCTTTTCGGCTGGTGAACTCTGTGTTCCTCTGCTCCCTTTTCCCGATAAAGAGCCGCAGCCGCTTTATCTTTCTTCAGGTCATACGCTTCGGCTATAAGCAGATAGGCTCTTGTCGTATCCCCTCTCCACGTAATTGCCCTTTTTGCCTCAGCGATGGCCGCATCAGGCCATCCTTTTCTTAGCAAGACGGCACTGTAGGTCAAGTGGTAGCGTCCCTCTTTGGGATTCAAGGTCAGCGCCCTACCAATATGTTGCTCCGCACCGGCAAGATCGTCTTGTTTCAGCAGGATTTCCGCTATAGCTTGATAAGGTTCAGGATTGAATGACGCCATGTCAATGGCCTGTTTAAATAGTTTCATGGCCTCATCATCGTTCCCGATCATCCGGTAATACTGGCCCAGATAAAATAATGTATGCGTCTTGTTGTGCCTGCCGGAGTTGTCTCGTGCATGGAGGGCCTTGAGAAGCTCGTCGCGACCTTCTGGAAGGGCTCCCCGGGCAAGATAGACAACGCCAAGATTATGATGCGGCCTCATTAAATCAGGTGCCTTGGCAACATTGTCCAACCAGAGGGATCGTTCCGTTCTAAAGACGTCGTTACGAGTTATAACTGTCAGGCCTTGTGTAATCACCATCAAGACAACAGCAAACACAACAATGCCTTTCAAGACGGGACGATCCACAAAACAGTTGAACAGAGACATGACGCCTATGGCCACAGGGACAAAGAAGAGCATGGAAGGCAGATAATTTCTGTGTTCATAGATGATCTCCAAGGGCATAAAGGACCCCTCAATGAAATGATTCACAAAGAAGAAAAGGATACAGAACGTAATAAGCGGTTTCTTCTTGATGAGCGCCAGTGCCAAGACGATCATCGCCATGAGCAATGCAATGGCAGGTAGGGTTGTCCAAGGGTAAAAGAGAGAGGTTGAAATCTTGATATCGTGAAGCAAGGTCAAACGATCCGGTGTCGGATAGAGCAGCAAGGACATATAGAAAAGGATGACCCGTGGCTGTGTCAAGAGCCTTTCCCCGAGGGTAAAGGGCCGCATCTGATAGCCGTCCAAGATGGTTGTTATATCGACAAGAAACAAACTAATCACCAACACAAAACCGATAATAATCGTTATAAAAAACAGGCTCTTTTTCACACTTTCCCGTTTCACGCCTTGAATAACGATCAAATCCAACAACAAAAGGCTCACCGGCAGCATCGCCCCATTCTCTTTGGACGCGAAAGAGGACAGAGCGGCAAGGAGGCAGATTGCCATGTAGATGACGGCCATACGGATTGTTAGAGCCCTTCGGGCTTTGACATAGAAGAACATGGCCATGATATAAAAAAGGGCACAGAGACTCGTCATCCGCTGGACAATGTAGGTCACGGCGGTGACCTGAAGCGGATTGACGGCCCATAAAACTACTGCCAGGCAGGCAATGGCATACGCCTGCCTCCCGTAATCTTTCTTGAGAAGAGGCAGGTTCAGCACCTCGAAGACGAAAAGAAAAAGAAAGAGGGACGCGAGATAATGGATAGCGATATTAACTACATGATAGCCGAACACCTCTTGCTGTCCGGCATAATAGTTCAAGGCAAAACTGAAATAGGACAGCGGACGCCGCATCGACGCCTCTGAAATGCCCTGGAACGATTTTGTTATTTCGTCCCATGACAGACTCTTCAGATGGATATTGTAATTGCCTTCAATATTGGGATAATCGTCAAAATGCCAGGAATTATTCAGACTGCTGCCATAGAGCAAACCGATGAGTAAGGCGAGAACGATGATGGGAAGTCCATACTTTTTCATACGGAAACGGCAAACGTCTCACGATAATAAAAAAAGGGGCAAGGACACACCCTTACCCCCATTAAAGGAACGTAATATGCGGTTATGGTGTAATGACACCATCTGCATTAACGCTGTAAGTCGTATTACCGCTGGCATGAACTGCCGTCAAGGCTATACTCTTGATAGTACCGGTGGCAACAGTAACGGTAACACCCGCCGATGGCTTATAACCATAGTTTGTCAAGGTCGTGGTTGCAGAAATCGTCTCCGCCGGCGAATCGGCAAAAAAGGCCTGGGATGCTGTATAGGCGTTCTTTGCATCCGACTTTGCCGCCGTGTTGTAACCCCTTACCCGATACGCCGTGAACTGCGGGATGGCGATGGCTGCGAGGATACCGATGATGGCGATAACGATCATGAGCTCGATGAGGGTGAAACCCTTCTGTCCTTTTCTTTTCCTGAATACTTTCATTTCTTTTCCTTTCTCTATAAAATATTTGGTTGATTGCTGATTATTATCTTGACTGCCGCCGGTTTGCCGCCCCCCTGATCACCCCCTCTGTTATTTGGAAACAGTTTTAGAACTTCTTTTTAAATTTCTCTTAGCAATTGACATGCCAGGCCAGCCCATGAGGCGTCATCTGCCCGGTTGGTATATACGTGGTCTGAAATTATTGATATTTTATTCCCGGCAATGTTCACTCACTCGTCGCCGTCTGTGGATTTCCACCGCCGGGGCGCCGGAGGATCGGGAATTTTTAACGCCGGCTGGTGATTTTCACCAGTGTGCTGCCGAAGATCCGGGGAGAACGTCAGTCCCTGCAAACGAGGACCATGCCGCCGGTCAGAGCATCTCCTCTTCGATGGCCGCAAGCATCTCTTCCAGTTCATATGCGGGATAAATCCGGGTATCGCTCCGGATCTGTCTCTCAAGACCTCCATAGATCAATCCCGCCCCCCAGGGCAGATCGGGAACAACTCTCCTGAATTGCTTCAAGCCCTTGAAATAATCCGGCGTGATGGTTTCTCCAGCCTTGATTTCAACAGGAAAGAGATCCGAACCGAATTCAATGATCATATCCACCTCGTTGCCTTTTGCGTCGCGATAAAAGCACATGTTGCTCTTCCGTCCCCGATTGTAGCGGTATTTCAGGGCCTCCATGATGACGAGATTTTCGAATAAGTTCCCCCGCAACGGATCCCGGCTGACATGGCGTTCGTTTTCGAGTCCCAGGAGGTAACTTGCCAAACCTACGTCATAGAAGTATATTTTTGGTGATTTTATGAGGCGTTTTGAGATGTTCCGATACCAGGGCGGCAGGACGAACAGGATGTAACTCGCTTCCAGAAGGCTCAACCAGGCCCGGGCGGTAGCGTGGGAAACGCCCGCGTCGTTGCCAAGGCTCTGGAGATTCAGGATTTGGCCTATCCGGCCGGCGCATAGTCGGACAAACTTCTCAAAAACGCTCAAATCCTTTACCGAGGCAAGCTGCCGCATGTCCCTCTCCACATAAGTCGCGAAGTAATCGCCCAGGGCCTGCGTCGGATCAAGCTGCTTGTCATAGATCCGCGGGTAAAAACCGGTCAAAAGGAGTCCGTCCAGGGAAAGGGGCAGACGGGACCAGCCAAGTTCCCCCATGGTAAAAGGCAGCAGCTTCAACAGCGCCGTTCGACCCGCCAGGGATTGGGAAACGGTGTTTATAACCTCTAACTGCTGACTTCCCGTGAGGATGAATTGTCCGGAAGCATCTCGTTCATCCACTCTGACCTGTATGTAAGACAGAAGATGGGGGGCGCGCTGGATCTCGTCGAGGATGACGCCGTCGGGGTAGCCGCAAAGAAAGCCCCGGGGGTCAGTGGTAGCAAAGTCGCGGGTGTCGGGACGTTCGAGGTTGGCATAGGGCATCTTTGGGAACACCTTGCAGCAAAGGGTAGTCTTGCCGCTCTGCCGCGGTCCCGTAACCGTCACGACCGGATACTTGGCCGCCAGTTCCTTCAAAACCGGCTCCATTGCCCTGTCAATCATGATGGTTGACCTCCGTTTTCTATTGGTCAGTGTTCCTTATCAGCAAATGGTGCAATATGCAAGTGCATTCTTCATATTGCACCATTTCTTTAAATGTGGAAGAAACGCATTGTCCTTGACAACAAGGCAAATAATTTCTATTCACCACCATAGCAACAAATGCGAAAGCGGGGAGATAATACGCATGTTCGAAGTGACGATCAAGAAGTCTTTTGCCGCCGCCCACATCCTCAAGGAGATCGGCGGAAAGTGCGAAGATCTCCACGGTCACAATTTCCTGGTGGAGGTCACCGTCGCCGGCGACCGCCTCAACGATGAGGAACTCCTTATCGA
>Ga0208459_1004233_pt1 | contig 10791 bp, 11 predicted proteins | sample AD_UKC087_MetaG_FD_184433 | JGI IMG/M metagenome (GOLD analysis project Ga0208459, IMG submission 184433) | Active sludge microbial communities of municipal wastewater-treating anaerobic digesters from USA - AD_UKC087_MetaG (SPAdes) (version 2) | ecosystem: Engineered > Bioreactor > Anaerobic >... | reverse complement strand
CAACTTCTGCCCGTTTCGGGGTTTTACTACCCTATAAAATTACACTACTCTCAAACCTCAAATTTGAGATAATGACACTACTCATCAGCATATTTTTATAAGGTTTCACCTATATTATATCTCAAAGATTAGCAAAAGTCAACAAATCAGATCACGCACATATCTTTATCAATAATTATCACCTCCTCAGTGCTTAAACGTGTATGATCAGCACTTTCGATACAAAGCAGTTTTATTTTCTTTAGCAGCAAGCTCTGGAAAAGACCCTCAGTTTCTCTGTCTGTCAGATAACTCCTGAGATTTACTGTTATGAAAAGCCGCTGCCCTTTAAACTCACTTGTGCTCAGCATATACTCTAATATCCTTTCCGGAAGAGTCAACTCACTGTCATCAAATCTGACATCGAATGCCTTCAAAATACCAGTAATATCCTCTGGCATCACTATATCAAGCTCACTTTCCTCATCCTCAATCAGTCTATAAATATACTCACCGATACTTCTGTATATCTCCTGAGTGTACTGATACATTTTTTCATTGACCGCTTTTTTCTTTAATGCAGCATAGCAATGGGGGTACATTACATTTTACAAGCCGTTTCTGCGAGCGTAAAGCCTGCAAGGTAATACAAAACACTCAGCGGCATTTTTTACGGCTACACGAACAAAAAGTTTACAATATCAACTTACAGGCTATTGACAAAACAGCAAACAATCGACTTTTTGAAATGCAATTGTTTAACAATTAATTTAATCATATCAATAGAAATAAACTATATTTGTGATTAAATGTTACCACAAGAAAAATTTTTGTCAAGGGGTTTTTGTGAAATAAACACAAAAATATTTTCAATAAATATATTGACAGGTATAATAAAATCGGATATAATAAACTTGTAAGAAAGAAAGGCTAATCAGATGTTAGCCGCAACGGTGCAGCTCCCGAACAGGGAGAGAAAGGAGAGGAACTTGTCATGTGTATTCATAGGCAAGGACAAAGGTCAGCGATATTTAGCGGAATAGGGGGTGTGTTGTTGCCCCTTTAAAAGCAATTTAGGTGTGCTTTAAAGGGATTTTGTGACAGCTTAGGCAATTGACATAAGCAACAGCACACATGGTAAGTCGCTCTCCGATATACGGAAAGAGAGTGATTTTATGAACTATTCACAGAATATTGACGCAGAAAACATGGCAGCGCTTACTATTAAAGGCGAGCTTTGGAAACAAAGTAGCCTTGCACCTGCTTACTATGTAAGCAACTATGGGCGCATTTACGGAACGTTGTACCATAAACTGATACAGCCCGAGACTTCCCACGGATATGCAAGGATATTTATAAAAGACCTTGCTACAAACCAATTTAGGCATTATTTTGTGCATATTCTTGTTGCAACAGAATTTTGCAAAGGGAGATCCGACGGCGCAGAGGTACACCACAAGAACTGCAACAAACTTGATAACAGAGCTTGTAATTTGATATGGGTAAGTAAACCGTTACACGGCTACATACACCAACTTATCAATTTTATAAAGCTGTTAGGGGGTGAAGTTGCATGAACGTAAATGAGTTTAACAGCCTTGACATTATTTGCGGTATTGATACAATCGAGATCGCAACAGATGTGCAGCTCATTGACAGAGTGCAAGGCATTACAACAAAAACGCCTTTACAAGCTTGCAGCTCACACGGATTCTTGTATAAATACAAGGTTAATCCCGACAAGGTTATTAATGGAGCTGGCAATAACATTGATAAATTCAAGCAAGTGTTACAGTATATCGCAGAGCATTGCAAAGGTGCGACAGTGTTATATATTAGTCGCATTGATTACCGTTTTGACGATATGCAGAACGATTACAGCCGCTTTTATAAACTCAATAGGCTTTTACTTTCTTTACTGGCGGTACACCACGGAGCAAAGAGCCGCTATGCAAGCAGCGACCTGCTCACGGCTGAAAAATTAACGGTCAGATTCGACCACGACAGCCCCGAACTTCATATATCGGGAGAGTGTTACAACAAAAAGAGACAAGAGCCGAAAGGGGAAGTAAAAACAAGGTTAGAGCTTAGGAGCAGACAAATCGAGATCCCTTTTCTTAATGGGTGCGACTATGAAAGCTTTATCCTTGCAGAATGGCTTGAACGCTTGAACGAGGTTATTACAGCCGATAACTTCAATGCAGTTGTGCAGACCTGCACCGAAAGTCTAATCGAACTTTACGAGCAGGAGCAAGCAGAGTTTAGCAATGTAACTGAGTTTTTGGCTTGTTATCGTGATAACATCTATACAAGCCCACAGCTCACACAGCTTTACAGTATTTTGAATAATCCTGCGACTGCAAAGCAGATGTGCAACCATTACCGACACGGTAACAAGAAAACGAAAGGCAGACAATTAACCTGCTTTTCAGTCTCACAAGTAAAAGAGTATGTACACAAGCTTGAACAAGCCGCATACAAATTCTTTGATACTCAAAGCGTAAGTGCAGCGGCGTAAGGTAAAATAATACTTTACCTTTTCGCAAAATTGAAAATGGCGGTTCTCTCCTAATCACAGGGCAGAGAGCCGCTTTTTTATATACTTGAATTTACTAATATGTAGCCTTTGGAAATAGTCGAGCAGTAAAACGCTCTCAGAACGTCCACAAGAGCCGTGAACGCCCTTGAAAGCAAACAGGGGTGTAATTACCTTGCTTTTATTACAACGCATTTAAACGGCGTTTTTGACGCTCTCAGAGCAGGTAATATAATAACACTCTTTTTCTTTTACTGGCTGAAAAACACATTGATTTTGCAGTAATATACAAGCCTGCTCCCCTTGCTTTTTTATCGGAGCAGGCGGCGAACGTCAGAGAGCCGCACTTCCTTAATAATCATAAATTATCTTTAATTATTATAATAAGGTGTAACCTTTTTTAATGTGAGAAAAAGAACGGTTTTTGTGAGAAATGGAACGGTTAATGTGAGAAAAAGAACGGTTTTTATTTTTTGTGAAATGATATTGCCTTGTCTCACAATATGTGATATAATGCAATAGTAAAGGAGTGTGAGCCGATGAACGCACAGGAACTTGACGAGATACAAAAGCAGCGAGAACGCAAAGTATATAAATCTGATTTGCTGGTTAATGCAAGGTATACTCTCAGCGTACTTGAACAAAGATTAGTATTATATGCTATATCCTTTATCAAGCAGGGAGACACAGCCGACACATACTACACAATAAACTTGAATGACTTGTACAAGGTTTGCGGTATTACTGGCGATTCCTATACCAAAATAAAACGATTAGCGCAACGATTGAGAGACAACAGCCGATTTGTAGAGATTCAAGGTGAGGAAGTCCCTGTTGCTTGGTTTGCCAAAGTCAGATTAGCAAAGGGCAAGTATATCAAGGTCAAATTTGATGAAGATATGTTTCCTTATCTCAAAGACCTATTGGAACAGTATCAAGAGACAGGGCAAGGATATACAAGTTATATACTTCAATCAGTGTTGCCGATGAAATGTAAATATAGTATTCGCTTGTATGAGATACTAAAGGCGAAGATCAAGAACGGCAGCCGCCTTGAATGGTATTACTCTTTAGAGAATTTAAAAGAAATATTGGAGTGTACTTCTTACAAACGTTATCCCGATTTTAGGCGGTATGTTTTAGAGCCTGCAATTGAAGAAATAAACAAGTACACCGATTTATTGATTGACTTCTACACGACCGAAAAAAGAAATATCAGTAAGCTATATTTTAATATCAATCGAAAGACCAAAGCAGAATTATTGCAGACACACAAAGACAGTCTCACAGCCTTAGAGGGCGCAATTCATTACTGGGATATACAGGCAGGTGATACGGAATGAAAACAGTAAAGCAGCTTGCAGCGGAATTAAATATAAGCAAGTCAACGTTGCACAGATTGATTCACGATAACAACATTGAAACGATTCAGCAAGGCAATAAAAGATTGATTGATGAAACGATTGAAACAGCTATAATACAAGCCCTTAAAGAAAAAACGTTGCAGAGTGAAACGATTCAGAACGATTCTGAAACGGTGCAGAAACGTTTCAAGAACGATTCTGAAACGATTCAAAGAAACGATTTTGAAACAAAGTATATACAACAGCTTGAACAACAGATATTAGATTTAAAGGCAGACAAACAATATTTGCAAGAACGATTGACAGCAGCGGAGCAAGAGAGAGCAAGCCTTACACAAGAAAGAGACAAACTTACAAAGGAACGCCAAACAATACTGGCGGAACTGTTGGAGCTGAAACAACCAAAAGAAATTGAATTGAAAGCACCTGCGGCAGCGGCTACAAAACAGCCTGCTCCCCGTCCACGATCAGAGCGACAGCAGCCACACAGAAAACAGTCAATGCTTGATAGTCTCTTGAAGGCTTTTCGGAGAAAGCAAGCATAGCAAACGGCAAGCCAAATTTGCAACAGGAACGCCCTTGAACCCTTATTATTTTTTAGAGGTGAACAATTATGAAATATAAAGACTACATAAAGCAACTTGAACAGCTCCCACACAAAGACAGCAACGGCAGGAGCATTGCGGAAATGTATGCAGATAATATTGACATATGGAGTAATTATGCTTGTATAGGCTATGCAAGAATAGCAATGCAGGCGGCAGGAATTGACGGACAGAGCATTGACAAGGTAATAAAGGAACTGCACCACGCCTTTGATGATTACACCATAGAGCAAGCCGAGGAATATTATTAAAATGTTTCACAACACTTTCACACTTTAACGAACTAAAGTTGATAACATTACCGAAAACAGCAACAGCCGCAAAGCCATATAAATAGGCATTTTGAGCAGGCGGAGCCGGTAAGCCCTGGGAAACATAAAGAGCCGCAAAAGCCGATATATCGCTATCTCACCGATACACGTTTATTTGTTTGTAAAGGTACACCATTACGAACAGCAAATAACAGACCGAAAACAGCCCTTTTGTGTATTCGTAAAGGTATGTAAACAATTTATGAACATTCGTAAATTGCTATTGACATTTACGAACAGTTATGATATACTGAATACAACGAAAGGCGAACAGCCTTGAAAATATGAAAGGGGTACACGGTTATGATGTACGGATATGCAAGAGTTAGCACGATAGATCAGAACTTAGACAGGCAGCTCACACAGCTTAGAGAGTACATAAAGGACGATAGATATATTATCACAGACAAGGCAAGCGGTAAAGACTTCAACCGCAAAGGCTACAATGCACTTGTAGGAACAGAGACAACAGCCCCTTTACTTCACGAAAACGACCTGCTTATTATATGCAGCCTTGACAGATTAGGCAGAAACTACACAGAAATAAAGCAACAGTGGGAATACATCACCAACACATTAAAGGCTAATATCAAAGTGCTTGATATGCCTTTACTCGATACAAGCACGGCAGCGAACAACCTTGACGGACGTTTCATTGCAGACCTTGTATTGCAGATACTCAGCTACACAGCCGAGAAAGAAAGAGAGAACATAAAGAAAAGACAGAGACAGGGCATTGATACTGCAAAGGCTAACGGTAAGCACTTAGGCAGACCGCAGGCACAATATCCCGAGAACTGGGAGCCGATATATAATAACTGGAAGTCGGGAGCGATCACAGCAACAGCCGCAATGGAACAGCTTGAAATGAAAAGAACAACCTTTTACAAACTTGTAAAACAGTATGAGAGCAAATGACAGCAGCGGAGCAGGTAACAAAACAGCCTGCTCCCTTTTCATTTAAAGGCTATTGCTATTAGTATATTGGGCGAAACTTTGATCAAGCCAACTGCCAATCCAGAAAGCCCATCAATTGGAACAGCAGGTGTGTTAAAATGTCCAGAGCAAACTGCCAAAGATATTGCCATAAACAATGTTTGAGCTGCAACTTGAATAAATATTGATATAAACTTCTTGAAGTACTCCCTTGCAGTTAAGTTTTCTTTTTCTGCAGGAGTTAATCGTAGGTGCATATCGGCTGTTTTTATTCTCGGCATTTGTATCACGCTCCCTTCGATGTGCTTTATTTTTATTCTCCATTGTGCCATTTTCACTGGCTCGATTTTCTGTGAAAATCACGCCAGTGGCAAGCATAGAATGAGTATCCCCGTGGGGATACCTCATTCGCTTGTTAGGGAGAAATCCCTAAGACCCTTAAACGCCGTTTTGGTAACGGCTGTTTAAAATCGCTTTGCTCACTTTATTGCTTCTCCAGTGCGGAGAAGAATTCGTTTTCATATTGAAAACTTTGCTTAATAAGAACTGCTTCCGTTGTTCGTATTATTGTCACTCGGAGAAGAAACTGCTTCTGAACTTGCTGCTCCTGACTGAGACATAAGCTGTGCAAGGAGCTGATCCTGTGAAAGTCCTTTTTCTTTCATAAGCTTGATAATGTCATTGGCAAAGGAATGTTCTTTTTCCGACTGGAGAGCTTTAAGCTCTGCGTTCAGCTTCTTAATTCTCTCCTTGCTGTCCTCGATATTCTTTTCTTCTTATGCTGTGAGAGCTTGCAGAACGCCCTGTATTAGCTTGCACGGGCTTGCCTGATATAGTTATACTCTTCGAAGAAGAACGCCTAAAAAGCCATTAAAAATGCCTGGATACTAGTATATGCTGTGAGAGCTTGCAGAACGCCCTGTATTAGCTTGCACGGGCTTGCCTGATATAGTTATACTCTTCGAAGAAGAACGCCTAAAAAGCCATTGAAAATGCGTTGTATTGTTTCAAGGGTAATTATACACCTTTGAGCTTGCAAGGGCGTTCACGGGCTTGCTATGCCCCTAAAACGAAAAGAGAGCAGGTTGTCACGCCTGCCCTGTTGGTCTTTCAATTATCTGATATGTGGTTGTTTTCTTGTCCTTGCCGTCAATGGTTTCTCTCTTGCTGCCTATTAAAATCATATACCGACAGCCGATTTTCTGCAAATATTCCTCTAATTTCTGCATGGATTTGACTTGTAAACCGTTCTTCTTGTTCTTGTGGTTTATGATATCTACAATAATTTGCTTGTCCTTTTGTGTGAATACCCTCTTGCTGTCTGCAAATGGTTTTAAATCTCTTTCAATGCCGTATAGTGTTCTTTCGTGTCTCTTGTTTGGGAGTCCGAATTGTTGCAAAATCCAATCTTGATGTTGCTCGGTGCTGTCTATCTGTGATATATCGGCATATATTTGAGCCTTGCGCTTATAATACCATAACACAAAATCATCAATAGCAGGCTCACAAGCTCCATTTTCAGTATGCCTATAATATACAATCTTTGCAGGATCGGGGATTTTTTCGTATTCTTCCATATAGGCAGTTGCGCCGTTACGATCTAAATATTTCCAGTGTTCAAAACATTCTAAAGTTTCTTTGCGTTTCTTGCCTATGGTTTGATTTGAATAATACGGCAAATACAATATAATTCGGTCGCTTAAATCCTTATCCATTAAACGCTTGCGCCCTACTGCTTGTATAACGCCGTTCCAGTCCTGCAACATACAGATAATATGCTTGACTTGTCTATCTTTGATACTAAAACCAACGTCAAGCGCACTTGTGCAGAATACATACTTGCAATCAAAATTATGCTCTGTAAGCATATATAAATATTTCTGGTGATCTGCGCTTTTTTCGCTTGCTGCATTGTCTTTTTCGTACTTGTTGCCATTAGATTGACTGCAAATAAATAAGCTCTTGCCCTTATATTTCTCTTGTTCATACAATTCATGGGCGTATATTTTGGAGTCGCAGAAAATAATTGCTTTGTCCTCGGTCTGATCTATCTTGTCAAGAATATTCTGTACATTCTTTTTTTTCTGCGACTCATATCCAATCTTGAAAAATTTGATATCTCGCACAACTGATACTCCTTCTAATTCGCAAACGTGCAAACCGTGTCTTTTTTCTATTGGTATATCATTTGTGTTATGTTGCACGATAGTTCCATAGATTTTGTCAATCACGGGTTTGGGCGTTGCCGTAACAAATATTTTCAATTTATCTGCACCGCTGCTGAATATGCGCTCATATGATCTGAAGGTAAAAGGATTAAAAGTGCTATCTGATATGAAATAATGACATTCATCACAAACAATGATATCATACAACAAAAAGCTCGGGTATTCTTCACGCCTTTCAAATTCTTGATATGCCTTTACCGTGATAACACTTGTTTTGTTCTCCGCTTGCAATTCTTTGATAAATTCTTCTTTTACAACTTTTCGGGGGAGCAGATACAATATTTTATATCCCTTTGCCTTGCAATAGTTGTATAGCTCATTCTTGATAAAATAGCTTTTGCCTTTTCCTGTTGTTGCAATTGCAAACATACTTTGCTTTGACTGCAAATTATTATCCATGATATTCTGTATGAGTTTCATTGTTTCGCCGCCTATTTCCTCGGAGAACGTCATAAAATTATTTGTTTCGCTCATTTGTTATATCCCCTTTACTTGTTATTGTAGGCTTTTATTGCCTGTTGTAGCTCCGCAGAATCTTTGAAAAAGAATACCCTCTTGCTGCTATCTTGGTTATTTATGCCGATATCCTCTAAGACAAATCCCTGTAACATGAGACATCCTGCTAACCGCTGAGAGTAAATTGTAAATGTTCGTGACATAAAATATCCCTCTCTTTCATCATGGAACATTTTTATATAGTGACATATAATCTACTGACATATAATTTTCTTCCACAGTTCATTATACAGTATTTTTTTATGAATTGTCAATATAATTTGCGTGAAAATTTGATGAAAGTTTTTCACAATTCTATCACATAGCCTGTAAAGAGAAAAGCCGCCCCCACATTCGCAGGGAACGGCTCTTTTTTTGTTCGTGAGCTGCCAAAAGTTGCCTGTGATATTGTTGTATCACCTTTAGGGTATATAGTTTGCAGGAACGGCTTGCAAAATGTATATATCCCCCGTGCCTTGCCTTTGCTGAAAAGAGAGAAGCCGCCCACAAAGGACGGCTCTTTTTTATCATGCCTGCTCTTTTGCTTTGAGTTCTGCTTTGTATTTGTAGTAGGTGTTGCGGCTAATGCCTGCGAGTGTTGCTGTGTCGTTATCGTTGAGGCTGCCGCCAAAGTCTTTGTTATGCTGTCTGATTATTTCTTTCGCTGCAATGCTCTTTTTGGTTGTGAGCTTTGCGCCCTTTTCGAGTCCATACTGTATTGTTATGCCCTCGGCTGCTGCCTTGTTCTTCTTGGCTTGCATACCCTCTTTTACTCTCTTGCAAATGTCAAGACGTTCTTTCTCGGCTTGCTCAAATGCGATCTCTATTTGACGTTTGGCAAGTATCATTATAACTTGGTTTGTTGCCTGTATGTATATATCTGCTATCTCGTTTCCTGTTGACGGTATACTCTTTTCTGCCGACTGCTTGTAAGTGTCAGTATTGCAGTAAGGCTCATTGATAAATATAAGGTTTACGCCCTTGAAGTATAACTCTTGATATAACTGTGCGCCCTCGGCTGCGTTCCTGCTCATTCGGCTAACGCTATCAAATACAACTGTATCTCCTGCCGTGAGTATCTTGTGCAGTTTGTTCCAGTTCGGGCGGTCTGTGGTTGCGCCTGTATATTTGTCTGAGTAGATAACTGCGCTCGGGTATAGCCTTGTAATGTTGTCTATCTGCCTTTGCAAGTCCTGTCTCTGTGTGCTTACCCTGCAATATGCGTATATCTTATTATTCATAATAACGCCCCTTTTCTGTATGTTAGTATTAAATCTAACTATACTTTGTTTTGTTACTATGATTATATCATTTTAAGGGCGGTTTGTCAAGTAGTTTTGGTACTAAATTTTATAGGGTTGTTTTGGTACTAATATACAAATATTATGTGCGTTTCGGCGAAATGACGGTATATCGGCTTTTGCGGTTCTTCTTGTTTTCCTGGGCTGTATCGGCTCACCTGCTCCAAATGCCTATTTATAGCCGTTTGCAGGCTCCTGCTCTTTCGGTATAATCATCGGTATTTTATCACTTTAGTTCGCTAAAGTATATAATAGTTGTATATGAAATGAAAGTATGTTATCCTCTATTGCAAAAAAGGATTTTTTAGCATAACTCGCTTTGCTTCTGCAACATAGTTATCTGAGCTCGCTATCTTGTTGCTTGGCTTCTTTGAGTACGTTGTTTTTGCCTTCAACTCGGGTAGGTCTATCAATACTTTGTAGCGGTTCTTTTGTGTGCCGTTTCGTATTATTTGTATATAACCATTAGCCGCTAATCGCTGAATACAGCACCGTATTGTTGCTATTGGTATTCGTTTGAATTCTGCGTGAATGTCGGAATAACTCATTTCCACGCTCTGATCGTCATCGTATTGAGCATAAGTGACTAATACTGCCATTACGCAAATATCGCTAAATGTGAGGTTGTCAGCTTCTGTTAGTTCTTTGAGAATTTTGAGAAAATCCATATAAAAAAGCTCCTTTTGTTTTTAGTTCGAAGCAACCCATAAACAATAACAAAAAGAGTACAATAACGCCCTTGACAAACGGCGTGAAGTGTGCTATTATTATTTGTGAACATGGTTGCGGTTTCTCTGCGAAGAAATTGCAATATTGCGGTGACTGTTGGAAGCGGTTGCCGCTTTTTTCATTTTAGCACACTTTTAGGGCTTTTTCAAGTCCTTTTTTTGTCCTTTTGCTCGTGGGCGGCGCAGCCGCCTTCTATAAGTATCTTTATAATATCTCTATAATGTAGCTATGATAATTTCTATCATAGTGCTATGATAATTTCTATCATAGTGCTATGATAATTTCTATCATAGTGCTATGATAATTT
>Ga0208459_1004217_pt1 | contig 10823 bp, 10 predicted proteins | sample AD_UKC087_MetaG_FD_184433 | JGI IMG/M metagenome (GOLD analysis project Ga0208459, IMG submission 184433) | Active sludge microbial communities of municipal wastewater-treating anaerobic digesters from USA - AD_UKC087_MetaG (SPAdes) (version 2) | ecosystem: Engineered > Bioreactor > Anaerobic >... | reverse complement strand
TGTTATGAATTTACTAACTTCACTACCAGAAGGATATGAGTCTTGAAAACCATCGATCTTTAAGGTGTACTTCATATCCCCTATTGTATAAACCCCCTCACCATAACCCCCATTAGGAAATGTGATTACATCATCACAAGGAGTTTGACTTTTCTGTTCAGGTTGGCCGTAATACTTACATTGCGACACCCTATCAGTATTTTTTGTTTCTTCAATACCAAAGTCATACGTAAATGTAGGTGATGGTGTTATTGCAGGATTCGAGAAATTTAAAGTAACTTTAAGAGTAGCACCACTTGCGGCCCCTCCTGAATATATAGGCCAATTAAAATGGGTTAAACCTCCTATTAAAAACTTTTGATTAGCATCAAAACTAGTTTCTCCTGTGCCATCAAACCTTAAACCACTTTCCTGAGATCCTATAGGACTTCCCCATCTAATTTCTTCGGTACCTTTACCCGTTATGTTGCTACCTCCCTCTACGTCTGTCCAAATACCACTAGTAGAAGATATTGTGTACGCACCTTCCCCATTAATAGCAAGTAGTCCAAGTGCACTAATATCGTCGGCAGCACTAGGGCTTTCGGGAGTAATATAGAGAGGTACCTTAATACTAAAATGGCTTTGATCCTTAACTTTAACAACCTTTTCTTTCTGGTCAATATCGTCCTTATCTACCTTAATTATATCCCCATCTTCCTCTATAGATATAACCTTTGCTTCAACATCCTTTGGTTTTGGTAAAGTTAAATCGTATTCAAACTCTCCGTTCTCCATTCCTTCTGTCGTAATATCAAAAGCGTACTCAGCGTCTGTCTTGAACTCATCAGGTAAATTTAATTCTTCAACCCTGACTCTTTCAATTTTTAAACGAGCCCTATCCTCTTCGGACTTGGGTAATTTTGTAAAAGTAACTGATACGCCCTCATCTAATGGGAAAATATACTTAACTCCAATTTTTACAACTTTCTTTGTTTCAGCAACTTTCCCATCAACATCCCAATCTTCTCTAGTGCTATCAACTACAGCACCATCTTCCAAATATTTATATTCTTTTTCTTTATTTTCTAAAACAGGCCCCTCTTCGGAAGCACTCGCTTCAGTAACCTCTTCACTATCATTAAGTTCATTTACCGAATTTACAGTTTCTTTTAAAATGGAAACTTCTTCAACTTCTTTAACTTCATCTTCTGTTATCTCAACTTCAGGTCTATAATCACTAACCCCATCTTCTAAAATATCCCCTTCTTGATTTTCTTCTGAAACCTCTTCTGAAGATTGTGATTCTGTTTCATTTTTAGTTTCATTATTTTTTTCTTCTTTTAAAACACTTTCAGATTCAATTTTCTCTTCAACTTTTATTTCTTCCTTATCTTCTTTTGTTAGAACCTCAACAGGCGCAGCTATCCCTTCGGCGTAGGTGTAGGTTGGAATGGCAGCCAAAACAGGAGCAAAGGAATTTGCCAACATGGCAAACAAAGAAACAATAGAGAAAATTTTATCACCTCTAACTTTTATTTTTCGGAACATTTTTTTGACTATTTTCATAAAATTTTCCACCTAGGCAGATAGAAAAAAATCCAACCCTATAAGGTAGCTAACAAATTAATACCTTAAACTTTATACATGCAAACTTAGGGCAAAGTTTTAAATGCAAATAGCTTTTACATGTTTTTAGTCTATTTGTCAAACTCGGCCCTTATATTACAAACATTTTACTTGATTTATACCCCATTATTAAGCAATATATTTTAGAGTAAATACAAATAACTATAGGTGGCCTCATACTATTTTTAGCAGATCAAAAGTTTGACACAAAACAAAACATGTGATAAAAATATCTCCGTTCGAGTGAAGTCCCCCAAAATTTTAGGGGATTTTTGATTTTTAGGACTTCCAACATCATTAACCCGTGTAAAAGGTTGGGGTTGTTAGTCCGAACATAGCTAAGAAAATGAACCAAAAAGATAATAATTTATTACTAACAAAAGAGGGTCTTGATAAAATTAAGGACGAACTTAGAGACTTAATTGAAAATAAAAGACCCGAAATAGCAAAGAGAATTCAGAACGCTCGTGAAATGGGTGATATATCTGAAAACTCAGAATACGACGCTGCAAAACAAGAGCAGTCTACCGTTGAAGGTAGGATTGCTGAATTGGAAGACATTGTAAAAAATGCAAAAATATCTGATGTTAAAACAAGTGATGAGGTAGCCGTGGGTTGTAAAGTAACCCTGCACATGGAAAGTGCTGATACTACCTTCCATATAGTTGGAAGTCCTGAAGCTGATCCCCTGGCTAATAAGATATCGGATGATTCCCCACTTGGTTCTGCTTTAATGGGCAAAAAAGTAGGAGAAACAGTTGAATTCCACGCTCCAGTAGGAAAACTCATATACACAATATTAAAAATTGAGTATTAACGTTCAAATCGTTTTATTTGAATATCCGTCTTTATAGTGTAAATTGTTCATATGGAAGAAATTACCCTAAATACCGCCATAGATCTTCTTCATAAGAATATGGAAAATAAAAACCTAAGAAAGCATTGCTATGCTGTAGGTAAAACTATGGTGGGCTTTCATGATTTTTATTTAAAAAATGGTAGAGATATTGGAAATTTAACAAGAGAACAATGGGAAATAATAGGAATTTTACATGACGCCGATTGGGAGAAAACAACAAATAACCCCGAAAAACACGTTTTTCAACTTATTGAATGGTTACAAGATTACAATGTTCCCAAAGAACTTTTAAACACTCTTAAAACTCATAATTACAAAATGGCCCAAATAAGAGAGCCCCAAACTCTTCTGGAGTGGACGCTTGAATGCTGCGATGAATTAACTGGTTTTATAGTTGCTGTAGCACTTGTCATGCCTAATAAAAAACTAGCAGATGTCTCTGTTGAAACTATCCTCAAAAAATTTAAACAAAAAGAATTTGCTCGGGCTGTAGATAGAAGCCAAATAACTCAGTGTGAAGAAAAAGTTAATGTAGATATAGAAACATTTATTGGCGTAACTTTAAAATCAATGCAGGAAAACTCCGATTTACTTGGTTTGTAAACAACGACGAATTTCATAAAACCTTAATCATGATATTATTTAAATATGGCTGTAAATTTTTTTAGTAAAAAGAGAAAAGAAGGAACTCAAGATCAGGAGATGACTCCAATTACAACAGAAGGTGCAGAGGAAAAAACAGTAAAGAAAGAGCCAAAATTAACGGCAGAAGATATTCAAGAAATTAACCGTGCGTTGGATATAAACACTGCTTTTATTAAATCATCGGAACAGACTGAAACCCCAATAATTATAGATATAGAAACGAGAAAGAAAGACGTAAAAAAGAAGAAGACTAGATTCAAAATATTTTTTTACATTGCCATAATCTCTTTACTAACGATAATACTCACCCCTGTAGGTGTAAGGTTTTATAAAGAACATTTTATACCACCCAAGCCCATGGTTGTAGATAATGAAAACGAGACGATAAGTTCTGATACATCACCAAAGATCGATCCTGAACAAATCGTTGAATATAAAAATGACGATTTGAAAATATCACTAGAACATTTATATAAAGCACCATTATTTGAAAACATTGAACAAACAGAAAAAACCAAAAAAATAGATATTATTTACGATAAATACAAACCCAACCAGAATATAGATGTAGAAAAACTATCGGAAGGGTACATATTTAGGGTATCAACATTTTTTACAAATTTAAGAACCCTTGATGAAATAACCCAAGTGAAAAGAGAATCTTTTGTATCCAGATGTCCTGCTACTACAACACTTACGCCTACACAAGATAGTTTTGTTAATGGGGTAATTGGTAGAACTTTTGAAGTTCTAAACTGTGGTGCTGATTATAAAGTTACTTATGTATTAAAGAACGGTTTGAACTATGAATTTTCACAAATATTTAAAGGTGATTTGGGATACAGACAAGCCTATAAAGCAGAAACCGAAGATATTTTAAATTCGGTAGAATTTTACCCTGACGTAGAAACTGAATTAGAGCCTGAGATATTATATAACAGTAAAGAACACCGGCTTTCATTTTTATACCCAAGCGATTTAAGCACAACTTGCTGTTTTGTAAACGGACCTGTTTCTAATTATTCAACGATACTTTTAACAGTAGGAGATGAGAATACATATGTTGACAAAAATAATATGGATGCTGTTGGAATATATATAGATAGAACACCTGAGGATACAGATTTTAATATGTATGTTGAAAGGCAAAAAAAGCTTTTAACAGATGATTATATTGTAACAATGGGAGAGGAATCAAAATCTCAGACTATAGTACACACAAAAGTTGGGGACAGAGATGCCATCATGTTAAGGGGTTACTCCTGGAGAGGCAATGATTTAATTTATGTTGACGGTTCTCCAAATATGGATGCTTCCAGAATAGTTGTCCTATCTGTTAAAAATATATCTGGGGAAAGATTCGAAAAGGTAGTAAATAGAATTATGGAATCTTTTAATTTTAATGTGACTCCTAGTGGGCAGTAGGTTTCTTGTTAGAAAAACGCTATTCCAATTTGAAATGATGATTTTATTTATGGTGATCCCACGGAGAATTTTGTTTCGCAAAGTCCTGTATTCTGCGGGATCAGACACAACTAAAGTTAAGTTCGACTCCTAGCGAGATCACAAGAAATGTCTTGGAAGTGGTTTGAAAAGACATTGGATAAAGTCATGGAATCTTTTAAGTTTAGTTAATCAATTTTTATCTTTTAAATACTTCAGATAAACTTCCTCACATCTTTTTAACTGATCTTCTAAAGAGTCCAAACCCATTTCAGAACGCAACTTATTTAGATTTTCTGTATTCTTAACTGGTAATACCTCTGTAATCACCTTATCATCTAGCTCTTCTGATTTAACTAAGGTCCCGTATATTTGATAACCATTCTTTAACATAGACACTCTATCTTCAATATAAGCTAAATCTTTTTTTTGATATATCATTAATGTTTTCCCTCATTAACAACATACATTCGGTTAGAAAGCTCTCATCTTTGGTGTGTTGGGAAATAACACAAGCTGCGTGTGATGCATCTTCTCCCACTTTTGAAATTGTAGGCCAGCCAATTTTTTTAATTATAGTTTTTAGTGCTTCTGTACTTTTTTTATCGAACTCATTAATTTCGGAAATCGAAACATTAGGATTTTTACGCATTTCCTGATCTTCTTTCAACAAATCTAATAATTTATTCTTGATCTCTTCAAACAATTTATTTTTCATTATTTAATGTAAACAGAAACTCGAAAGTTTAAAAAGTAGATTAATCTAGGAAATCTTAATTTAGATAAAAAATAGCACCTGTGACTTAGATTTCTCCAAATCATCAGGTGCTGTTTTAATAAAAATTCTAACCACCAGATTGAGCTATCATTTCCTGAGTAATAACTCCGTCTTTGGCTATTAGTCGGTGTAATTCCTTTAAGTTTTCTAAATGCTTATCACAAGCACCTATTTTCACCTGAACACGGTCGGGCTCGTGCTCACGATAATCAAGCCGTGCCCCGCGCTGGAACATTTTAACAACCCTCTCACCTGCAGCCTTACATTGGACAAAAGCAGCAATATTATGTAAATAAGAGTGCCCATTTCCTGTACGATCGTTTGTACCACAAATAAAACAGGTACACAGGTCCAACCCAATTCCACGCGAGCGGAAGAACTCACCACCACTTTCAGGTCTTTTATCAGGTCTTCCGTGTGCTGGGGTACCTTCTCTGGGGTGAGATTGTAATTTTACAGGAGGAACGGTGTCAGATTTAACATATCCTTCTGCAAGTACATAAAATGATTTTCCACATTCCCCACATTCCAGAAGGGAAGTACCGCCAATAGAAAATCTGTTGTGCAACGATCTATACCCGCAATAAGGGCAGCTATACTTGCGCACTTCGGTAACCGATACTGCAATTGCCTCACTCTTCTGACTACCCTCAACTTTTGAAATACCTTTTTTAGTACTCATCTTCACTCCTTTTTATTTGACTTCTTTGATTTCTTTGGAGTATATAATAATTAAGTTCATTAATCAAATACTACAGGGTATGATAAATTACAGAGAATTTTACTGCGAGATCGGGCACAACTGAAGTTAAGTTCGACTCCTAGCGAGATCACATGAACAGAACCACCACCTCGCTTCGCTCGGTGATGAACCTGTTCGTGGTGACCCCACGGAGAATTTTGCTTCGCAAAGCAATTGCTCCGCTTCGCTACGCAATAGTCGACACAACTGAAGTTAAGTTCGACTCCTAGCGAGATCACATGAACAGAACCACCACCTCGCTTCGCTCGGTGATGATTTTGTTTATGGTGACCCCACGGAGAATAAGAGCTTGCTCGCTCATTTCATTCGCTGCGCTTCCTCTTACATCGCATAGCGATGCCGAACTCACTCATTACATTCGTTAGTTCTTCACTTTCCATAGGATTACACAAACAAAATCACCATCTCACTTCGTTCAATGATGATTTTGTTTATGGTGACCCCACGGAGAATCGAACTCCGATTTACGGAATGAGAATCCGTCGTCCTGGCCGTTAGACGATGGGGCCTTATGCAAGGGTCATTTTACCAAAACTAAAACCTAAACCAAAATTTTGATGGAAAATCTAAAATTACGTATAATTAAGCAAATGTCAAAAAATACTGTTATTTCAGCAATATTGATGTCCGTCGGTTTAGCATCTATTTTGTCTGTAAGCCACCATAATTTTTCAAGATATAGGCCAATAAAAACGTATAATAGTCCTAAAGTAAGAGGAGTTAAAACAGATGAATTTCCATATCCCCAAGATGCTGAAAAAGTTGGATCGAGCACTACTAAAGCTTCGGGTCAAATTACGTTTAAAACATCTCAAACCCAACAGGAGCTAATAAACTTCTACAAAAATTTTTATGAAAACAAAAATTGGAAGACGATTCTTGAAGAAGTAAAGGGGACTAATGCCTCAATGGTGTTTAAAAAGAACAATGAATCGGTAAATGTGTTCATGACCAAAGAAGAGGGTTTAAACCACACCTTAGTCAGTATAGAAAAAGTATCTAATTAATCTTCCTTTGTGCCAACTTTAAAAACAGCTCTCCATGGTTGATACTTACTAGAAAAAGTATCAGTAAATAAAACTTCATCACCCCGTTTTACTGTTCTTGTAAAAACAGATGTTGCTCCCCATGCAGGGAAATCCACCTGGACCGTAACTCCTTTTTTTAGATTTGGATCATCTTCGTACAGAGGTTCTGGGGGAGGTGTTTGGCCTGTAATGACGGGTTTTGATATTTCTACAACCCTTCCATCAGGCGTTCCATATATTTTAAAGGTTATTTTACTTTCTTCGGTGCTTACGTATGAATGTACAAGTACATACGCTTTTGTATCATTTTTAAATTTAAAATCCCAAGATGGTTGGAAAACTGCAGCGTCAAATCCCACAGGCATGTCTTGCTCATAATAACCAACTCTATACGCATGAGGATATCTAGCAACAATAGGAAGACCAGAGTTTAAAATAGCTCTAAATAAAGTCGTGGATGTTTGGCAAACACCACCACCCTCCCCAAGAACAGTCCTCCCACCTTTGATAATGTAGGCAGGTTGAAAACCGTGGGCAGCATCTATGGGCCCAACAAAATTATTCATAGAATAAACCTCGCCAGGTGCAACAAGAACCCCATCAGTATTTTTAGCGGATAAAGCAATATTGTGAATCCTACTAGCTGCGGAACCCTTAAAATAAGACGATCCCTCACCTAATAAAGATACTATTCCATATTTATCAATATTACCTTTTTCTCCAACTACATTTACCGTTACGGTAATATCCTCTCTATTTTTAAACAAGGAGTTTTCTAAATCATATTTAAATTTTTCTATATCCATTTCCTTGCCTTCACCAACTATTTTAAATTCAGTCACTCTTGTACCTTCCATTGAAACAACTCTCCCACGTGGAGGCGTATTTACCTCAAAAGATATAGAATCAGATAACTCTTTAAAAGCATGTTCACTGAGTATTAATTTATTTTCATTTTTTAAGTTTGTAGATATTTCTATCAAACTTAAAAGATCTTCTGCATTAAGAGTCCATTTCTTCTCTCCATATTTTATATTTAATTCTTTGGATATTATGTTTTTTATAGCATCTTTTACACCTCTTACTTCACTCTCAGTTAATTTTGGCTCAATTACCTTTACGGGAAGTTCTTTTTCTGAAAAATCCATTTTGTTTAAAGAGTCCATTATGATCTGGTAGAAAACGTCCTCTTCAACACTACGCCCATAATTAGAAGGTATTACTTCTATCTTCCCGTCAACAAAATGAAATCCAGATTCTTGTGTATCTGTATTTATTAAGTTTTTGATAATAGACATTTTCATCCCCAGTGATTCCGCATCGTAGTCGAAAAAAGCTAGGGCATCCTCTCCCACTATCAATGCTTTAAACTTATCCCACGATGTTTTGATAAAATTTCCATTTCTTCCATATTCAAAAGCTTTGGAAATAGAGTAATCCCAATCGTATTTTAGTGATATATCATCGCCATTAATAAAATATTCTTCATTTTCAAATTTAAATTTTAAATTCTTATCGGTTTCTGTCTCTATATTTTGCAAAATTTCTTTTGCCTCATTAAAGGTCATCCCACCAACATCAACGCCAGAAATTTTAACTCCGGGCACTATTTTTCTAGCATAATAAACATTGTAAGCAATGGAAATTAACAAAATACCATAAAAAATCAAAAGAAAAGGTTTTAGTTTTCTTAAATTTATGTTCTTGAAATTCTCACCAAGAGGTTTATTTTGAATTTTCGGCAGACTCATCTTTTGAGGGCTCCTTAAGAAAAGGTATTCTAGATCTCTGTGGTTTGCCTATTAAAAACTTCTCAGGGGATTGATCCATATCAATAACAAAGTCGGCTTCTCCAAATAATCTGCTTGAACCAGTTTTTCCAAAAGCAATTACTTCCGTTCTAACACCTTGGCTTCTTGCGTATTCTAATAAATCCGTGTAATCACCATCTCCAGAAATTAAAACCATTGCATCCATCTTTGGAACTAATCTTACAGCATCCATGCATAAACCCACATCCCAATCACCTTTTTTTGACCCACCAAGAAAAACCTGCAAATCCTTTTCCTTAACTTCATAACCTATTTTTTGTAAAGCTCCAAAAAAATCCTTCTCCGCCCCAACATCTGCTCTAATAACATAGGCAAAGGCGCGCACTAATTTTCTACCTGCCACTGCCGCAGATAGTACTTTTCCAAAATCTACTTTTGATGAATAAAGGTTTTTTGCAGAATAGTACATATTTTGCACATCAACAAAAACCCCAACTCTTTGTTCTTTATGTTGCGCTGGTATCATACGAACATTCTATATTGAAAATATATTTAAATAAATACCAAATACTTTAGGCTATTATAGCTTGTGTAGGACAGCCATCTTTAGCTTCATCTATTTTTGCTCTATCTGTGCTTTCTGCACCTTCCTTTACTTTTGATTTTCCCGTTTCGGAATCCATTTCAAAAGCATCGGGAGCATACATAGCACAAGCCCCACAACCTATGCATTTTTCTTGATCTACAAAAATTTCTTGCATGGGTTAATTCTACCAGTGTGTGCTGAAAGTTCAAAGTCTAAATGGTAAAATTGCGTAAGATTATTGGGGGATCGTCTAATGGGAAGACCCATCCCGCAAAATGCGGGAGAACCTTGCGATTAGACTTCTCTTGTTTTAGTTGCAATTAGTGTACGTTTTTGAAAATACAGGTTTATTTTATTTATCTAACGTTGGGGGATCGTCTAATGGTAAGAAGGCCTTGCTTCGCTCGAGAACCTTGCGATTAGACTTTTCGTGGTTTAATTACATTTATTGTATAGTGTTGAAAATCTAGATTTATCTTATTTTGGTTAACGTTGGGGGATCGTCTAATGGGAAGAACCCTCTCGCTTCGCTCGAGAACCTTGCGATTAGACTCCACTAATTTAATTACGTTTATTGTATAGTTTTGAAAATCTAGATTTATTTTATTTTAGTTAATGTTGGGGGATCGTCTAATGGTAGGACATCGCACTCTGGATGCGACAATCGGGGTTCGAATCCCTGTCCCCCAGCCACAGAAAAGCGGATATCACCTTGTGTGGTAGCCGCTTTTTTGTTTGGACAGGGATGAGAATGCCGGACCCCGCATTTTGCGGGGGAGGCGTGCCGAATAGCCACAGAGCTCTAGGAACGAAGTGACGTAGAGATATGTGGACTAGTGGGCGAATCCCTGTCCCCCAGCCAAACAAGTGTTATTATTTATAATCATGGATGTATACAAAAAACTAGAACCACAGTCTTCAGATGAACAGAAAAATGCTGGGGAAGATCTAGAAAAATCCCCTGCGATTAACCTAAGAGAAGCTTTAATAGTTACCAGAGATAAACTACCAAATGTTATTGAAAAACCATGTTTAGAAGCTTGCATTGATCTGTATGATAAAAATATCAGAACAGTCGCTTCAAACAGTAACATCCAATACGCAACGATAGGACCACACGAGTCACGGGGGCTATTCATCCATATTGATTACAACTCATTAAGTGGGGAAAATAAAAGGATTGCCCACGAATTGCAAAATAAAAAACTAGTTGAGATTAATACTAATGATACATATGGAGGTATAACTAAAAAAGTTATCATAAAAGGCGAGCCAGAAAAAACAACAAGATCTTTTGGAAGACCAGTATATAATATCCAAGCATTTGAAGAGAAAAGCGTT
>Ga0208459_1004212_pt1 | contig 10833 bp, 9 predicted proteins | sample AD_UKC087_MetaG_FD_184433 | JGI IMG/M metagenome (GOLD analysis project Ga0208459, IMG submission 184433) | Active sludge microbial communities of municipal wastewater-treating anaerobic digesters from USA - AD_UKC087_MetaG (SPAdes) (version 2) | ecosystem: Engineered > Bioreactor > Anaerobic >... | reverse complement strand
TTCAAGAGTTATGCGCTCCATCGTCTTTCGGACATTAATATCGCTCTGCCTTTTCTGCCATCCTGCGTCAACAACAGGGTTATAAAGATATGAGACAAAAGAATCTTTGCCGCTTTTGGCGAGAATTCGTATGCTCTTGATCAGTTCCTGAGACAATGAAACGGAAACTTTATGCTGTAATTCCATAATCCTCTGAACAAAGTAAATAATACAAACGGCTCATTCAAATAGAACAATATAAGCTTAAAAATGTCAATCAAAGCATTAAAAGACATAATCCTGCATGCGGTCTTAACATTTATAATTCACTTATTAGTAATTCTGCATCGAAAACAAATTATACCTAATTAGTTTTCAAGCAAACTTTTGCATTTTTGAAATTATGAATTGACTACAATTATCCCTAACAAAATGATACTTCAATTGTAATTGTCAGACGAAACGTTCATAAAAATGTTGGAATTAACACATTGTCTTTCATACGCTGCACCTCTTGTTCATGAATTACTTATATCAAATAAATTTCATTATAAATGCCATTATTGCGGAAGAACATATCTTTCAAATGAATCATATTCCGACTCCGCGTTATCAGATAATTATATTTCATCAAATGAAGACTTAAATTCACCGGCAGAGCAACCTATCAATACGAAACTCCGGTTAATCAGCAAACCAGGAGTTTATTTTTATACTGAACTCAAGGGGCAACATGACTTTAGAACCTCCCTTTTTGCTGTTATCTTTTCATTGTCTTTTCTGATTTCTATTTCTTTAACATAAGCCGCCCTTATAAAGCGTGCCCGCTAAAGACGCAGACGAATGAGCGGTTAATTCAAATATTGAAACTGCAAAATCATACCGCCTTCTACTGACCCGCGATAGAAGTTTATTCAGAGCAGCTTTTCAAGATATCGGATTTGCGGCTTATAAAAAAGACGGAAAAGTCCGTCTTTTTTTATACATCATCAATTTGGAATCAGAACTCTGACGGAAGATTTTCCCATAAATCATCCCGCGTATTATTATTCATCAAACAATCAACAACAGTATCAACAGGATATGCATGAATAACGTTATCATCCTCTTCACCTAATTCGGATCTTACTTCAAACGCCATCTTCGGTTCATCAAGTGAAAATTCTGCATTGACCCCTTCCTTATTTCCGCGCGGATCAAGCTTGATCCACTTTGACTTCAAATAAACAAAAACATAGCCGTGAAGAACAAACCATGGAAATTTTTCATCATCAAGGATAAGTTTCTGATAACCGAATCCTGCAGGAATTCCGACTGCACGGCAAAGCGCGGCAAGAAGAATTGATTTTGCAAAACAAATACCGTGACCGTTTTTCAACACATCCGAAGCACTGCGCGTTACCAGATTTTCATTTATATCCGCCGAATGCTTTATATCATCCCTGACAAAATAAAAAAGCTTTTGCGCTTTCTCAATTTCATCAGAGCATGAAGAAACAAGCGATAAGGCAAAATCCTTCACATTTGAAACATCTACAAGACCTTTATCTTCGAGAAATTTATTCATAACATACCAGAAACTAACGCGGAAGCTTAAACTTCCGCGCCAATAAATCAATCAATTCTAATCCATGTTGCGATTGACCCTATTCCAGCACAACCGTATTTAATCCACATATATCCGTCTTCACCCCAATCAGGCCCCCATGAATTCTTAATGAGCCATGCACCTTTAGTATCATCCCATCCGACTATGATTATAGCGTGATTCGTCTGACCAGCAGGTATAACCGCGTCATAAACGCCCGAACCATACGCCATAAAAAGATCCGTAACAAGCACAGAAGAATAAAGAGGTCCGTATTTACAAATAGCTTCCTTTATCTGACGCACTGTAGGATTCTTAAGAGCCACATAACCCTGCATTGAAACCTTATACGTAAGCGACGGAACTTTATTCGCTGAACTGCCGTCCTCTGCCTGATACGGAAATTCACTCTCAACAGGAATACCTGACGTAATCATGCTCTTATGCAGAAACGGTGTATTTCCCCCGCTACAGCTTCCGCAATCAAAAGTTTTTCCGGCAGCTGTTTTACCTTCCATACGGTCAACGGCATACTGTTCAGACAGATCCAAATCCGAATTTTTCATAATTTTATAAACGGCTTCATAAACACCGATAGCCGAAAAAGCCCAACAGCTTCCGCAGCCCTTCTGATCTTTCACCGAAGTCATTTTTCCGATATCACGCCAGTTAAAGGCTTTCATATCGGGATTACGCACAATCGAAGCCGGAAGCGATGATGGCTTCTTGTCATTTGCCATCAATAGAGAATCTACAGGAGGCGGAACATCAAAAGTTCCGGCAAGTTCTTTCATTGAACGGCTAAAAGCCTTGCTGACCTTAGTTCTGAATTTATAACTTTTTTTCTTAATTTCATCTTCTAGATTTTTCAAACGCTTGCCTACTTCTTCGGCGCGCTTAGCGATGAGTTCTTCGGTAGTTTTCTTTTCCTCGCCTTTTGATATTATCAAAAACTCCCATACTGATTCCTGTCCCCTGAAAGCAGAGGATGCAAGCTGAGTCCCATTCTTACCGGCATTACCGTCAGCAGAAATATAGGTTCCGTCAAGACGAGATATAAAACGGAAACGGTTCTTAGAAACTGCATCTATCTTCCAGTGATAAGCCGGATCAGTTAGAATTGAAGATGAATTATTTACTTCAATCGAAGAACCCCTAGCAGGTGTAAAACTCCATTCCATCCAGGAACCTTCATGATCCGTCCAGGTATGAACAGCTGCGCCGTTCGCAAAACTTCTAGGAGTGCAAAGAGCTCTTCCCCAATGCGTATAGATCTTCCAATTGCCGTTAGGTAAAAGCTGAAGGCGGAATTTCTGAGAAACAGTTCCGTTTCGCTGAAAAGCCTGAACAGGAACACCGTCTCCGTCCACTCCTCCTCTCACATCAAGACAGCCTCCGTTAGTTGAAACTATATTAAACCATCCGTCGCCCAGCGGAATAAAACGGAAAAGCTGATCAGGAGCATCCTCGCGTGTATACAGACTTATAGCGTCACCTGATTTAAATTTTTTCGGATATCCCGGCTGATCCCAGCAGCCGGATTCTGAAGCATCACCAGCCTGAGCGGATTGAATATAAACATTTACAGTTGGAACAACTCCCTTCTGAAAAGAATTATTCGCTGTATTTCTTACATAAGTATCAGTATTGCATTTAACCAGATAATAGCCTATATCTTCAACCTTATTGGTTTTAGTCCACAAAGGCTCAAATTTATAACGCCTGTCACCTTCCGGGGATTTCTGAAATTTATATGCCATCTCCCAAAGCTGAAGCTTCTTTCCATTACCTCTTGTAAAGGCTCCGTCTCCGGGAATATCCCAGAAATTTCCGAAATCATTGCTTCCTTTTTTAGGACTTCTTATTGCAGTCCATCTCTCGGTATCCGGAACCGAAGTTTCGCCGTAGGAATAAAGATACCTGTCCCAGCCGCCTGCGACTTCAACTTTATCTTTCACCGCTCCGCCTGCCTGATTAATAAGACCGGCACGACCGGCGTCGATCAGCACCCATTGAGCCGCCAATGAATCATTGTCGTCCCAGACAACGACACGTGTTCCGTTGGCATCAGAATTATTAGCCGCGACAAGAATCTTCTTTCCGCCTCCCTGATTAACATATATTTTATATTTACCGCCGCCGATTGATACAAACTTAAACTGCTGATTTGCATTCTTTGTGAGTTTGACATCCCACATGTGAACTTTAGTTCCGTTTTTCATGTTTGTATTTGAAACATCTACGTTTCCTCTAAAAATTCTTCCGAAAGATGCGTTTTTAGGAGAAACATAGCACCAGCCGTTTCCTGCCGGAGTAATCATAAATTTGCGGTCATCACCGTTATCATGCTGCCACAACTGTAGAACTTCACCTTTTTTATAACCGCCTCCTCCGGGGAGATCCCAAAATCCCCGGTCTGCATCACCCGAAAGAGCCGATTTGATGTAGTAGTATTTGCCCATATCAACAGCATCAAGTGCCGTAGAAGATAAAACAAACATTCCTGCGATGAAAATACAAAACTTCAGAATTCTGTTCATTCAAATCACCTTTTAATTTTTAATTAAGTTAAAATGAGCATATTTTAAGCCTTAGTTAAAGAAAAAAATAATATTGAATTTAATTTTTTACAACACTACCCTCGATCGACGCGTTTCCGGATTATCAGAAAGCAATACCCAAACTCAATCCGGCTTCGTAGACAGGAGTATCCGTTTTGTAGACATATCTGAAACTGACATAAGGACTAATTAGAATTCTTGACAGGACAATGTATTTGAAATCCAGACTTATTCCGTTGGTATAATAAAACTTTTCTGCCGAAGAGTCATATTCCGCTCCCCATGGATGCAGTCCGACAGCAAAGGCGAAATCGGGACGCAGCCAATAATTAAATTTAATATTTTCGGGAACTATCACAAGCAGAACTCCGATACCGCCGACGATACTTGAATCTCCGTCGCCGTCATCTTCATCATCCGAATCGTCATCATCATCCGAATCAGCAATATCCAGTCCAATCAAAGCAATCCCTAAAAGACCTGGCGCAGAAGTATAAAAACCGTTTTTGTTTAATGAAAAAGAATAACCTAAAGTTAAACTGAAGTTCTCTGATAATCTAAAATTCGGCCAATCAAGACACGCACCCAATACAGCTTTCTTTTCATTTCTATCATACATCATTCCGCCGTTTATTGAAAAATCCGAATAAGATGATACCGGAATCAACACAAAGAGCAGTACTACTAAAAGTAACAATTTTGTTTTCATAATACTTTCCTTTTCCGGCATGACAAGACTTCACATGATTCTATCAGTTTCTAATCTCATTACAAATTCAGCCAGAAGAAAACCTCCGGACAAATCACTTTAGAATTTCAAAAAGTAATGTCCATAAACCCGGATAAATATATTTCAACTAATACCTTATGCAAGAATAATTAAATTAATTATATCAATTATTTCAGTCTCACGCATGAAACAAAAAAACAATTTACATAAGAAATAATAATCAGAAGATCATCTGCCGGTTATTTCCGGCATTAGCAATGGGAGTTTAGATGAAATTATCTGATATAAAAAAGCGTATTCTCTATTTTTTTATTTCAGCAGTTATTTTTGCAATGGGAATCTGCCTTGTCATTTTCGGGAAACACTTCCACAGTTTTCGCGGATGGTTCGGGGATTATATAATTACTATCTTTATTTTCTTCAGCATAAAGTCTATTTTCCCGAAGCTGAACAGAATCAAACTCGCGGCATGTGTTTTTATTTTTTCATCCATAGTTGAACTAATTCAGCTTTCAGGAATATGCGATTATTACAATTTAAAATCCGCATTCTGGCAGTTAACAATAGGAAGCCGCTTTGATTTTTTCGACATCATACTTTATGCCGCCGGCTGTATAAGCGCGGCGGTGATTGACGGAATAATAGACAGGATAAATTTTAAATAAATCAGCTCCACTTCACGGCATCGAGATATTTCTTAAATACCGGGCGCTTATCGAAAAGCTTCTCCATATATTCTCTTGCATGAGCACGCAATTCACCTTCGCGTATGGATGTTATATCTCCGCAAAGAACACGGCTTCTCACAAAAATAAAATATGTATCAAGAACGTCGCAGATACAGTAGTCATTTATATCCTCGATTTTTCCAGCCTTATAAAGTTCATGTACCTCGCTTCCCTTCGTGTCCATTTTGCCCGGGCATCCAATCATCTTCGCAAGCACATTCAGTCCGCCTGCAAGCTTAACGGCGTGATTATTCGACATATACTCCTGCATGTCTATGTGACGGGCGCCGTTTCTGTAACGTGTTCCGCCCTTATCGGAAAAATGCCTTTTAGCGGATATTCCGATTTTATAGGCACAGAATTCCATTAAAGGTACATCAAATCCTCTTCCGTTAAATGTTACAATAGTCGCATCTTTATAAAGAGACTCAATTCCGTACCAGAAACGTCTTGTAATTTCCTCAGTCCGGTAATTCGGTTCATCCATTGAAACAATTTCGATAAGGCGGAAATTCTCATCAACCTTTGCAACAACAAGTGAAACTGGGATCTGAAACGTCGCCGGTATGAAATTGCTCGTTCCGCCGGTAATTTTCAGTATTTCTTCCTGAAATTTTTCAACGGCCTCATCTCCGCTGATATTTTCACCCGGAAACTTGACTGATTTAATCAAATCGGTATCGGGAACCGACTCGATATCAAAAACGAGATACTTGACTTTGGCTTCTTCCATGAATTTTCCTCCGGCGGGTGAACATATATCGGCAAACCCGTTTTTCAAATTGTTTAAAATAAAATTGTTGCAATAAGAATGCGCAATAGAAAGGATGTCTACAAAGTTTTTACTATCGGAGAAGTTTATGGCTAAATGCGATATATGCGGTAAAGGCGTTCAGTTTGGTCACAATGTGAGCCATTCAAACAGAAAGACTAACACTCTCTGGAAGCCGAATGTCAAGAAAATCCGCGTGATCGAAGAAAAGCAGGTTGTCCGCAAACATGTTTGCACACGCTGCATCCGTTCCGGCAAAGTTCAGAAAGCCGTGTAACAAAAAGCCGGTTAATAACCGGCTTTTTTATTCTCAGAGATTCACTATAAATCCGTAAAAGATACCGAAAAGCGAAATAACACACAATATCACTGCAATAGTAAGAGCTATGAGCGGAATAAAAACTGCCGCGAGAGCGGTAAGTACCGGCGCGGAATTAATTTCCGAAAGAACTGAAACAATAAAATAAACCGAATAAATCAGAGCAGCGATTACGAAAACAGCAAGAGCTAAAACTGCAACCGGAGCCAGTTCTATCGAATTAAAAATTACGACTCCCGGAAGAATAAACACGAAAGGAAACAGAGAATAATTCAATACCGAGAAAATACGACCGCTCTTTCCAGGAAAACCCAGATATTGAAAAACAAAATCAGCAGAAAGGGCAAAAATAAATAATATTATCAAAAGAATTATATATCCGAGCACTAATCCATAAGAAATTTTGTAATAAAAGAATTCACTTTGAGGAAGAAGCAGTGATAATGATAAAAAAACAGAAAACAAAGCAAGAAATGAAATCATTAAAGAAGACGGCAAAATTCTGCGTTTTGACTCAGAAATCTTCACCGCAAAAAGTCTCGGATCCATTATAAGGGCTGAAATATAGTCCGCCCAGACAAGCGATTTCAAATTTTCTTTAAAACTCATGGTACGTACCTGTATTCTATCAGTCCGTTATTTCCAGTAACCGAACCAAGCGGATTTTTCCCGAAAAATGAACCCATTCCTCCGAATATAAGATCAAGCGCGGAAGAATTCTCGTCATAAAGCGGCGCGTCAGCCGGAAGCTTCGCGAGCTCTTTCGCTTTTTTCACAGCATCCTGAAACGTACCTACAGAATCAACAAGTTTCATTTCAACTCCTCTTGAACCTGTAAACACCCTTCCGTCAGCGTATTGCTTAAAATCATCGATAGGAATATTTCTACCAAGAGAAACATCCTTAATAAACTGATTGTAACAGTTATCAATCAAATCCTGAAGAAGAGCTTTTTCTTCATCGGAAAGATCACGTGAAGAAGAAAGAATATCCTTGTATTTGCCGCTTTTAATTACATTCATCTTAATGCCGAGTTTCTCAAAAAGCCCCTTGAAGTTAGGAGCTGCAATAATAACTCCGATTGAACCGGTCATCGTTCCCTGATTTGCAAAAATATGATTCGCCGCAGATGAAATATAATATCCGCCCGAAGCCGCCATGTCTCCCATTGATACCACAAGAGGTTTTTTCTGACGAAGCTCCATAAGCTTTTGAAATATTTCCTGAGTAGCTGCAACAGTTCCCCCGGGAGAATCGACTCTCAAAACAACCGCCTTAATATTATCATCGGCTGCAAGCTGGTCGATGCGCGCTATAACAGCTTCATGCATTGACATTGACGCGAAATGTCCCTCCGTGTCCGAACTTATCACTCCTGAAACTCTGACAACACCGACTCCACGAGAGTCACTGATAGAAATATTTGATGATGAAGCTGAAGTTTTCCTCTGCATGGAAGTATTAATCTGAACTAGAGATAATACCATCGACATCAGAAGAAAAACCAAAATAGCCACCAGAATTTTTCTGTTTTTATCCATATAATCTCCTTATCTGTGTGAAAAAAACCACGGTTTGCTGTCTACCCATAGAACGACAGCCTTTTCCGCAGAATTGTTGATTACCCGATGATTCTTATGCGATTCAAATGAAATTGAATCGCCCTCTTCCATATCGTACCGTGAACCTTCAAGTTCAATCGTAAGTTTTCCTTTTATCAAGTAGGCGCATTCATAACCTTCATGAGAATACGGCTCAGTTCCTGTTGTTGAACCTGCCGGAAACTCGATTAAAAGATATTCGAAATCATCAATACCCTGACTGATAAGATAATGTGTAACATCCCCGTCCGCAACAATCTTCTTATGAAAAGATTTTTTTGTCAGAGGAGATACGGGTGCTTTTACATTTGATTCGAACAAAGCCCCGATCGAAACGTCAAAATAATCGGCAATAGCCTTAAGTGTTGTCAGAGACGGAGAAGCTTTGCCGTTTTCAATCTGTGAAAGAAGACTTGGTGTAACATTGGTCTTTTCTGAAAGATCTTTTAGAGTTACCCTTCTGTTTTCACGGTATAGTTTAATTTTTCTGCCGAGCGCGGCAACTATTTCATCTGCCATCCGAAACCTCTTTCACCTTTCTTTCAAACACGCATTATTTTACAATTTCTTTTTGTTTCAGTGAATAAAAATAAGATACAATATAAACCAAAAAAGTCTTGCCATTATTCTATATCAATATACAATCATACGGTTGTCCAAACCAAAGGGATTACAATGACGAAAAACAGAGTTCAGCTGCCGGGATATCCTCTGCCCCTTGGAGCAAATATCGCAAACAAAGGTGTTCAGTTTTCGCTCTTCTCCCGCCATGCGTCCGATGTCTCTCTTATTCTCTTTGAATCATCTGAACCCGATTCGCCTTTCGAAGAGATTAGACTCGACAAGGAACTCAACAAAACAGGCGACATCTGGCATATTTGGATTGAAGGAATCACTGAAGGACAACTCTACGGATACAAAATTGACGGACCTTATAATCCGGAAAAAGGACATAGATTTAACAAATATAAACTCCTTCTTGATCCTTATGCGCGCGCCGTAAGCGGAAATTTCGACTGGGTTCTTTCTGATCCTAGAGGATATGACGCAGACAGCCAGTTTAAAGACGCAATTTATTCAACCAAAGACAGTACCGCCGGTGCTCCGAAGTCAATAGTCATCAATCACGAATTCGATTGGTTTGACAGACCTCTCAAAATTCCATTAACTGAAACAATTATCTACGAAACTCACGTTAAAGGCTTTACCTTTCACGAAAGCTCATCAGTATACTCGCCCGGAACATATAAAGGACTGACTGAAAAGATTCCTTATCTCAAAGATCTTGGAATAACCGCCGTCGAACTTCTTCCGATTCAGGAATTCGATGAAAATGAAAATATCCGTAAAAATCCGTTAACCGGAGAGAAGCTTAAAAACTACTGGGGCTACAGCACTATGAGTTTTTTTGCTCCGAGAGGACGCTACTCTTCAAAAGGAGCGCTTGGAGAACAGTTCTACGAATTCAAAGAAATGGTGAGAGATTTTCACAATGCCGGAATAGAAGTTTTTCTTGATGTAGTTTTCAATCATACGGCAGAAGGAGATCAGACAGGTCCGACCATGTGCTTCCGCGGCATAGATAATTCAATTTATTATATGCTCGAAAGCGATAAACGCTATTACAAAAACTATTCCGGATGCGGCAACACCTTTAACTGCAATAATCCGATAGTCCGCGAATTTATTATCGACTGTCTTAAGTACTGGGTAATCGAAATGCATGTTGACGGTTTCAGATTCGATCTCGCATCAATTCTCGGCAGAGACCAGGAAGGAAATATTCTCAAGAATCCTCCGCTGATAGAACGCATTGAATCGGATCCGATTCTAAGAAGTACCAAAATTATTGCCGAAGCATGGGACGCAGCCGGAGCATACCAGGTGGGGCACTTCCCCGGCAGATGGGCTGAATGGAACGGCAAATTCAGAGACGACATACGCAGATTCTGGAGAGGCGATGCAGGCACAGCCGGAGCATTCGCAACAAGAATAACAGGAAGCTCAGATCTATATTCAACTGAAGAACGCTCTCCACTTCACAGCATTAATTTCATAACCGCTCACGACGGATTCACTCTGCGCGACCTGGTTTCATTCAAAGAAAAGCACAATGAGGAAAACGGGGAAAATAACGCTGACGGTGAAAATCATAATATCAGCATGAACTTCGGCATAGAAGGAAATGACGTCACCCCTTTCATTGAAAGAGAAAGACGGCAAATGATAAAAAATTATTTCGCTTCACTTCTTTTGAGTCAGGGAGTTCCGATGATTCTGGCGGGTGATGAATTCTGCCGCACGCAGAAAGGGAATAATAACGCGTACTGCCAGGACAATGAAATATCATGGATCAATTGGAAACTGCTTGAAACGAACCAAGAGATGTTTAATTTCGTTAAATCTCTCATTGCATTCCGCAAAAAGCACACTTCTCTCAGGCGGAAAAAGTTTCTTACAGGCGGAAATTCCCCTTATGAATCATCGCCGGATATTTCATGGCACGGAACTACTCCCGGAAAACCAGACTGGACGGAAGAAACGGGATTCATCGC
>Ga0208459_1004211_pt1 | contig 10834 bp, 7 predicted proteins | sample AD_UKC087_MetaG_FD_184433 | JGI IMG/M metagenome (GOLD analysis project Ga0208459, IMG submission 184433) | Active sludge microbial communities of municipal wastewater-treating anaerobic digesters from USA - AD_UKC087_MetaG (SPAdes) (version 2) | ecosystem: Engineered > Bioreactor > Anaerobic >... | reverse complement strand
CTTCCTCCACCATTTCGCGCGGCGGTATTTTGAAACGGTGCAGGCGGCGGTGCGCCGCCACGCCCCCAACCAGCTCTATCTGGGATGCCGCTTCTCCGGGGCGCCCGACCCGGTCGTCCGTGCGGCCGGAGAGACCACGGACGTGGTGTCCTTCAACCTGTACCAGCGCCGGATCCCCGAGGGGAAATGGACCGACCTGATTGACCGCCCCGCGCTGATCGGCGAGTTCCATTTCGGCGCGCTGGACCGGGGCATGTTCCACACGGGACTGGTCCGCACCAGGGACCAGAAAGAGCGCGCGGAGGCCTTCGCGCGGTATGTGGAGAGCGTGGCCGCGCATCCGCTTTTCGTGGGGTGCCACTGGTTCCAATACGTGGACGAGCCGGTCACCGGGCGCACCCACGACGGCGAAAACTACAACATCGGCTTTGTGGACGTCACGGACACGCCCTACCCGGAACTCTCCGAAGCGGCGCGCGCGATTAACGGGAAAATTTACCGCCTGCGCGCGGGTGGTTGACTATGGGGCCGGTTTAGGGTATAAAAAGGGTAGTCCCTTGACAGGGGCGGAGCGGCCGCGCCGGGGTCGGGGGCGCTGTCTTCAGGGGTTGAACGGCACTTTCTAGGAACTGCACGGAATGGAAGACAACAAGTTTTTAATCATTTTCGCGGTGGTTCTGGTCGGCTTGCTGGGATTTCCGATCGCGATGCAGGCCGTCAAGGGAAAGCCCGTGGCACAGCAGGGCGCGGCCGCACCGGACGCGCCCGCGCCGCCGCCCTCCATGCCGCCCCTGCTCAACGAGGCGAACCTGATCAATTCCGAGTGGCAGGTGACCGTCGAAAACTACAAGGTCAAGATCACGCTGGGCCCCGGCGGCATCGCCTACGCCACCCATCCCATGGCCAAACAGGTCATGGGGATCGAGTATCTGGAGGGCAAGTGGTCCGTCAACTATGACAAGGTCCATGTGGCCACCAGCTTCGGGGGCACGGACTACTCGGTGGACCTCCAGATCATGGGCGACAAGGTCTACTATGTGAATCCCAAGTCCAAGAAACTGGACGAGGTCCAGCGCTTCCGCTGACCGCCCCACCCCGCCCTCACCCCGATGCGCCATGCCGGCCGGACATCCTGTTTTCCATCGCCTGCGGCCCCACCCCTTGCGGCAAAACGCGAATCCTGATATACTGCCAGCCATGGGCGGAGATGGCGGGTTCTTCGGGTTAACCGCAGTTGTCCCCCTTTATTGGATTGCCCTGCAATGGAAGACAACAAGTTCCTGCTCGTCTTTGGCGCCGTATTGGTCGTGTTCCTGGGGTTTCCGATTGTCATGCAGGCCGCACGGGGGGGGAAGCCGGCGGCCACGGCCGCCGGGACGCCGGCGGCGGGAGCGGAGGCCGCCGCACAGCCCGCCAAGGCCCCCCCCCTGCTGAACGAGGCGAATCTTGTCGGCAGCGAATGGGAGGCGGACGTCCAGGGCTTTCCCATCAAGGTCACGGTAGCCGCAGGCAACGTGGTCTACGCCTCAAGTCCCATGGCGAAGCAGCTGTACGGCGTGGACTTTGTCGAGGGAAGATGGCATGTGAACTACGACAAGATGAACATGGTGGTATCCTTCGGGGGCAAGGAATACCAGTTTGACTTCGAGATCATCGGCGACAAACTGTTCTATCACAATCCCAATCTCAAGGGAAAACTCGGCGAAGTGAAGCGCTTCCGCTGACCTCCCCCCCCAATCCCAGCCGGTCCTGTGTGCGCCGGGGAAGACTGCTCCCTCTATCACGGCCATGCGGTCACAGTCTTTTCCAAGGTCACTTGGAGGAACCGGTGCCGTGGTCTTCCCGGCCACTACCCGGCAGCGTAGCCTGAAGGGCGGGAGTCCCCGCCCGTTGGCAGTCCTTTCCCACCCCTTGCCCGCCTCTCCTGCGCCAACTGATTGGACCAATTTTGCTTGCTGCCCCCCTTCTTGGTATAATCCACTCAGAAATTCTGATAATACTGCTTTTCTCTGGAGCAACTCGGCAGAATTGGAGCAACCAATCATGGAAGACAACAAGTTCTTGTTCATCTTCGGAGCAGTGCTCGTCGTGTTCCTCGGGTTCCCAATCGTCATGCAGGCGGCCCGGGGCGGGAAACCCACACCGGCGACCGCCGGGACTGCGGCGGTGGGCGTGGCAAATCCCCCACAGTCCGCCAAGGAGCCGCCCCTGCTAAACGAGGCAAACCTGATCGGCAGCGAGTGGGAGGCCAACATAGAGGGATTTCCGGTGAAGGTCAGCATCTCCGCCGGAGGGGTCGCCTACGCATACCATCCCATGGCAAAGCAAATGTTCGGGGTGGAATCCATTGAGGGCCGATGGCAGGTGAACTATGACAAAGTCACGCTGTCCATGCCCATGGGCGGACAAACCCATGAGTTCAAATTCGAGATCAGCGGAACTCGGCTGTTCCAGACGAAATCCAATGTGCAGGCAAAACTTGGAGAAGTGAAGCGCCTGCGCTGACCTCTCCCCCCAACCCAAGCCGGTCCTCTGTGCGCAGGGGAAAACAGCTCCCCTCTTCCGCGGCCATGTGTTCACCGCCTTTTTCACAGACACTTGGGCGGGCTGGGTCCTTTCTGTCCTTCACCCAGCCCGACAGGATGGCCTTAGGGGGGACCGGCCGACCAACGGCAATTCAGGTCCCCAGCGGAGGGATCGTGTCCATCGAAAGGAGCGCCCATCCTCCCAGACAGGCCAACGGCTGGGGGTGTCGCCTTTACTGCCTGGACGCGCGCAGCCGCGATGATTGTATCCGCACCGCCTGCGGGTCTATGATCACCCGCATCGGACGGCAGGTGCCTTTCCCTCCGCAGCCCAGGACGGCGTGCGGACGGAAACGGGCGGGAGCGGAGCCATGCGAAACACGTTTCTTGCCATCGTGCTGATTGCGGCCGGGCAGCCTCTTGCGTTCACCCAGACGGTGGACACGGTGAATCCCTCGTTCGAAGAGGGGGACTCCCCGGACGCGCCCCTGGGCTGGATGTTGTCCGGCGGGGAGGGCGGGGTGGACACAGCCCTTGCCAAGGACGGCAGCCGAAGCCTCTGGATCCGGGGCACGGGGCAGAGGGAGACGCTCTCCTTCTGGCAGTCCGGCGACTTTTCGCTGGATCCCGGAAAGCCCTATCTCCTCCGGTTCTTCGCCGCCAGGGACGGCGAAGGCAAACACGCCGGCAGCGCCGTCACGGGCACGGGCGTGTTCAACGTGGACTTGTACGACCTGACCGAGCAATGGAAGCCTGTGGAACTGCTGTTCGCCACCCCGCACCGGGAGGGCCCCGCTTCATTCCGGTTCGGACAGTGGGAAAGCGACTTCCGGTTCCGGTTTGACGGGTTGCAGTTGTGCCGCGCGGTGCCCGCACACGCGCGTTTCGGGGCGGTGGAGCTGGGCGCGGGCGAGCGGATCGCCGGAAACGACTACTTCTTCGCGCCGCCCATGGCGGAGAACAGCACGAACGTCTTCCGGCCCACGCGGGACTTCACTGCGGGCTTCAACACCAACCGCATGGTCTTCTCCGACGGAATGCACCTGACCTTTGAGCACCGCATCGCGGAGCATCCCCTCAAGTCCGGGCGGCTTTTCCTGTGGACAAAACACTATGGCGAGGCCGTGTTCCGCATTGAGGCCAGCCGGGACGGCACCGCCTGGACGGAAATCGGCGAGCCTGGAGAGGGGGAAAAGACCGGTGTGGCCGTGCCGGAGGCCCTGCTGCCCGCGGAGTCCCTCTGGATTCGGCTGTCCGTCAGCTCCACCTCCGGTGGAAGCGTGCAGATGCATGGCTACCGCATTGAGGCGGCGCTGGATGGGCTACCCCTGACCGCGAAGGGCGACACGCGCTGGTTCGCCGTGGAGGAGCTCGCCGACGGCATGGACCTGTCGGTGGAGGCGCCCGGGCTGTTTTCGCCGGACGCCGCGGAGGCCGGCGTCACCCTGCACGTCCGGCAGAACGGTGCCGAGGTCGGCGGGGAGGCCGCGCTGCTGGACGGCGACGCGGTCTTTTCCCAGGGGACACTGGGAGCGCCGCTGGCAGTGCCTTCGGAGTCGGGCATGCACCCGCTCACCGTGGAGGCGAAGGGGGTGCGCCTGCGCCACACCCTCGAGATCTCGGAGTACTTCAGCACGGCCTACGGGGAGCGCCTCGGCGACGGCCTGTGGTGGGCATCGTCGGGCTGGAAGATCCCCAGGGGCCGGCCGCTTCCCACGGCGGAGGGGAAGGCTGTCCGCATTGAGACGGCCCGAAACGAGGCCGAGGCGGCGCAACTGGTGGTCCGGCCAAAACAACCCCTTCGGGGCGTGACGGTGACCGCCTCCACGCTGGAGGGCCCCGGCGGTGCGGTGATTCCCCCGGAGGGCGTCTCCATCCTGCGGGTCCGGTACGTGCCCGTGACCATGCCCACCGACAAAACGGGCGTGGCCGCGCCGTGGCCCGATCCCCTGCCGCCGCAGACGGCCCCCGTGGACATTCCGGCCGGCGAGAACCAGCCCTACTGGGTGCGGGTCAAGCCGGCCAAGGACACGCCGCCGGGCGAGTACCGGGGGACCCTGCGCGTTGCAGCCGGTGGCTATGCGGAGGAGGTGCCGCTGGAGGTGCGCGTGTTCGGGTTCACGCTGCCGGACCGCATGACCTGCACGAGCGCCTTCGGCATGGACATCTCCAAGCCCCTGGCGTACCACGGGGTCTCCGCGGAGGCGGACCAGCGCCGCGTGGTGGACGCCTACCTCCGCGCGCTGGCGGACCACCACATCAGCCCCTACGCCCCCGCCCCGTTCGACCCCTTCACCGTGCGCTGGCCGGAGGTGTCCCCGGACAATCCCCCCGCCGACCCGGAGGCGCTGGAAGTCTCCATCGACTGGACCCGGTACGATCGGGCCATGGCGGAAGCCTTCGAGAAATACCACTTCAACACGTTCTCGGTACCCATGGAGGGCATGGGCGGCGGCACCTATTACTCCCGCACCCCGCCATCGCTGCTGGGTTTCCCGGAGGAGTCGCCGGTGTACCGGCGGCTGTTCGGCGAGTACTGCCGGCAGGTGGAGGCGCATCTGCGCGAAAAGGGCTGGCTGGACGACGGGTTCGTGTACTGGTTCGACGAGCCGGAGCCGAAGGACTACGCGTTCGTCATGAACGGGTTCCTGCGCCTGAAAGAGGCCGCGCCGGGCATCCACCGGATGCTGACGGAGGAAATCCACGACGAGCTGACCGGCGGCCCGAACATCTGGTGCCCCCTCACGCCGGAGTGGCGGGAGAAGGAGGCGCAGGCGCGGCAGGCGTTGGGCGAGCGGATCTGGTGGTACATCTGCACGGGGCCGAAGGCGCCCCACGCGACGCTGTTCATCGACCACCCGGGCACGGAGCTGCGCGTGTGGCTGTGGCAGACCTGGCAGCGCGGCGTGCAGGGCCTTCTCATCTGGGAGACCCTTCTGTGGAACAGCCCGACGGCCTACCCCGACCCCGAACACCCGCAGAACCCCTACGAGGACCCCATGGGCTGGGAGTACGGCTACGGCAACGAGCCGGGACGCCGCCCCTGGGGCAACGGCGACGGGCGCTTCCTGTATCCCCCCGAGTCGGTGGCGGACGGGCGGCCCGCCGGACCGGTGTTTGAGCCGCCGGTGGACACGGTGCGCATCGAGATGCTGCGCGACGGCATCGAGGACTACGAGTACCTGGCCCTGCTGCGGCGCGCGCTGGACGAAAAGGGGGGCGGACTGGCGGAGGAAGAGCGCGGCCGCCTCGAGGCGCTTCTGACCGTGCCGCCGGAAATCACGGAAAGCCTGACCCAGTTCACCAAGGACCCCGCGCCCATCGAGGCGCGGCGCAGGCAGATCGCCGAAACGCTGGAATCCCTCACCAAGAAGCCGTAACCCCGGAGTGCAGAGAGATGAAGATCGTCGTGACGCGCGTGATACCGGAGCGGGGCCTGGACATGCTCCGCGAGGCCTTCGGCGCGGAGGCCGTGACGGTGACGCAACAGGACGGCCCCATCCCCCGCGCGGCGCTGCTGGAGGAAGTGCGGGGCGCGGACGCGCTCCTGCCCATGCTCACGGACCGCATTGACGGCGCCGTGCTCGACGCGGCGGGGCCCGGGCTGCGCATCGTGGCGAACAACGCCGTGGGCTTCGACAACATTGACCTCGCCGCGGCGCGGGAGCGCGGGGTGGCCGTGTCCAACACCCCCGGCGTGCTCACGGAAACCACGGCGGACCTCGCGTGGACCCTGCTCATGGCGGCGGCGCGCCGCGTGGGCGAGGGCGAGCGCTTCCTGCGCGCGGGGCAATGGACGTGCTGGTCGCCCATGCAGCTCCTTGGGCTGGACATCCACGGCGCGACCCTGGGCATCTTCGGCATGGGCCGCATCGGGCAGGCGGTGGCGCGGCGCGCGGCCGGGTTCTCCATGCGCGTGCTGTACACCGACGCGAACCGGCTCCCGGAGGACGCGGAGAACGCGCTCGGCGCGGTTTTCACCGACAAGGCGACGCTCCTCCGCGAGGCGGACTTCCTCACGGCGCACTGCCCGCTGACTCCCGAGACCCGGCACGCCTTCTCCGACGCGGAGTTCGCGGCGATGAAGAAAACCGCCGTCTTCGTCAACACCTCGCGGGGGCCCGTGGTGGACGAGGCGGCCCTCGCCCGCGCCCTCCGCGCGGGGGAGATTTTCGCCGCGGGGATTGACGTTTTCGAGGAGGAGCCGCGCGTGCATCCCGACCTGATGGACTGCGAAAACGCGGTTCTGATCCCGCATCTGGGCAGCGCGTCCGTGGAGACGCGCTCGCGCATGGCCGCCCTTGCGGCGGGCAACATCATCGCCGTCCTCCGGGGCGGGGAGCCGCCGAACCGCGTGGCCTGAACCGCCGCAAAAGGAAGTCTGAAATGAAGACACGCGCCCTGACCGTCCTGCTGGCAGTTGCCGCCCTGGCGGGGTTCCCGTCATCCCTCCGGGCGCAGGACACCGCGCCCGCCGGAAAAACACTCTACGTGTCCAAGCTGGGCGACGACTCGGACGGTTCGTCCTGGGAGAGGGCCTTCCGCACCGTGCAGCAGGCGCTGCTGGCGGTGCCCGACGACACGGGCGGCCACCGGATCATCATCCGGCCGGACACCTACATGGAGGCCAACCTGTACCCGGCGCACAAGGGGGCCCAGGGGGCGTGGAACACGCTGGTCGGCGATTTCGACGGCAGCCTGGGCTCCGGACGCAAAGGCTGGGTAATCCTCGACTCCGGAGACCCGGAGAAGGGGTTCAAGAGCTACGACTGGTGGGGCAACATTCGGTCCTATTCCAAGGGGTGGTCCAAGGAGCACCAGGACGAGACCTTCTCGGCCATCGGGTGGGACCGGTGGGAGCTGAAGCGCCTCTATGCCACCGGCGGCGACGGCGGCCTCTTCTTCGACTGCACGGACCAGGTGGCGCCTTTCTCCGTGCTGGTGGAGGACTGCGTGAGCATCGGCCGCGCCTTTGGCGGCGGGGTGGCCAGCTGCCTGGCCCGGCCGGAGGAGCCCATCACCTACCGAAGGTGCCACCTGCACGCGCTGGACTGGTGGGGCGACACGGCGGCGGCCTATGTCCGCGTGGAAAACCAGGCCATGCCGGACCGGCCCGACGTCTTCTTTGAGGACTGCGTGATGGTGGGGCCGCAGTGCGCGCTGAAGGGCGGCAACTACGGGTTCAAGACGTTCACGCGCGCAAAATGCACGGGGTGCAAGCTCATTGCCCTGAACTTCTCGCAGCCTGCGGGCACCCCCACGGACGGCGTGGTCCAGAGCGTGCAGGCGGGGAAACACTTCGCCGCCGATTTCGAGGACTGCCTGCTCATGGGGTACACCCTCTTCGGGGTGAAGGTCGAGAAGGAAACCCTGCCCGACTTCAAGCACACCACCAAGGGCAACTGCATGGCCTATGTGCAGTTCCAGCAGCCCGTGCCGGAGGGCTTCCAGCGGCTGGGCCACTGGCCGGCGGAGCACTACGCCGACCTTGCCCCGCCCGCGCCCGACACGGCCCCGGTGCCGGCGCCGCTGAACAAGAGACTCGTCCAGCGGGATCTGTGCGAGGTGTCCCCCGTGGTCTGGAAGGAGCGGAACTGCCTGATGAAATGCATCCGGCCCGCCAGCGGGGGCACGGCCGCCGACTACCGGCTGGAACTGGCCGACGCGGAAACGGGGGAGGTACTGGCCTCCTTCGGCGAGGGCCACAGCCTGGGCTGCGCTTTTGTCGAAGGGGACACTTTCCACGCCTTTGCCAGCCGGTTTGAAGACGGCGGCTGGACCGACATCCACCACTTCTGGTCCAAGGACCTGAAAATGTGGGAGGATGCCCCCGCCATCCGCCGGCAGAAGGATGAGGGGCTCTTCAACAGCTCCGTGTGCGCGGGCCCCGACGGCTTTGTCATGGCCTACGAAAGCAACGATCCCGCCTATCCCGCGTTCACCGTCAAGTTTGCCCGGTCGGACGATCTCAAGAAGTGGACCCCCGTGCCCGGCGCGATGCTCGGAACGGACCGCTACGCCGCGTGCCCCTGCATCCGCTTCGCCAACGGCTTCTACTATGTGCTCTATCTGGAGCACCGCACGCCGCGCTGGTTCTTTGAGACCTACATCGCCCGCTCCCCCGACCTGAAGGCGTGGGAACTGAGCAGGAAGAACCCCGTGCTGTCCCCCCGGGGGCTGGACGAGGGCATCAACGCCAGCGACCCCGACCTTGGATCCGACGGGAGTTACGCCTGCCTGTTCTATGCCGTGGGCGACCAGCGCACCTGGATGAACATCCAATCGGTGACATATCCCAGTGTGCCCGGGGATTTTCTGGAGGGATGGTTCAGCAGCTCCCGCGGCATCCCCTGCAAGTAGGGGCGCGGCCCCTTCCTGCCCGGTTCGCCGACCCGCCCCTGCCGACAAAAATGGGCCCATCAAGCCGTCCCGCGTAATGCCGCAACGTCTTTTTTGGACGGCTCTCATTTCCCGAAATATCCACAACCTGTATCATATAAACCACTTGCGTTTTCGGGCATGAATTATGCTCGTTCCAATAACAAGGTTGTGTGCGTGCCTTGTGGGAAGTACTGGGACATGGGGTCCTGCGGCAATCATGAGGTGTTGGGCGATGGGAAGGCAACGTGGTTTCACGCTGATCGAGTTGATGATCGTGGTGGCAATCATTGCGATCATCGCCGCGATCGCCATACCGAACCTGATGCGGTCCCGCATCCAGTCAAACGAGGCCTCGGCCATCTACAATCTCCGCGCGATTGTGTCGGCCCAGGCCGGTTTTTTTTCCAGCAGCAGCCGGTTCGCCACGGAGTTTAACGAGTTAACCACGGCCAACCCGCCGTATCTGAACGGGAACTGGGACACTGCGGAGCGCAGCGGATACACCTTCACGATGGAAGGCGAGGATGCGGACTTCACCTCGCACGCCAATGCCGTCACCTACAACGTAACCGGGGTGCGGGGTTTCTTCGTTGACTCCACGGGGATCATCCGGGGCAACCCGGGCTCGGACGCCGATGAGACCAGCACCCCCATATCCGACCCCGTCACCTGAGCGCGGGGCCTACCGGAGAGTTTCCAGCATCCAGTCCAAGTCGTAGCCCGTGTCCTCGGCCGCCTCAGTCAGGGCGTCCATACACTCCGCCGCCGCCGACAGCCGGTCGGCGGCGCTGCCGTCTTTCCCAAAGGAAAGCGCATCGAACGCCTCCAGGAAACAGAAGGCCGCGGCCAACCGGACCAGTTGCTCCCGGTTTAGGTAGCGGCGGCCCGCGAAGCGGTTAAGCAGCAGAAACCCCGCCGCGTCCGGATCACTGAACAGCGGGTGCAGGACCGGTCCCCACACGGCGTCCGGAAGGGTGCGCAGGGCGGGCGCATGGGCGGCCAGCAGGCGGACAAGCCGGGCATCCATCCCGGCGCGCCACCCGTCCCCGTCCATGGATTCGAAGGCCTTCGCCAGGTTCCTCACGAGAAACCAGTCCGACGTGAGCCGCCCGGCGAGGGTGTGGGGGGACTCCACGGCGCCGGACTCCGCGAGCACGCGGGCGGCGGCGGCGCCAAGCGGCTCCGTTAAAATGGCCGCCAGAAAAACGCGCCAGGTGCCGGGGTGCAGCGGCGCGCCCGGCACATCCCAGTCCTGGAGCCATCGGGAGGTCTCGGGACACAGGCGGCCCGCCGTCAGGGCGATGCCGCCCCGCCGCAGGACGTCGGCCTTCTCGAGGGCGGCCTCCACCAGGTCCCCGTGCGCGCACCGGCCGCCGAGCTGGTCCGCCGCCGCGTCGAGAAAAGCCCCCAGCCGGCCGGCGACCAGCTCGCGGTCCTCCGCGGCAAAGTCGGCCGCGCAGAGACGGCGGAACGTGTCCGGGGACACCAGTTCCCGGAAAGGGCCCAGCACGGCGGCGAGGCGCAGTTCGGCCCAGGCGTCGCCGACGGAGTGGACCCCCCTTCCGCCGATCATTTCGTGCAGGCGGGCCCATGACAGGTCGTGGTCCTCGACGAAGAACCAGTCGAGAAAGACGCGGTGCTCATAGCCGGCCAGCTCGACATGGAGCCCGTCGCGCCGGAGTTCCGGAACATAATGGAGATACTCCAACCCCGTGCGTGAGTCCCGGAAGATGACATAGGCGCGCTCGGAGACGGGAAGGTCAAGGGCGGCGCCCAAATCCGCCCGCTCCAGCCTTGGCGCGTCCGCGGAGCCCCTGTTCACCGCGGAGGCGGTGTGGACCACGCCCCGGGAGGAGGAGTAGGCGTTGTTGTAGAGCACGAGCGCACGCTCGCCCCCGCAGCGGTTCGAAAAGGCGAAGACATTCTCG
>Ga0208459_1004204_pt1 | contig 10843 bp, 8 predicted proteins | sample AD_UKC087_MetaG_FD_184433 | JGI IMG/M metagenome (GOLD analysis project Ga0208459, IMG submission 184433) | Active sludge microbial communities of municipal wastewater-treating anaerobic digesters from USA - AD_UKC087_MetaG (SPAdes) (version 2) | ecosystem: Engineered > Bioreactor > Anaerobic >... | reverse complement strand
GTAGATTTACCATAAATAAACAATTTATCAATTGTCAACGAAACGACCATATCTTTTATTTCATATTATTGGATGGATTGCTTTCTTTGGATTTCAATTTGTATTATTTCCAAGACCAGATATCTTGTTTAAAAATGGAGAGCCAACACCTTTTTTAATCGATCAAGTAATTATAAATATCATTTCAATGATATTTTTCTACTTGCATTATTTTTATTTAATACCTAAACTTTATTTCGAATCAAAATATTTAAAATATGCACTGAGTGTGTTTGTTTACATTACAGTTTCACTATTTATTGTGATGCAGGTAAATGCGCAACATCCAGCACCAAATGATATTCCAACCAATATAAAAGGTGTTCCAGAATTTTCAGAAAATCCATTGGCACCACCGCCACCTTTGCGGCCGCAAGTCAATCCTAAAATTATAAAAGGAAAAGATTTTTTATTGTTTGGTATTTTCTTCATTAAAATATTACTTGTCTTTTTATTGTCGGTTGGGTTGAAAGTATATAATAGATGGCAGGTTGCCGAAGAAGAAAAATATAAAGCAGAATTATCTTTCTTAAAAGCACAGATCAATCCACATTTTTTATTTAACACATTAAATGGGTTATATGTATTAGCTATTAAAAAATCAGAGAATACAGCACCAGCCATCATGAAGCTTTCATCTATCATGCGCTATGTAATCAATGAAGGTCATCAAAATTATGTAGATATTGATAGAGAATTGAAATACATTTCAGATTATATAGACTTGCAAAAAATGAGATTAGCGAATAATATACAAGTGAATTTCAGTACAATTGGTGAGCATAAAAATTATAAAATTGCACCGCTTATTTTAATTCCTTTTATCGAAAATGCATTTAAACATGGTATCAGCACCGAAGAAAATTGTGTTATAAATATTCAAATAAAAATCACAGAAAATAATTTAGAATTATTGGTGCAGAATAATAAATATAAACACGTTATAAAAGAAGAAGAAAAATCTGGTATTGGTGTAAACAATACAAAAAAACGATTGGATGTTTTATATCCATCAAAATATATTTTAGACACGGTTGATACAGAGACAATGCATGTAGTAAATTTAAAATTACAATTGATATGATGCATTGTATTGCCATTGATGATGAACCATTAGCATTAGAGTTAGTAAGTGCGTTTTGCGCTGAAGTTAATTTCTTAAGTTTGGATAAAACATTTACCAAAACATCAGATGCTATTGATTATTTAAAAACCAATACAGTTGATTTATTGTTTTTAGATATTCAGATGCCTGATATTTCAGGAATCGATTTTTTTAAAAATCTGTCAACAAAACCAATGGTTATTTTTACTACAGCATATAGTCAGTATGCCGTGGATGGATTTGATTTGAATGCGATAGATTACTTGTTAAAACCTTACGAATTTGAACGTTTTCAAAAAGCAGTAAATAAAGCAAAAGAATTTTATGATTACAGCAAGAAAGAAGAAAATGAAAGCAATTATATTTTTGTTAGAGCCGATTATAGTTTAATAAAAATTGATTGTAATGAGATCTTGTACATAGAAAGTATTGACGATTATATTCGCATTCATTTACTAGGCAAAAAACCTATAATGACTTTAAGTACATTAAAAGCAATAGAAGATAAATTGCCAATTCATTATTTTATTCGTGTTCATCGTTCTTATATTGTTGCGCTTAATAAAATCGAAAGCGTACGTGGTAAAAATATCCAACTACTATCTGTAGAAATTCCTATCAGCAATAAATACGAAGCCGACTTTTTTAAAGTGTACGCAAAAGAAATTTATTGAATAATTCTAACTGTATATAATGATGTATCTAGAGTTCTAAGATACTCATTATAAGCATAAGAAAATAAAATAGCCTTTGTTCTTTTGTTAATAATATATACAGGTGTATACTGCTTATTAAAGTCTAAGTCTTTATAGATATGTTTTATAACTCTACTTCCAAATTCATTATCTATATTTTTTCTTTTAGCAAACGGAATAAATAAGGTTGTATCAGATACAAATTCGTTTAAGAATAATTCTGGATGTTGTTTTAAGAAAACGCTCTTATTAAATGCTCTATGGCTTTTTAGAATTTCTTGTGGTCTATCATCTATTGTATGTGCAACTTCAATGTTATTTAAACCAAGTACATCGTTAACATAGCCATTATAAGTATAAGCAATACCACCAGCAGTAACATAACCTATTGATGGTTTTTTGGTATGTTCAAAAAAATGATTAAGTTTTTCGCCAATAATTCTATTTTCTTTAGCTATATGAAACTCAATAGCGATAGTATTTTTATTGTTAATGATGAGTGAATATAAATTATTGATAGGTAATATTGATAACAAAAACAAAGATATAATGACAACTTTTTTGGATTCTATTTTTCTTAAAAATGAATACTTTTTGCTTAATGAATATACTATAAATAAAGATGTAAGATGAAATATTGGACTAAAAGTCTGATAAAATCTTGACATACGAAAATGGTCGCCACCTGTATAAAATGGAATACTTATACCTAAGCCTGTTAAGATTACCAATACTGCTATTGTTTTATTTTTACTTGTATATTTTTTACTTAAAATGTTTAAATAAATCCAAATAATAATACAAGCAATTAACAAAACTATAAGTGGATTTATTCTAATTAGGTATTTGATAAAGTATATAAAACCTTCATGAAGATTATTTGTAAAACCATCAGTCATTTTTATATAGTATGTATTTGGAAATGGAAAACCAAAATAATATAAACGCCATTTAGTAAGTAAAAATAAGCTTATTAAATAAGTAAAGATGATTGTAGATACTTGTTGTAAAATAACTTTAAATGATTGCTTTTCTATTAATAATTGAATAAAACGAATACCAATAAATACAAGGCAAAATAACATACTTTCTGGTCTTGTAATAATAAAGAAAGGTACAATTAATGCAATAAGTATTGATGATTTGTTAAATGTAAAATTGTCACTTAAATATGGTATAACTAATAAATAGGTAAATACAGTTAACTCAAATGTCCATAAGCCTGTTTCTAGCAAGGAAAATATTGTCCAATCAAAAAAGCCTGGGAAAATAAATAATAACCCTAGAAAAAGCAAACTATAATTAGATGCCAAATTATAATCATCAATATAACTGTAAATTAATTTTAGTATAATTTTTATTGATAAGAATATTAGGATAAAATTGATAGATAGCAGTATAAATTCTATATGGCTTGTAAACTTAAATATTAGGCTACCTATTAATGTCCATAGAATTGATGTAAAACCTTCTACTTTTTCACTACCAATATTATATACAAATCCATGCCCATCAGCAAAGTTTTTCATATAAACAAAATAAATGTTCGCATCATCTATACCAAGTATGGTATAGTGATGCGTAACACCTACAAATATACAAACACAGAATAAGTATATAATGAGTAATATATTGTTTCTCATGATTACTTATTATTCAATAATAAATCTACCTGTATTTATATTTACACCTTCAATAATTTTATAAATATATTGCGCTTTTGCATATTGGCTCATATCTAATTTATAACTAGCATCGTCAAATGTAGATTTATATACCAATTTACCACTTATATCAAATATCTCTAAAGACTTAGTATTCGTATTTGATGTATTAAATGTAATTATACCTGTTGATGGATTGGGAAATACATTGAAATCAGTTTTAATATTTTCACTTTCTTCTAGTTTTGGATTTGCTAATCTTTTAATACCATAAATAAAAGTTTTTAAAGGTATTTTAATATAACCTATTGTATTGGGTAAAATAGATACTCCATTACTAATTTTCTTGTAATTACTGTTACGAAAAAAATAAGTAAGTGAACTTGCTTCAATATATTCTTGACTTACGCCAACCGTAGAATTTATTTCAAACCTTTTCCATCTAACTGTACCAGATATATTAATAAGGCTATCATAATTTAAAAAGACAGTTTGTGTACTTTTGTTTGAATAAAATAGGTATAAATCAAATGTAGCGACATTAGAATTTGTATATATTTTATCTGCGTATAACTTTACCATTAGGTTGTCATTACTTATTTGTCCCGTATTTGGTACACTTAAGTTATAGGTAGTTTTAGCTTTAACTAAATCTTTTGAAAAAATTTGGCTTAAGAATTTAAATGGATAATAATTTGCTAATAAATTAACTCTATTTATACCACTTTCATTCATATAAGTAAATGATCTCATTCTTGTATTAGAACATGGATTTAAGGAACTATATTGATAAGTATTTACACTTTGCGTATTTCTTGTGCTTGTTGGTGTTAAATCATCAAAGATACCACCCATACTAAAATGAGTAGTAGCACCAAGATTTAATGAATCTTTATTGTCTATTAAAAAATTCACATACCTAAATACATAATCAGCAGAAACTAGCGAATTATTGGTATTTAATTTTGCATTATTCCATTCTGTAAGCCATATCTTTTTACTATAACTATTAAATTGTGGGTTTATTCTTTGTGCTCTCAATTCTGTATATAAATATGGATTACAAGCGTCACCTTGTCCCACAGGTTGTAAATAATTACTTATACCATTAGTATAACAAGTAAACAAACTTGGATCAGTACTAGAGCAAAGTTGCCCAACAAAACAATCAAAACAGAATGCATTGGGATTTTTAATAACAGATGTATATGGATGATAACTATAAGCATCAAATGCAGAATTATCTTGTGCTATTGCAACAGAAAGTTGCCCAGGCTGTCCTGCCGCTGGATTAAATGGCGATGTAAATATCATAGGTACAGATATTTTTATACCAGGAAATGCAATTTTTAATCTATTAGCATATTCTTTTAAAATTGCAACATAGTTTAATTTATTTTGAGTTGTATTATATAAAGAATTATTGAGAAATAATTGTTCGTAATATGTTTCATTGCCTAGTTCAACTCCATATACAACTAATCCACTATCAGTCAATAGCTTAACTGCATTAAATGTTTCGTTATACATAGTATTAAAATTAGCATTTGTTGGTATAACAGATGGTATTTTTAACATGTGTTGAAATGTATTGCCACTATAAATAATTTTCACAGGTTCATTCGTTTCAAGTTGATACCTTTTTACAAATGCTATCAAATCGTACAAATAACTTCTTGTGTATCTCTTATCATTATTAAATTCGTTTACAACATGGTCACGATATGCTGTATTTACCAATCCTAACCTAAAAGCATTCCATGCTTCTGCTGTATCTGCACCTAATCTTTTAGAATTTGGTCTAAAATGATACCAATCAGAAGCAGCAGTATATCTTAAAATTTTTGGTCTTAATTCTTTTGCAAAATGATAAACAGAATCTAATTGTGTAGGGTTATTTACAATAAATGTACTATTGGGAAACGCTGTACTTTGTCCTGTTTGTGCTTTATTATTTAAATGGTCAAAAAAATCTGTTAAATCAAAACCATAAATATTATCATCAATTTGTGGCGAATTAAAGCTATGCACAGATGTAACATAATTAGATGCTCCAGACTGATTAGGTAATATTGTAATACTATCGAAATATATTACGTTTTGTGCAATTCCATTTAAAGCTATAAAAGCAGTAGTTAAGATTAAAAATAGTTTTTTCATGATTTTAATTTTTTATTACAGCGAATATAATAAAAAATAAATTAACTGTATAAGACAAATTTTGGCGTTTGTTATTATTCTTAATTATTAACAACTTTATAAGTTATTAATAATTAATTACATATAAACTAAAATATTAACAATTGTAAGTAAACTTGCTTAATTGTTAAATAATAATTTTAAATTTTTGCTAATAGCTATGAAAAATGTAGGTTTACTTTAAGTTTCAGTAAGTATACATGCTATTTTGTCATGTATGCTTTATAAAATGGTAAGCATACCTGTAAAATTAGCAGGTATGCTTATTAAAATGATAACTATACTTAAATAAAAAAGTAGGTATACTTATAAATTTAGTAGCCATACCTATAAAATGATGAAGTAAACCTACTTATATAGGCATACCTAAAAAAAAGCCCAAAACATTTAGTTTTGGGCTTTAAAAACATACTTTTTATTTTATTTATTCTGTAGTTGTATTACGTGCTGTTGTATTACCACTACCAGCAAATCTTTGATTCCAATCATCAACTTCTTGCATCGCTAAATCAAGTGCACTATTGTTTTTGCGACTCGCTTGTAAATTATCGCTGTAAGTGTCAACTAATTTCATTATATCAACCGCATTTGCCAATTGTGTTTCTTCAATAGATTCAAAAAAAATCATTGCTAATTGTCTAATTTCTTCTAGTTTAGCATCATAAGCCAATTTATCTTCTAATTCTTGTGGGTTTTGTTCTCTTGCTAAGCTTTGTATGTTAGCAGAAGCAATTTTACTAACCATACGTGCTAAACCTTCTCTACCAGCAGCCATAGCTCGTGCGCCTTTTTTCTCAGCATTATTTAAGGATACTTTAAAAGGATTAACAACATTAATTTGTGCTTGGATAGCAGTTTTTACTGCATCAGCAGTTGCATTTGGGATTTTGGTAATAATTAAATTTGACATGATTGTTGATTTTTTTAGTTAAAGAATATCTAAATATTATAGTTTATTTAGTTGTTTTATTAAAACTAAATTACATAAAGTTAGTATAATTAGGTAATCTTTATACTAAAAAACTAGGGTTTGATAACATATTTTCACAATCAAAACCCATAAATTTTCAAACGCCGATACATTTTTACCATTCGCCGATATAAGTTGTAGGTTTATTTTTAGAGTTGCATATTTACATTGTAAACAAAAATTACTTACAACTTATTACTTATCACTAAATCCTAACACATGCAAATCAATAAAAATATAGCTATCAGCGATTCGGGCTTCATTTTCAATCCATCTTCAGGCGATTCGTTTTCAGCAAATGCAGTAGGTTTGGAAATTATTCGTTTGTTTAAAGACGGGAAATCAAAAGAAGATGTGATCAACACCATTACAGAAAATTATGCAGTAGATGCTTCTACTTTTGAAAAAGATATCAATGATTTTATTCAAATGCTTTCTTCATATCAATTAATTCAAAACCATGAGTAATAAAAAAAATATCACTGTTGCTGTTACTGGATTAAATAACATCGATAGTCCAGGTCCAGGCATTCCAGTTATTCGTGCATTAAAAGAAAGTGAGTTTTATAACGTGCGCATCATTGGGTTGTCGTATGAAACTTTAGAGCCTGGTATTTACATGCATGATTTGGTAGATAAAACTTATCAAATTCCGATGCCATCAGCAGGTACCACTGTTTTGTTAGAGAGATTAAGGTATATCAACGAACAAGAAAATATAGATGTAATTATTCCGAACTTTGATGCCGAATTGCACAATTTCATTAAACTAAAAAATACATTAAAAACAGAATTAGATATTGAAACGTTCCTGCCAACTTTAGAACAATTTGAATCTCGTCATAAATCTGTTCTATTTGAATTTGGCGAAAAAAATGAAGTGCGTGTTCCGTATGCAAAAATGATATTTAATGCCAACGAAATACATCAATTGAAAGATGAGTTTACGTATCCATTAGTTATTAAAGGCAAATATTACGATGCATCTATTGCTGCAACTCCAGAACAAGCAATTAATTATTTTTATAAAATTAGTGCAAAATGGGGTTTGCCCATTATTGTACAAGAGTTTGTTTCTGGCAACGAAGTTAACGTAACCGCTATTGGTGATGGTAATGGAAATTGTATTGGTGCTGTACCAATGCGAAAGCTATATATTACAGATAAAGGAAAAGCTTGGGCTGGTATTTCTTTAGATGATGAAGAACTAATAAAAATCACCAATCGTGTTATTGGAAATTCTAAATGGCGTGGTGGCTGCGAATTAGAGTTTATAAAAACAAACGATAATAAATATTATTTATTGGAAATGAATCCGCGTTTTCCAGCTTGGGTATATTTAGCCGTTGGCTGCGGACAAAATCATCCAGATGCATTAGTAAAAATGGCACTTGGCGAAAAAGTAGAACCATTTAAATCTTATGAAAATGGAAAATTATTTATCAGATATTCTTTCGACCAAATTGTAAACTTATCTGAATTTGAAAAAATATCAACCTTAGGCGAATTATAAAAATGTAGCAATAAAACAATGTAATAATGAAATAATAAATTTCAAGAAGACATTATTACATTAATTAATTATTTCATTATTAAATTAAAAAACATGTCAAAACAAACTTACGAACGTCCATATATACAGAAATTAAACACAGGAACGATGAATAAATTTGGTACTCGTACTGAATTCCAGCCTGTAACACAAATTGACGGTGTGCCTGTAAAACGCATTATTGAAGAACACGGTTCGCCTTGTTATGTGATTTCAGAACGCACCATCAGGCGCACTTATCAAGATGCATTGCGTGCATTTAAAACAAGATATCCAAAAGTGCAATTTGCTTGGAGTTATAAAACCAACTACATGAATGCGGTTTGCAACGTCTTTCATCAAGAAGGAAGTTGGGCAGAAGTGGTTTCTATGTTTGAGTACGAAAAGGCAATAAATAATGGTGTTCCAGGTAATAAAATTATTTTTAATGGACCAGAAAAAACGAGAGAGCATTTAAAAACTGCCATAGAAAATAGTTCATTGATTCATATCGATCATTTTGATGAATTATATGATTTAACAGAAGTAGCAAAAACAACTTCTAAAAAAGCAAGAGTGGCAATTCGTGTAAATATGGATACAGGTGTGTATCCAATGTGGGATAGATTTGGTTTTAATTATGAGAATGGACAAGCTTGGAATGCTATCAACAAAATTATGACGCATGACGAATTAGATTTAGTAGGCTTGCATTGTCATATCGGAACTTATATGTTGTCTGCAAATGCATATTCAGTTGCTGCTTGGAAATTATGTGATTTAGCAAAAAATATAAAAGACAAATGGGAAAAGGTTATTCAATATATTGACTTAGGTGGTGGCTTCGCAACTGCTAATACGTTAAAAGGTTCTTATTTACAAGGTGCTGACATCATTCCATCTATTGATGATTATGCAGAAGCGATTACATCAACAGTTTTAAATTTTGGTTTTAAACAACAAGATTTACCAACTATCTTCTTAGAAACAGGAAGAGCTTTAATTGATGATGCTGGTTATTTACTGGGTTCTGTTGTGGCAACTAAAAGATTAAGTGATGGCAGACGTGCAACAATCATGGATTTTGGTGTCAACTTGTTATTTACTGCTTTTTGGTACAATCATAAAATTTCACCAGCACAAGAATTCTCTTATCATTCAGAAGATATGGTCGTGTATGGTCCTCTTTGTATGAATATTGATTGTATCAGAGAAAGTGTAAATTTGCCGTTGTTAAATCGTGGCGATCATGTTGTGGTACATCGCATTGGCGCTTATAATATGACGCAATGGATGCAATTTATCCATATGCGACCACGTATTGTGATGATTGATATGGAAGGCAAAGTACATGTAATTAAAGAAAGAGAAACGACGGAAAGTATGAACAGTTTAGAATTAACACCAAAGCATTTGGAAGATATAAAAATGAAGTAATGAAATTGAACAACGCAGAGTCCTTTTCAAGAGACTCTGCTTGAAAAAACTTTCTATTCTGTGTCTCAATTATTTAACACGCTTCGAATTTAAATAGAAATAAATAATGACATCATCAAAAAACATATCATTCAAATTTTGGACAGATGCTGTGTTGCATAGTTATAGTCAAATCTTTTTTTCGCAAGATAAAATATTTGCATTGTTAATTATGTTGGTGAGTTTTTTTGATGTAAAGATTGGATGTTGTGGTTTTTTAGCGGTTGTATGTATCAATATATTTGCCTTTGTTTTAGGATTAAATAGGCATCACATTCAACATGGAATTTATGGATTTAATGCGCTTTTATTAGGTTTATCATTAGGTTATACATATAACATCGGATATACGTTTGCATTATTATTTTTAATTTCTATTTTATTTTTATTAGTGATAACTGTTTGGCTAGAAGGCTTTTTTAAGAAAATAAATATTCCGTTTGTAGTATTTCCATTTTTAATTGTTTATTGGGTAATCACATTGTCTTCTGGCAGTTTTACTCATGTACTATTAGATGAAAGCCATATTTATATGGCAAATACAACAGCACTTAAACAGCACTCTACTTATTATCAGTTAACACACATACTAGATAAATACCAAATGACGCACATCATTAAGGTATATTTTAGAACGCTTAATGGTATCTTTTTTCAAGATACTATTTTGGGTGGTATCTTACTAAGTTTGGGTTTGTTATATCATTCACGAATCTCATTTTCGTTAAGTATTATTGGATTTCTATCAGCCTATTTTTTCTTTAAATTATTAGGTGCCGATACAGCATTTTTAAGCTATCATTTATTAGGTTCTAATTTTATATTGATGTCAATTGCTATAGGTTGTTTCTTTGTTATACCCAATATTTACAGCTATTTAATGGTTTTTGCATTAACACCAGTATTGATGTTGGTATTATTTAGTATGCAAAAAATCTTGTTTACATTTCAGCTCAATGCCTATACGGTTTCGTTCAGTATTTTAGTTACGATGTTTATCTATTTCTTGCACCAAAGATGGTTGAGTAAGTATTTGCATTTAGTAAACATACAACATTATTCACCAGAAAAAACAATCTATAAACACATTAGTGCAACTCAAAGGTTCGAAAATGTACATACGTTAAAGATACAATTGCCTTTCTTTGGAAAATGGAAAGTAAG
>Ga0208459_1004203_pt1 | contig 10845 bp, 13 predicted proteins | sample AD_UKC087_MetaG_FD_184433 | JGI IMG/M metagenome (GOLD analysis project Ga0208459, IMG submission 184433) | Active sludge microbial communities of municipal wastewater-treating anaerobic digesters from USA - AD_UKC087_MetaG (SPAdes) (version 2) | ecosystem: Engineered > Bioreactor > Anaerobic >... | reverse complement strand
CGAGGCAACATCTTACGATTTCACAAAAAGTGAAAATTGGCGGAGGAGGTGGGATTCGAACCCACGAGTCCTTTCGAACACACGCTTTCCAGGCGTGCGCCATAAACCACTAGGCGACTCCTCCAACTTTACAAAGTGTAAAAGTGTCCTATTTTAACAAAAATAACTATCTATTTCTCATCAAACCATCTAATTTAGTTTTTGCCTTCTTCAACAACACTTTTTCATTATCATATTCCAACTTTTCGTTAGCATCCTCAAAGCTAAACCAATCTCTTTCCACCACCATTTCACTGTCAAAATATTTTAAACTGCTTGGACCGGTATATTCCATCAAAAAAAATGTCACTTTTTTGATAATCTTTTTTCGTTTTTCCTCATCCCACAAAATATAGTTATTTGACCCAATTTTTGACAAAATTTTGGCTTTAATCTGACCCTCCTCTTCCACTTCTCTTAACGCCGCTTGTTTCAAAAATTCTCCCTTTTTCAGATGCCCTTTGGGAAACTTATACACCGGTTTTTTGTTCCGCTTCTTTTTTGGTTTAAATCCCGAAATTGTTTTTATTATCAGCCAATATATTTTTCCATTTTCTTCCTTAAACACAATTCCCCCCGCCGATCTCTCGTCGTAATAAAGATTGTCTTTAATTTTTATGGCTTCATCCTTCATTGGTAAATGATTATATCCCGAAATGCTAGAATTAATTAATTATTATTTGCCCATTTATGAAAAAACCAATCGTTTTTGCCCTTATTTTTGCCTCTTCTTTGTTTTTGTCCGCTTGCACCGGCCCCAAAAACTCATCTCCCGCTGATTCTGACAAATCAGACACCCCTAACCCTCAATCTCAAGAAACCTTTTCTCTCCGTGACCTTATTGCCAAAAATATTCCCCAAAAATGCACCTATTCCGGTCAAAACCAAGAAGGAAATTTTGACAGCGAAATTATTATTCAAGGTCATAAATTTAAACAAACTATTAATTCTCACACTTCGGAGGGTAAAATCCAGCTTCATACCATCAGTGATGGTGAGTATTTTTATAGCTGGGGCGCCGGTCCTAACCCCAAGTCAGGTCTAAAAATCAAAGCTGATTTTGCCACCCCAACCGACACCAACTCCGATTTTGATAAGCTCAAAACCAATCAAGCCGATCTAGACACCGCCTATCAAGGCAGTTGCTCACCCACTGTAGTTTCTGAGTCCGACTTTTCTCTCCCCCCAGACATTGTTTTTCAGGATTACACCGAGTTTCTCGAAAAAATTCAAAGTAATTTTCACAACCCCGGCAACTAACTCGTCTCTCTAGTCTGTGTTTCCGGTGAGAATCGAACTCACATCACTCCCTTCGGAGGGGAGAATTCTATCCATTAAACTACGGAAACTAGAATCAGACCTATTTTATCAAAAAAACAGCTTATCGAATTAGTCCTAGAGCCATATACCAAGTGAATGGTTTTTTGCACACCGGACAGGTGGTTGGCGGAGTTTTGCCCTTGTGGATATAACCGCAGTTTAAACATTTCCACTCCATCTCTTTTTCTTGGTTATACAATGTATCAGCATCCATATGCTTGGCCAAAATCAAATATCTTTCCTCGTGCTTTTCTTCGACTTCTTTTATTTCTCTAAACAGTCTTTCGGCTTCTTTATCACCATCAATTTTTGCCTGTTCTTCAAACGAAGGATACATTTCTGTCCACTCGTGTCTCTCTCCTTCGGCGGCATATTTTAGGTTTTCTACTGTCTCTTTGCTATAAGGTTTAATCGACAAATCATCTTTTACCGTCACTATTTCCGTAATCATTTCATATTCTTCCTCCGCATGAGTTCTTTCTTGGTCGGCAGTTTCTTCAAACACTCTGGCAATCCACTCAAAATTTTGTTTTCTTGCCATTTTGGCAAATTGGGTATACCGGTTTCTTGCTTGGCTTTCACCGGCAAAAGCTTTCAGAAGGTTTTCTTGTGTTTTTGTCATATCAATATCCTACCACATCTAAAATTTTCCTGTTCCAAAAATCAGGCAGCTGGCCAACCCGTCCACCCCAATCCCGACATAATTCCATTTATTATCCAGCTGGTTGTTATTGTGAGCCTCATCGCCGCCATACATCCACTCAATTGTATGGACTCCGTTTAATTTATATCCCCAGGCAATATTTTCTCCCACCGAATTAAATCCCAACTTATTAAACCCATCCTCATTTTCCATAAAATTTTTAAAACCAACATGTTTATCGGTCGTTTTTGCCACATTTATGTCTTTGGCTCTTTTTCGAGCCAATTGAGCCAAATTATCATCCCAAGTCAGGATCTGTGATCCGTATCTCTGTCGATAATGATTCAAAGCCGTCAAAATTTCTCCCGCCGTTGCCATTTTTTCATCATTTCCGACTCTTAGCGTCCAGGTTACTTCATCAATTTGCTGCGCCACTCCCCATGGTCTGGTGTCTGTTTCGGCCGGTGTTTTAGTTACCATTTTTTTGGTTGGTGCTGCTGTTATCACCGGTTTTTCTGTCTCAGTTGGTGTTAATGTCGGCTCTAGGGTTGGCAGGGGAGTTGTCTTAATTATTCTCTCCCCTTGTGGACTGACAATATTTTTTATCACTTGACCGTTCCTTTGCCACAACCACCCCAACACCGCCAGCTCTGCTATTAATATCACCAATTTTAGTTTCATTTATCCTTTTTGATCCAATTAACTGCTATCGCCGTCGTTATCGGCACTGCCAAAATCAACCCAATACTGCCCACCATCGTCCTGATTATTTCCTCCGCCAAAAATTCATAATTAATAATTTCTCCCAACGGATGGGGATTATCCACAAAAATTAACAGCAGCGGCATGGAAGCTCCGGCATAAGCCAATACCAACGTGTTCACCATCGACGAAATATGATCTCTACCCACATTCATCGCCTGTTTGTATATTTTAATTTTATTAGTCTTTTCTCCGCTTTTAATCAATTCATTAACCACTCCCGCTTGTGCCACTGTAATATCATCCAACACCCCCAAAGCTCCAATAATTATCCCTGACAACAACAACCCTTTCATATCAAAATCACCCGATCTTTGTATCAGTAGCATGCCTGCTTCCTCCGAAGCCAGTCCCGTCAGCCTCCCTAGTCGAATAAATAGTAGCGATAATCCGGCCGTTATTCCCAACGACAGCAAGGAGCTAACCACCGCCACCGTCGTTTTTTGACTCACTCCATGAGCCATATAAAAAGAAATCGGAATAATTATCACCGAAGCCAATACTGCTACCAATACCGGACTTTTTCCCAACGATAATTGCGGCAGAATATAAACAAACACTACTCCAAACGTAAACACCATACTCAAAATTGACATCAACCCTTTCAGCCTTGCCACTATCAACGTCAGAGCCACAAAAATTATTGTCAACAACACCAGCCCATCTTTCCTGACATAGTCAACAATAGTATAAATTTCTTTTCCCTCCAAATCTTCGCCCATCGAAACTATTACCCTGTCTCCCTCCTTATAAACCACCACATTTGCCAGCGGCTGGTGACCATTCTCTACTATCACTGTTTTTCCTTGGTTAAAACCTTTAGTCAATTTTAGTTCCAGTTTTTGATATTTTTGTCTTTGTCCTCCAACTTCAATCTCTTTTTCCTCCACCACCTTCATAATTTTTGCCTCAAAATTTTTGTTCTCTTGTGCTGCCACCACTCCCGTTCCCATCATCACTAAACTTACTACTATTACCAGCCATTTTATCCATTTCATATCTTAGTTTATCATCGCCATCACTACCTAAACTGGCGGTCTGCTCCGCCACTTCGTCCTCCTAAAGCTCCGAAAGGTTGCAAAGGTTGCATTTCCTCTGTCCATGATCAAAACCGACTTCGCGGCGGAGTTCTTTGGTCGCCGCCCACTACGCCACGCTCCGCGCGGCGACCCTAAGCCCCGAGGAAGTTTCAATCTGCGGAGGGTAGAGGATTTGAACCTCTGCGGACTTTCGCCCACACGCTTTCGAGGCGTGCGCCATAAACCACTCGGCCAACCCTCCTAAACTTTAAAAACTTTTGACTTCATAAACTTTTCCTCTGTTGTGTACCCGAGAGGGATCGAACCTCCAACCTTTGGTTCCGCAAACCAATGCTCTATCCAATTGAGCTACGGGTACGTCCGCCAATTATAGCAAAAACTAAGCTTTTTTCTCGGGATTGCGCGTTTCCAACGGCAATTTGTTTACAAACCATTTTGTCAGTTTATCCACAAAATTTGGTGACTCTTCCACCAACGGCAGTCTTTTGACCACCAATTCTTTAATTTTTTCTTTATCGGTTTCATTTATCACCAACGACACTTGCCTGGGGAACCTCAAAATTGTCTCAAAGTGAACCACTTCATTACTCAAACTTTTTTTGAACCAAAATCTAGTAAACAAGTCCCATTCATATCTATCCTCGCCAAAATAAACCCCCCGGTTGGTAATTTTATACTTTGCATTTTGCGGCGGCACCGTCGACAGCACATAATACAAAAACAACACCGACACCAAAGCAATTATCAAAAAAAATTCTTTCACAAAAAACAATATCACTGATACCAGCACCAATATCGAAATCGCCGTAATCCAAAAATCCCGATCCTTTTTCTGATAAGACCGCTCCGGTGCTTCCCACTCAAACAAAACTTTCTCTTCATTCCAATCTCTATCTTCTTTGGTTGATATTTTTTCTTTTGTTTCCAACTGTTCCATCCTAATCTAATAATAAAGCAAAAATTCAAAATTTGGTATACTTGTCCACTGCAAATTTAGATATCTGTCTCAAATCAACCCAGGAAGGATGCGGCGAATGGTAAGCCACAGGTTTGCTAAACCTGCGTCAGAAATGGCATGAGGGTTCGACTCCCTCTCCTTCCGCCAAAAGGTCAAAGTTCTACGCGACCCCAGTGCTAGTCAAGTATTTCCCCAACCTGCTGGTGTTTATTCTCCAAAAGCAACATTTTTCCCTAAAATAGCCTGTAACATTATCAAATAGCTGTACGTTCTCTACACGTTAACCCCACCAGTTAAGGTGGGGTTAATCAAGCTAACATCAAAATGGCTTTATTCCTCAACCGTTTTTATTGGTATTTTTTTTGGTTGGGCTTTTGGAGATTTATTAAAAGTAATCGTCATCACCCCGTGTTTGTAAGTAGCCTCCGGTTCTTTACTTGGGTCAACTTCGCCGGGAACAGCTACCCTGTAGGAAAATGACTGGCTGGCCTGACGATAATATTTTTTCTTTTTATCCCTTTCCTCCTCTTTGGTTTCAGCTCTGATCCAAAGATAACCATCCTGAAAAGTCACCTCAACATTTTTAGGATCAATTCCAGGAACTGCTGCCTCGACATATATTTTATTGTCATCCTCTGAAACGGTTAGTCCGTTTTGTGTCGAGGGAGTTATAAACCAATCTTCATCATCATCCCACAGACTAGGGAGGGAGAATGAGGGGAAAGACAACATTTTTTTAGGGACAATATTGACTGACATTTTTTACCTCCTTAATTTATATAAATATATAAAAAAGTGGTCAGAAGATCACCAACTGACACGTAAGTGTCACCACCAAGAGATTGCAATTGTGATTGTTAAGCCACTACAGCAGGCTAATGCTTTATTGGCTATTCTAACCACCTTAGCAGTATTATAAAAGGACTGCTAAAATTTTGTCAAGAGACTCATTTGTTATTTTGCCTAAATAATTCTACTCCCTTACTATAGCAATATAATACCTAAGGTATCGGTATTATTTTCAGCAAAAAGATAAAATTCCCAGTTTTATCAAATCTGAATGTCGGCGCGGCCCTTCCTAACCCAGTCGTTCTTTCCCCACTCTCTCATTTTGTCGATAATTTCACGAAGCGTTTTTCCCTTGTCTGTCAAATAATACTCAACATGGAGAGGAATTTCATTATAAACCTTTCGGTCAATAATACCCTCCTTTTCAAGTTGTTTAAGGCGTAGAGATAAAGTTCTGGGGCTGATTCCGGAAAGCGAACGCTGAAGTTCACCGAAGCGTTGACTTCCTTCACATAAATCACGGACTATGAGAACAGTCCATTTTTGTCCAATAATTTTAAGTGTATTTTCCACACCGCAATGTTGGTTTTGCATACTATACTAAATGTAACTACTTTACTATATGAAGTATATCACATAAAATAAAAATATTAATTTACCGAATATATGAGAATAGCTATTTTTGGCGCTACAGGAAAAACCGGTTTAAAAGTTACTGAGTTAGCTTTGATAAAAGGATTTGACGTCAAGGTGCTGGTACGGAATCCGGCCAAAATGACAATTTCAAATCCCAAGCTTGAAGTTATTAGAGGCGATGTAACTAATTACGGTGATGTAGAAAAAGTAACAATGGGAACGGATGCGGTGATTGTAACACTAGGGGCTTCATCCGACATGATATCCGACATTGTCCTGGCAGATGGAACTAAAAACATAGTCCGCTCAATGAAAAATAATCAAGTAAGGCGAATAATCGTAATGAGTTCATACGCCATGAATGGTTCCAAAGAAGGGGTATCTTTACTAAAACAAATTGGGATGACAGATAAACAGATTAGTACCATCAAACCGATTTTTGCAGATAAGATGGAACAGGAAAGAATAACTCGAAATAGTGGGCTTGACTTTATTATTATCCGTCCGGTAATGCTGACTGATGGAGATCAAACGGAAAATTACAGGGTTAGTGATAAAATGAATGTTTCTCCTGGAGACAGTATTTCCCGGGCCGATGTTGCGGATTTCATCTTAAAGTCGATCAATAGTGATGAGTGGTGGGGGAGAACCGTTATACTTTCAAACTAATTAGCCAGGGTAAGACCATCAGCCTTTAATTTATTGACACTCGGTTTTGTTGTAGTATACTTACCGATTAGTTAGTAATTGATAGACTGATGTCCAGACAAAGAAAAGTCAATACTAGGGCACTAATTTTAAAAACGGCAGGAAGATTATTTTCTCGCCGGGGGTATTTTGGTGTCTCAATGCAGGATATCGCCAATGAACTTTCAATTACCAAAGCCGCACTATACTATCATTTCAAGAGCAAGGAATCGTTAACTGAAGAATTATTAATGGACACGACTGATGATTTAAAAAAGGCTTTAAACAAAGCTTGCAATACAGGGGTACTGCCTTCGACGAAGATTTTTAATATGGTCGACACACTTTTAGATTTTAGGATTAATCATCCCGAGCTTTCGTTACTGGTAACCTTGGGCTATGTTTCTGATGAGAAAGATCCAATGATTCAATTTGTACAAAATTTACGTATTTATCTTACCAAATCTATTCGGGTTCTTATCGGAGGGATAAATTTTACCAGAAAAATTACCTATAGTTGGGTATTTTTTATGACTACATCCCTTTTGGGTTTAGTACTGAATCCGTTTCAGACAAAATTTAACAGGAAAAATAAAAATAGGTTTACCGCCATTTTATTAGCCGAAACATTAAAAAAAACGAATAGACGCGGTGAACTTATCCTTCCTCATACTATATAAATAGTTATTAACCAAAAATATGAATAAAGTCAATAAAATTATTAAATCTATTAGACATCAATTTGCCCGTCATCCATTAATGATGGCAGTTTTGATTTTAATTATTGCTGGTGGCACATATTGGTTTTTTTCCCAAAAGCCCAAAAATGGAATACGCACTGCATTAGTAACCAAACAAAATTTGACGGAAACAATTTCGGCATCCGGTGAAATTAAGGCAGAAAACCAAGCCGAGTTGGTCTTTACTGCTCCCGGAAAAGTCGCTTGGCTGGGAGTCAAAGAAGGAGACATGGTGAAAAGGGGTCAGGCACTCGCCTCAATGGATAAATTTTTATTGAATGTTGCTTATCAGCAAGCTGCTGCTAATTTACGTAAATTTGAAGCATCACTGGACAATATTCATGACCAAGTTAAAAACCATGACACAGACGAAGATTTCGCTACCAAGGATAAAAGAACTAACGCTGAAACCAATAAAGATTTTTACTATGAAGCGGTAAGGGCAGCAGAATACAATCTAAAAAATTCAACTTTAATCTCTCCAATATCCGGGACAGTTACCACTGTAAGCGGCATCTCGCCAGGGGAAAACCTGACAGCCACCTCTCTTGGCTCTAATGTTATCAAGGTGGTAGATTTTAATACTTTAGTTTTTGAGGCCTCAGTTGACGAAGTCGATTTTAGAAAAATAACACTCGGTCAAAAAGTGGATGTTCTTTTAGACGCATTTTCGGACAAAAAAATTTCTGGAGAAGTTATTTATATTAGTCGTGAAGGTAAAAAAACCATTACTGGAGGAACTGTAATTCCGGTAAAAATCAAACTAACTTCTGATCAGGAAAAATTAGCCGTCGGATTAGGTGGGGAAGCCGAATTTGTGGTCAATCAAAAAGATAATGTCCTGACAGTACCACGAGAATTTATCAAGAACGACGGGCGGAATAACTATGTAACCATCAGACAGGATAATAATAGTTTTATTGAAGTGCCGGTACAAGTCGGTCTAACCACGATAACAGATAGTGAAATCATTGGTGATATCAAAGAGGGTCAGGAAGTTATCCTCCAAAATTATGGAAAAAAGTAAAAAAATAGTACTTCAGACCAAAGAGGTTACTAAAGAATACAAAATGGGTGGTGTGGTGGTTAAAGCACTTCAGGGTGTTTCCCTGTCTATTCATGATGGGGAATTTGTGGCTATAATTGGACCTTCCGGATCCGGAAAGTCAACCCTGATGCACATTATCGGTTGTTTGGATATTCCGACTTCCGGTGAAGTCCTGCTCGATGGTCATCAGGTTGGCAAAATGAACGAAAGAAGTTTGGCGGAAATCAGAAATAAAAAAATTGGATTTGTCTTCCAGTCATTTAATCTCCTTCCTAAGACATCGGCAATAGAAAATGTCGCCCTGCCATTGTTATACAACGGTACCAGTGAAGAGGATAGTCAAAGATTAGCCAAAGAGGCCTTGTCGATGGTGGGTTTGGGAGAGAGGTTGGACCATCATCCAAATCAACTTTCCGGAGGTCAACAGCAACGTGTAGCAATCGCCAGAGCCTTAGTTACTAATCCAACTATAATTTTAGGAGACGAACCAACCGGTAATCTGGATTCAAAATCGGGCAAAGAAGTTATGGAAATATTCCACTCATTGCATCATCAGGGTAAAACTATTGTTCTGATTACTCATGATCCAAAAGTAGCCCAACAAGCCGAAAGAAGTATTTGGTTACAAGATGGACAAATTAAAAAAGTATGACATTTAAAAAATTATTAAAGATTGCTTGGAAATCAGTTAGGGCTAATAAATCAAGATCATTACTTACTACGCTGGGGGTTATTATTGGAGTTGCATCCGTAATAATTCTTGTCGCTGTTGGTTCCGGTTTAAAAGACTTTATCACCAGTGAAATGCAGGATATGGGTTCAAATTTAGTTATGGTTATGCCGGGAGATATTGATCTCAAAAAGGTTGGTACAGGCGGAGGTGGTGGCGGAGTAATGTCAAGCGGTCTTGCCGCCATGCAATCCTCAAAAATAAAGTACGAATATTTAAATGATATTCAGCAAGTTGTTCCTCAGGTAAAAGATATTGTCGGTTTGGTTATGGGTTCAGCCACTACTAGTTATCAAAACAAACTGCTAAGTTCACAAATATTTGGAACAACTGAAAATTATTCAGAAATGAGGAAATACAACTTTACTCTAGGTGGATTTTTTAATCAGGCTGATGTTAGTTCAGGTAGAAAGGTGGCGGTCATTGGCCACAAGGTTGCAGAAGATCTATTTTCCAATAGTCCTGTTGTTATTGGGGAGAAGATTAAAGTCGGAGATTATCGTTATACTGTTGTTGGTGTTATTGAAGAAAAAGGAGGGCAGGGTACAATGACACCCGACGATAAAATCTATATTCCGATTACAGTTGCCCAGCGCCAGTTCGGTCAAGATAATATAGGCTTAATCTTAATGGAAGCTAATTCTCCAGAAGATGTACCTCTTGTGTTAAATTCAACGGAAGATATTCTAAAAAGAAAATTAAAAGATGATGAATTCACAGTCCTCGATCAGAAAGAAATTCTTTCAACCGTTTCCGGAATTTTAAATACGTTAACTGTAGCTTTGGGTGGCATTGCTGCTATTTCACTTATAGTCGGCGGTATTGGAATTATGAACATAATGTTAGTTTCCGTAACAGAGAGAACCCAGGAAATCGGATTACGTAAGGCGCTTGGGGCGAAACCTGAGGTTATTCTGACGCAATTTTTAATTGAAGCTGTTGTTTTGTCCATTGGGGGAGGAATATTAGGTGTTTTATTGGGGGGTGGAGGCGCCTTATTTTTAGGTAGATTTATGCCGACCACAATTACACTCTGGTCTGTAATCTTGGCATTTGCTGTTTCGGCAGCGATCGGTATTATCTTTGGGGTAGCCCCAGCTAGAAAAGCCAGTCAACTATCTCCCATAGAAGCGTTGCGTCACGAGTAGCTATTATGTTTATGAAAATTTTCTACAAGCTTGTTTCTTTTGTTCATGAGGGGGTTACCGGAGTCATAGCCCAATGCCTCCAAAAAATCTAAAACATTTAGAAATTGGCCAGTCTGTAGTTTAATATCAACTTCTTTTCTTTCTTTCTCATGGAAACTACCCATTTTTACTGATAACTTTTCCTTTTCGTCACTTTTCTTCAATCTAATATCGGTACCACTACTATTTTTCCAAATTTTTGTTTCTGAATCAAAACCGGGTGATAAATCAATCGATAATCGATGATAATGACCGACCAGCTCACC
>Ga0208459_1004200_pt1 | contig 10849 bp, 9 predicted proteins | sample AD_UKC087_MetaG_FD_184433 | JGI IMG/M metagenome (GOLD analysis project Ga0208459, IMG submission 184433) | Active sludge microbial communities of municipal wastewater-treating anaerobic digesters from USA - AD_UKC087_MetaG (SPAdes) (version 2) | ecosystem: Engineered > Bioreactor > Anaerobic >... | reverse complement strand
ATTTACCCTCTTCAGCATAATACATCATTATTGCGCTATAAATCGATCTTGCTGATGCTCTATCAGCAGATTCTTCTGCAGTAGCTCTAACACCACTAAACCTAGGAATCGCTATCGCAGCCAAAATTCCCAAAATTGCAATAACTACAATCAGTTCAATAAGGGTGAACCCTTTTTTGTTTCTCTTTTTTGTAAACATTTTAATCATTTTCTCTTCCTCCATTTTTTTGTTCTTTAATTTTTTTGCTTTATATATAAATTTTAATTAAAGCCAATCTTATTACACTGTTTTCATCATATCAAACATCGGCAAGTACATCGCTACTACTATAAGTCCAATCACTAAACCCATTACCACTATCATTATTGGTTCAATCATTGATGTTAACTTTGTTAATGCTGCTTCTACTTCTTCATCATAAAAGTCAGCGGTTTTATAAAGCATATCATCCAATGAACCCGACTCTTCCCCAATTCGTATCATTGAATCAACCATTGGCGGAAATATGCCTACATCTTTGACGGTTCTTGACAATGATACACCTTTTCTTATGCTTTCTATTCCTGTCAACAATCTTTCTTCAATAACAGAATTGCTGACTACTCGGGAAACCACTTCCATTGCTTGTATGAGCGGTATACCTGATGATAACAGTGTTGATAGTGTTCTTGTAAATCTTGATGTGACAAGCATTGTTGATGTGCCTTTCACTATGGGAAGTCTTAGCTTCATACTGTCAAAAAATCTGGTTCCTTCTTCTGACTTCTTGTACATGGATATTCCAAATACTATAGCAACTATGACAGCTATATATATATACCATTTTTCTTGCATTGAATTGCTTAAATTTATCAACATCTGTGTAGGTCCAGGCAGTTCAGTACCGCTTCCCTCAAACATACCAATAAATGTTGGCATTATGAACACTAACATAAAAATTACTACTAAAACTGTAACTACAGCCAATACTGCCGGGTATATCATTGAGGATTTCACTTTATTTTCTAATTTGTTTTCCTTTTCAAAGTGCTCTGCCATCCTAAGCATTACTGTATCTAAGTTACCGCTTACTTCCCCTGCTTCAACCATGCTGACTAATATAGTAGGAAATACATTTTTATGCTGCTTCATGGATTCTGATAGGGTGGAGCCTTTTTGCACTTCTTCATATGTATCTGCAATTGCATTTTTAAAGGTTTTATTTTGTGTTTGTGATACTAATATTTCTAAGCAAGGTACTATGCCAAGGCCTGCACTTATCATAGTGTAGAACTGCCTGCAGAAAAGGGCCAAATCCTTTTTCTTAACTTTCTTTTTAAATATTTCAATCTGGGCTTCGCTTTCTATGTCACGCTCTATTGATATTACTAGTTCCTTTTTTTCCTTGAGCATGCTTATCAACCCGGATTCACTATCTCCTACATATAATCCTTCTGACTCACGACCATTTGCTGATATTGATTTGTATTTGTATCGCATATAATCACCTACTAAATATTTTTTATGAGATTCTTCACCTTCGGTTCAGAATGATGAGATTTTGAGATTCTTCACTGCGTTCAGGATGACATGCTGTTAAGATTCTTCACCTTCGGTTCAGAATGACACCCTTCGGGTTATATTTTCTTTCTTACTTCATCGGTGTTGTATGCTTGACTGATGGCTAATTCTTTAGTGATTTCTCCTCGTTTATATAAGTTTATTAATGAGGTGTCCATAGTATGCATACCCAATGCTCCACCTGTTTGTATAGATGTATCTATTTGATGATTTTTGCCTTCTCTGATTAAATTCCTGATGGCAGGTGTGGCTACCATTACTTCATAAGCTCCAATTCTGCCTGTTCCGCTTGCTTTTAATAGCAGCTGTTGAGATATAACAGCTTCAATAACTGATGCTAATTGTACTCTTATTTGTTGCTGTTGAAATGGCGGAAATACATCTATTATCCTATCCATTGTTTTAGCAGCACCATTTGTATGAAGAGTGGATAATACTAAGTGACCGGTTTCTGCAGCTGTTATGGCTGTGGAAATAGTTTCTAAATCTCTCATTTCTCCTACCAATATAACGTCCGGGTCCTCTCTCAATGCCCCTCTTAATCCATTTGCAAAATTTAGAGTATCTGAGCCTACTTCTCTTTGGTTTACTATTGATTTTTTGTGTTTATGTAAATACTCTAAGGGGTCTTCAAGTGTTATTATGTGGCATCTTCTTTCGGAATTTATCTTATTAATAATAGATGCCAATGTAGTGGTTTTTCCGCTTCCTGTAGGGCCTGTCACCAAAATAAGACCTCTTGGTAATCTTGATAAATCATTTAAGATTGTAGGAAGTCCTAATTCATCCATCAATGGAATCTCTAACGGAATTATTCTTAGAACCATTGCATAGCTTCCTCTTTGCTTAAATGCATTTACTCTGAATCTGCCTATGCTTGGTATAGAATATGAAAAGTCAATTTCTCCTGTCTCATCTAATTTATTCATTCTTGTTTCATTTAATGCTTGTTTAACTAAATATAATGTGTCTTCGGCAGTTAATTTTCTTTCCACTAATGAAATTAGTGCACCGTCTATTCTATATGTAGGTGGTATTCCTACAGTTAAATGAACGTCAGAAGCATTTTTTTCTACTCCAATACTTAATAATTCTATTAAGTTCATATTGTCCCCCTTGTCCTTCTTATAATGTATATCCCGCTCTCATTATTTCTTCGAATGAAGTATCTCCCTTTAAGGCTAAATCAGCAGCTGATTGAAGTAAGGTACTCATCCCGTCTTTTAGAGCCTGACTTCTTATATCGTCTGTGTTTGCACCTGTGTTTATAAGTCTTCTTATATTTTCATTTACAAGCATTACCTCGTGAACCGCTGCTCTCCCTCTGTATCCGTTGTAACATGAGTTACAGCCAATCGGTTTGAAAAGCATTGCATCCTTATTCCCATCTATACCCAATAATTTCTTTTCTGAATCATTTGCTTCGTATTTTTCTTTGCATTTTGGACACAAAAGTTTTACTAATCTCTGAGATATAATTCCTATTACGGCTGACGATACCAAGTATGGCTCCAATCCCATATCTATAAGCCTTGCTATGGTTGATGGGCTGTCGTTTGTATGCAGCGTGGACAGTACCAAGTGACCTGTAATAGCTGCCCTGACTGCAATTTCTGCCGTTTCGGAGTCTCTTATTTCCCCTATCATTATAGTATCCGGGTCCTGCCTGAGAATTGAGCGGAGCCCCGCGGCAAATGTCAATCCTGCCTTTACATTTACTTGTGTTTGATTTATACCTTTTAATTTATACTCAACGGGGTCTTCTACTGTGATTACATTTTTAGTTTGAACATTCAGCTCTCTTAGTACCGTATAAAGTGTGGTAGTTTTACCGCTTCCCGTAGGTCCCGTTACTAACAGCATACCGTAAGGCTGTGCTATCATTTTGTTTAATTTATCTAAATTGTCTTTGCTGAAACCTAACCCCTCTTTGGTAAAGTTGAAATTGCTTTTGTCCAATATTCTTATAACTATTTTTTCTCCGTATACCGTTGGCAGTGTGGAAATTCTTAAATCAACTTCATTGCCGTTGAATTTCATCTCAACTCTGCCGTCTTGGGGGATTCTTTTTTCTGCTATGTCCATTCTTCCTATGATTTTCACCCTGGTGGTTATGGCTGACAAATTTGATTTCGGCAATACCATTATTTCTTTTAAATCACCGTCTATACGAAATCTTACTCTGATATCGTTGTGACTTGGCTCAATATGTATATCCGATGCATTGCCCCTCATAGCTTGTTCGATTATTGAGTTTATTAATTTTACTATGGGTGCAGTTGCAACTTCAAGCATTTCTTCTTCAGAATCCGTATCATCTTCCGCCGGAATGAAGGCATCTGAAAACTCATTTAATGCTTTTTGTGTCAATATGCTGCTGTAGTATCTTTCAATAGCTCTTTCCACGTCCGGAACAGATGAAAGACAAGGTATTACACCCATCTTCGTATATAATTTTATATCGTCTATAGCAAAAAAGTTCAAAGGGTCTGACATAGCAACAAGCAGCATATCGTCTTTTATATCTATTGCTATTAATTTGTATTTTTTTACAATACTTTCAGGTATCAATGTAGCTACATTGGAGTTTATTTCGTATTTACTTAAATCAACTTTGGGAAATCCAAGCTGCAGCTCTAATGTTTCTACAATTTCTTCAAATTTTAACCACGCCTTGTCAACGATGATTTCCCCTAACTTCTTCTTATTTATCTTTTGGTCCTCCAATGCCTCATTTAATTGCTCTTTCGAAATTTTACCTGCATATAATAATAACTCTCCAAGTTTCCAGTTTGATTTTTGCAATTGTTTACCCTCATGTTTTTTGTATTCAGCTATATTACACTTATAGTGTATTGCAGCTTGATTGATTATAATTTAATATAAATTTTTTGTCAATTTAATTATTTAATCTGCGGTTATTGTCAATATTTAATATATAATGTTTACCTTTATGTTGAATTTAGTATATATTGTTACAATTACATTTCTATTCTTTATGAATTATATTTCTATTTCATTTTAATTACATTTTAATTACATGAAATCATATACAGGTGCCAAAACTCCGTTTAAGCTCTTGCCGGTTTCAATTCAATGCTCAGTCTGCGGATTTTTCATATATTCAAGTTCTTATTTTTGTCTTTGTTTCCCCTTTGGAACTACGCATGTGCCAGATGCCCTGCACACCACTACAGGCTCTTCTAAAACATCACATGCCGAATCACTTATGTCTGTACGTGGTACTATTACCTTTCTTGCTTCAAATACCATTTTTCTTGAAGAATTACCTTTTGAAACTATTTCACCCTCTGCTTCAATAAATTCCCCTGCATATACGGGTGCCAAGAATTCCACATTGTCATATGCAACGAACAAACCTTCATCTCCATCATTTCTGATAAGAAGCTCTGTTGCCACATCCCCGAATAATCCCAGCATCCTTGCTCCATCAACTAAATTGCCGCCATAATGAGCATCCTGTGTACTCATTCTAAGTCTGATTAATGATTTCATTTCGTATTTCACCCTCCAAAATTTCTTGCTTTCTCTTGCTGCTTTGCCCTGCAACAACTTAATATTAGCATTTTATAGAGGGCTTGTCAAATTTTTAATTATTCTATCAGTTTCACACTGCCGCCATCCGGAAGACCGTCATAATTACCGCCTCCATAGTTAACTTTAAGATATCCGCTATTGAGTTTTATTTCATTTCCGATAACACTTCCATTAACCTGAGAAGACATGCTGTTCATTATAATAGTCCCGTTTGGAGCGTACATAAATCCGTTAATATCTGCCCACATACTATTAAGCTCTATATTCTTCCCTGAATAAAGACTCACTGTGCCGGCTGTTGTCGCAAAACTGGCACTGTTTACCTTGATATCGTTCTTTGCATAAATGATACCTTTACCTATAAAATTAGTACTGTTAATGGTTAATTTCCCCTCCACATAAATAGGACAATCAAAATAGAAATTCCCACTGTTAAGAGTTAAGTCTCCCGTTACATAGATAGGCTGATTAAACGAGAAATTTCCACTGTTAAATGTTTTGTTTCCGGTGTATGTTATACCTGTTTGTGCCTCTTCTTTCAGTATATCCGAGAAATCCGGCATCTCAACAATCGGTGCAGGATTAAGAATTGTACTTCCATTAACATTTAGAGTGCTTGAATTCTTTGTGATGCTTGAAACAAGACATACATCCCTAATATCTATTGTAGCACTGTTTATCAATAATAAGGATGCAGCTTCGAGTGTTCCCTTAATATTAGCATACAAACTGTTAAATTGAATCGCATGATTAGAGTGAAAATCGCCATCAACATCAATACTGCTGCTGTTAAATCTCAACGGGTCATCTTCGGAGCCATGGAAAACCGCATAATTAAACGCTGCACCTAAAAAACCGGATTTCTCGGCAACAGCTCGGGCAGATATATTTGATTGCGTTAATCCCAAAACACCTGCTAAATGATGCTTAACTTCTCTGGTTATAATTACTTCAACTTTTTTTGAATCCCCATTATAAGGAGTGTTTATTGTAATTGTATCTCCTGATTGAGGTGCTCCATCCTCTGTTACTTTTAACCCATTGCTTCTGGCATAATCTATAACTGCTTTTTTGACATCGCTTACGCTTGTCATATTCTGTACTCCTGCCAATGCCGCCGAGTCTGCCGCATTCTGCAAGTTGCTTTTTTGAAATGTCATCGCTCCTACATCTATCGTCAATGCACCGAATCCTATAAGCATCACCATCATTAAAGCAACTAAAACTATTGTTTGCCCGGTTTCATTTCTGTAAAGTTTCCTAAACATATTATTTTCCCCCTTTATTAAAATTAGCTTCTCTCTCAGTTAAAATGACATATTCTCTTTTTGCTCTTTGTCTGAAACACCTGTATCCATCCTATTTATTTCTTTTTTTACCTCAATTGAGCTGTTTGTTTTAAGAAGCTGTACTTCCAATGCAGCAATTTTTGCTTCTGCCACACTTAAATTTTTCTGTGCAATTAATCTGTCTATTGTAATATTAGATTTCTCATTAATGAATGCAATTGCTTTTTTGTATTCTTCCTGCAATTGATAATCTAAAGCTTCATTTGCAATCAGTAATTTATCATTTTGGATATTGTATTCCTGTAATGTTTTCATTAAATTGTTTGTTTTCTCTTTAAGCAGAGAAACTTCATCATTAAGCGAATCAATGGTTTTATCTTTTAAAGCAATTTCTTCGTTTAATTTGCTGTTAACTTCTGTTTGTGCTGACAACTGAGTGCTTAATTGTCCAATTTTTGAATTTAATTCTGCAAACTTCCCGTCAGAAATTGTTCCTTTTAAATATTTTACTTCGTTTTTTTCTTCCTGCAATTTGTTCGAAATGTCTGCCACAACATCTCGTTGTCTTTTCAGTTCAAGTCTTTCAGACTTAAGCATTTCTTTCTGAGCTTCATATTCCTTTATTGAAAGTGCCAGCTTGGATTTTAACTCGTCTATTTCATTGTTTAATTGCTCAGTTTTTCTTTCCAAGGAATAGTTTTCACGATTTGTTACCTTTATTTGTTCTTCCAAGGATACAATTTTGTTTTTTAATTCCAAAACATTTTGAGCTGAATATTCAGAATCATCAAGAACGATATCCTTTAATGAGCCGGCTAAATTGTCGTATTCCGAAGATAATTTATTTAGCCGTGCTTGAAGTGTTTCATTGTTTTTTCTTAAGTCTTCCTTTTCATCAAATAAATTTTGGAGGTTTTTTGAAAATGTTTCCTTTGTTGTTTGCTGCTGCTTGTGGATTAATGATAAGTATTCCTGCACTGATTGCTTTGTATAGCCCCCAAAGGTTGTTTTTAAAACACCGTCCAAATCCGCTTCATCTTTATCACGCAATATTCCTACTATATTATTATCGCTTTCCATTATAATCCCTCCAAAATTACATAATCTCCAATTTCAATATCTTTTGCCATACCCTCGGGAAGCTCCAAAACATGGGTGCAGTTTCTAACAAGCCTCCCCATTTCCCATGGCTTGACAGTTTCTTTATATAATACTTTCATATCTTTAGATAGGTAGACTGCTTCAATGGTGAATTTCATGAAAAAGCAATGTATCCCGGTACAGTTTTTTAAAAGCAGCCCTTCATTTTTATCCAAGCTTTTCTTATTTAATAGTCCAATCAGTTTGGTTTTAAAACTGTCAGCTATTGTAATATTATTTGACAGCAGGTTATTATTAACATATAGTTTCATTACATCCCACCAAACATTTCCGCTATGGACACAACAGCCGGTCCCATTAATATTATAAAAATAACAGGGAAAATAAATATAACCATCGGCAATAGAATTTTAATGGACATTTTGTGTGCCTTTTCTTCTATTTTGCTGCGCCTGTTTTCTCTGATGGAGGCTGCCTGTGTGTGCAGCACATTTTTAAGAGATATACCTAATTTGTTGGCTTGAATTATAGAGCCGGTAAAGGATTTTAAGTCATCAATATCACAGCGCTCGCCTAATAGTATCAGTGCATCTCTTCTGCTTCTGCCCATGGACATTTCTCTGTAAGTAATGTTAAATTCATCAATCAACGGTCCCTCAAAATGCTCTATAATATGCAGCAGTGCTTGTTCAAACCCTAATCCTGCCTCTACATTAACGCTTAGCATATCTAAAACATCGGGAAGCTGTCTTTCCATTGCATCTTTTCTTTTGGTTATGCGGAGCATTAAGTTAAACCGCATTACGGTAAAAGCTAAATATGCTCCAAATAACGGTAATAAAAATAAATATAAATAGCTGACATTTAATACTAAGCCAAGTACAAAATATAAAAGTGCATTTCCCCATATAATAAATATTCTTATAGCAGAATATTCCTTTGGCTTTAAAGTGAACCCTGCCTGTCTTAGTGATTTTCGTAAATTTTCTGATTTTTGATTATTAAGGCCTGTATCAGGCAGAAACTTGCCTAGGGATTTAACAATAGAATTCATAATAGGGCTGATGAACCTTTCTGACAATGATTTATTCAGCTCTTCGTCCTCAATGATATTACTTTCAATATCAATTAATTTAGAAACCCTGTTATTAACCTTGTCGTGGTTCAAACCGCAGCTGCTTAATATAATAATAATTGCACTAAATATGAAAATTGCAAAAAATCCGGAAATATAAAGAGCCATATGCACCTCACACTTTTATATTTACTATTTTATTTATAATTGCAAACCCTGTAATTTCTAATACAATAGATATTGAGATTAATATTTTGCCTATTGTAGAATCAAAAAAACCGGCAAAATAACTTGGAGTCATAATCATTATTGCTAAAATCAGAACTATTGGAAGCAATCCTATAACTAATCCGGACATGCGTCCTTGGGCTGTCAATGTTTTGATTTCATTTTTTATTCTAATGCGGTCTCTGATTGTATTTGAAATGGTATCAAGAATTTCCGATAAATTGCTTCCTACTTGTGCTGAAGTCATTACAGCGGATATCAAAAGCTCCAAATCTTTATTTTTTGTCCTTTCCACCATGTGACTGAGGGCATCTTCCTGCTTGACGCCAAAATGTATTTCTCTAAGAACCTTTGAAAATTCAGTAGATATTGGCGGCTGCATTTCCTCTGCAATATTTTCCATAGACTGCAAAAATGTAAAACCTCCTTTAATGCTGTTTCCCATTATTACAGTGGCATCACCTAATTGCTTAGTAAACAAGTCCTCACGCTTTTTTGTTGCATTACTGACTATAAACGGCGGTATGGAAATACCTATAATAGATAAGGCAGCTCCTGTAATTATATTCCCGCTGAAAAGCAAAACCAAAATCATCGGAATTAAAGTTAAGCCTGCCCAAAAATATATGAATTCATTTGCTTTCAACCTTATCCCCGAAGAAGCTATATAATTTGAAAATTCCTTGCTTGCAATTTTAAATCTATTCTTTTTTCTTTTGCTTTCTTCTTCATTTTTTTCCCTGATGAATTGCTCATGAACGTCATCGGCATTATACTCCGTAAAATATTTTGAAATCCTGTTTCTGACCTGTCCCGGTCCATATGAGGATATCAAAATAGAAAAAATTGAATAAATAAATACTGCAGCCATAAGAGATATTAATATTTCCATATTTCACCTCAATTTACAAACCAGTCATCTCTGACGATTATACCGCTTGATGTCAGCTTATCAAGAAAGTTAGGCCGTATGCCTGTTGATGAAAAGTTTCCTTTCATTCTTCCGTTGCTGTCAATACCCTCAACCTTGTATGTAAATATATCCTGCAATGTGATGGTATCCCCTTCCATTCCTACAACCTCAGTGATATTTACTACTTTCCTGGAGCCATCCTTCATTCTTGACTGATGAACTACTATATCAATGGCAGAATGTATTTGCTCCCTTATTGCCTTAACAGGCAAATCCATTCCGGACATCAGTACCATTGTTTCCAAACGAGACATAAGCTCTCTTGGCGAATTGGCATGAGCTGTTGTGAGTGAGCCGTCATGACCTGTATTCATTGCCTGAAGCATGTCTATTGCTTCACCGGCACGCACCTCTCCGACAATTATTCTATCGGGACGCATACGCAAAGAATTCCTTACTAAGTCTCTGATAGTAATTTGACCAGAGCCTTCTAAATTTGGAGGTCTGCTTTCAAGTGTAACCACATGTTCCTGAGCCAGCTGAATTTCCGCAGCATCTTCAATAGTTACTATTCGCTCATTATTGGGAATACTGCTAGACAATACATTCAATAAGGTTGTTTTACCGCTGCCGGTACCTCCTGAAACGATTATGTTCATTCTTCCCTTTACACATGCCTCCAAAAACGCAACCATTTTAGGAGATAATGAGCCGAATTTTACCAAATCACTTGCAGTAAACGGACTTCTGGAAAATTTCCTGATAGTCATAGAAGGTCCCACTAATGAAAGGGGCGGTATAACAGCATTAAAACGGGAGCCGTCTTTTAATCTGGCATCAACCATTGGGCTTGATTCATCAATACGTCTTCCCACTGATGATACAATACGATCTATAATATTCATTACATGTGTATTGTCTTTGAATACAACATCTGATAATTCTAATTTTCCTTTTCTCTCCACATACACTTGAGAAGGACCATTTACCATAATTTCTGTTATATCATCATCGTTCAGCAATGCTTCAAGAGGTCCTAAGCCCATTACATCATTGTAAATTTCTTTTAATAATTTTGAGCGCTCGGCTCGTGAAATCTTGGAAGCTTTGGACTCAATTAATGA